>SXGQ01151873.1_pt1 | contig 17820 bp, 15 predicted proteins | sample 3178371 | NCBI WGS metagenome assembly SXGQ01 (sample SAMN11356859, study PRJNA531348) | freshwater metagenome | isolation source: freshwater sample F1-20 | place: China: Fuxian Lake, Yuxi | collected 2017-12-25 | reverse complement strand
GTGCCGCGCCCGACCTGCATCGCGCCCATCTTCTCCGCGAGCTTCTCGGCGAACGCGTCGGCCACCGACTCGTGCACGTGGAAGCGGTTCGCGCTCGTGCACGCCTCGCCGCCGTTGCGCATCTTCGCGATCATCGCGCCCTCGACCGCGGCGTCGAGATCGGCGTCCTCGAAAACGAGGACCGGCGCATTGCCGCCGAGCTCCATCGACACGCGCAGCACCTGCTCGGCCGACTGCTCGATGAGCACCTTGCCGACCTCGGTCGACCCGGTGAACGACAGCTTGCGCGTGCGCGGGTCGCGGATCAGCGGCTCCATGACCGAGCCCGAGGACTTCGCCGTGACCACGTTCAGCGCGCCCTTCGGCAGCCCCGCGCGGTCGACGATGTCCGCGAGCGCGAGCATCGACAGCGGGGTCTGCTTCGCCGGCTTGACGACCATCGTGCAGCCCGCCGCGATGGCCGGGCCGATCTTGCGCGTCCCCATCGCCATCGGGAAGGTCCACGGCGTGATGAACAGGCACGGGCCGACGGGCTGGCGCTGGACCAGCACGCGCGCCGTCCCCTTCTCGTTCATCCGGAAGTCGCCGGTGATGCGCATCGCCTCGCCGCTGAACCAGTGCAGGAAGTCGGCGGCGTAGAGGATCTCCGCCTTCGACTCCGCGACGGGCTTGCCCATCTCCAGCGTCATGAGCAGGGCGAGTTCGTCGGCGCGCTCCACGAGCTCCTCGTACGCACGGCGCAGGATCTCGCCGCGCTCGCGGGAGGGGACGGCCGCCATCTCGGCCTGCGCCTCGCTCGCCGCGGCGAGCGCCGCCTTCGCGTCATCGACCGTCGCGTCGGCGACCTGCGCGAGCTCGGTCCCGGTCGACGGGTCCTCGACGCTCAGTGTCGCGCCGCCCGTCGCATCCCGCCACGCGCCGCCGATGAACAGGCCCTTCGGGACGGCGTCGACGGCGGACTGCTCGGTGGTGGCGACGGCCATGGCGGGACTCCTCGGGGGCGAACGACGGGACCTCGGGTCAGCCTACCCAGCCGCGACAGCGGCAACCTCAGCCGGTGCCGAACAGCGCCGGCGCGATGGTGACGACGCCGCGCTCGTCGAGGTAGCTCGAGACCACCGACCCGTCCGTGGCGATGCTGTCGACCGACGGCGGCAGCGCCCGGCGCTGCTCCATGAGCTCGACATCATCGGGTTCGCCGGAGCCGAAGCGCGTCGTCTGCCATGCCGAGGTGTCCTCGAGCCACGCCGCGCGGTAGCGGGTGGTCGTGACGCTGTGCGGGATGTCGTCGCGCCGCGAGGTCAGGGTCACCACGCCACCGTCGCCGGAGGCCCGGCGCAGCGCGACGCCGCCGCCGCGGCTGGAGTTGTACGTGTACGCGACGCGCGAGCCGCTACCCGTCACCGATGTCTCGCGTGCGAGCGTGGAGGTCAGCCTCCTGGTCGCACGGCTCCGGCGCGAGTACACCGTGACGCCCGTACGCGCACCACCGCCGCGACGGACGAACGACCACGTGCCGAGGTAGACGCTGGGCGCCGTCTCGCTGTAGGCGGAGGTCGACAGCGCGCCGACACGGGACTCGGTGCCCGCGACGACGTCGTAGGCCCACACGTCGCAGCCGGAAATCGACGAACTGCCGGAGCAGCGCGAGTACGCGACGACGAGCCGGCGCTGGCTCAGGTCCGAGCCGACGACGTCGCTGCCGATCGCCGGGTCGGGCGGCGCGCCGAAGTCCGGGATGTCCGGGACCGAGACCACGCGGGTGGCGGGGTTGCGGACGGTCAGGCGCCAACGGCCGTTCGGTGCGGGCGCCGCCCAGGCGTACCACCCGCCGCCGGCGGCGAGGTTGCGCGCGCCGGGAGCGGCGGCGAAGAGCGTGTCGGCGGACGCAGGCGCCGCCGGCAGGGTGAAGGCGGCCAGCGTGAGGGCGGCGCCGAGACGAAGGATCGAGCGGGACATGCTGCTGGAACCGCTCCGGCCGCGAAGTGTTGCGCCCTTTCCAGCGGTCAGGCCGAGACCGTCTCCGTTCCCAGCTCCTCGCTGAACGCCACGTCGTGCGAGTAGTCGATGGGCACCACGATGAGCGACGGCACGTCGAGCGTGAGGGCGTGGCGGAGCTGCGGTCCGAACTCGTCCGCGGACTCGGTGCGCCACGCCGGGATGCCGAACGACTTGGCGAGCGTGACGAAGTCCGGGTTCGTGAAGTCCGTGCCGAAGTGGTCGCCAAACTTCTTGTCCTGCTTCCACACGATCGAGCCGTACTGCCGGTTCTCCCAGATGACGTTGACGATCGGGGTCTTCAGCCGGGTGGCGGTCTCGAGCTCCTGCATGTTCATGAGGAACCCGCCGTCGCCGTTGACCGTGACGACCCTGCGGTTCGGGTAGACGAGCTTCGCGCCGATCGCGCACGGCAGCGCGAAGCCCATGCCCGCGAGGCCGTTGGCGATGAGCACGGTGTTGGGTTCGTGGGCGGGGAACATCCGCGCGATCCACAGCTTGTGCAGGCCCACGTCGGAGATGAGCATGTCCTCGCGGCCGAGCGCCTGGCGGATCTCCCACAGCGCGCGGGGCGGCTGCATGGGGAACGCGTCGTCGTTCTTGGCCGCCTCGAACCGGCCGACGATGAGGTCGTGCAGCCGCGTGGACCCGCCGGCGTGCGGCACGTCGCGCGCCTCCTCGGCCAGGCGGCTGAGCACGTGGTAGATGTCCCCGATCAGCTCGACCTCGGGGATGTAGTTCGTGTCGATCTCCGCCGGCTGGGAGTCGATCATCACGATCTTCTTGTCGGCCTTCGGGTTCCAGTGCTTTGGCGCGTGCTCGACGAGGTCGTAGCCCACGCAGATCACGACGTCGGCGTCCTCGAAGCCCGCCAGCGCGTAGTCGCGCGAGTGCAGCCCGACGGTGCCCAGCGAGTGCGCGTCGTCGGCGTCGAGCACGCCCTTGCCCATGAACGTGTGCGCCGCCGAGATGCCCGTCGCGCGGCAGAACTCCCGCAGGGCCGGCGCGGCACCCGCCCGCACGACACCGTTGCCCGCGAGGACGACGGGGTTGATCGCGCTGCGGATGAGGTCGACGGCTTTGAGCAGCTCGCGGGCCCCGGGCTCGGGCTCGACGGGCTTGCGGCGCTGCAGCGGTTCCAGCCCCTCGACGGTCGCCGCCATGACGTCCTCGGGCAGCTCGAGGTGCGTGGCGCCCGGCTTCTCGGACTCCGCGACCTTGAACGCCTTGCGCACGACCTCGGGCACGATGTCCGGCGAGTTGATGCGCGCGTTCCACTTCGTGATCGGCGCCATCATCGCGACGATGTCGAGGTACTGGTGCGACTCCTTGTGCATCCGCTCCAGGTCGCCCTGCCCGGTGATCGCGACGAGCGGCGCGCGGTCGAGGTACGCGTCGGCGACCGCGGTGACGAGGTTCGTCGCGCCCGGCCCCAGCGTGCCCAGGCAGACGCCGGCGCGCCCGGTGAGCCGCCCGACCATGTCCGCCATGTAGGCCCCGCCCTGCTCATGGCGAACGGGAACGAACGTGACCGACGAGCGATCGAGCGACTGGTTGAGGTCCAGTGTCTCCTCGCCGGGGATGCCGAACACCCACTTCACGCCCTCGGCTTCGAGGCATTCAACGAACAGATCTGAGGCGCGACGCGGGGAGCTCACGGCAGTTCCGTACCCTGGATCGAGGGGTGTGACGCCATCCGGGCGCACGCTACCACCGCGCAACTTGTGTCCCCGCGCCGTGTCCCCTGCAACGGAATGCGTCTGAAGATCACCATCATCTCCGCCCTCACGGCCGCGCTCCTCGCGGCGCCGGTCGCCGACGCTGCGACCCGCGTCATCGTCCGAGGCGCGGGCTTCGGCCACGGCGTCGGCCTGAGCCAGTACGGCGCGTACGGGTTCGCCAAGCGCGGAACCGACTACCGCACGATCGTCAAGCACTACTACCGCGGGACCGAACTGCGAACGCTCGACGCCGAGCAGACCGTGCGCGTGCTGTTGCAGACGACGAGCACCGTCCGCGTGAGCAACGTCCGCCGGATCGCGGGCGGCCGCACGCTGTCCCCGGGAACGACCTACACCGCGCGGGGCTTCGGCTCGCAGATTGTGCTGCGGACGAGCGCGGGCCGGTCGGTGGGGCGCTTCGCCGCCCCGCTGCGGCTCGTGGGCGCCGACGGTGGTCTGCGGCTGGCCGGCCGCGCCGGCAACGGCGTGAGCAACGGCCGCTACCGCGGGGACCTCGAACTGCGCCCGACCAGCGTCGGCGTCAACGCGATCAACGCCGTCGGGCTCGAGGACTACGTGCGTGGCGTCATCTCCGCCGAGAGCCCCGCGTCGTGGCCCGCCGCGGCGCTGCAGGCCCAGGCCGTCGTCGCGCGCACGTACGCGATCACCACCAACAAGCCGGGCGCGGGCTTCGACCACTACCCCGACGTGCGCTCCCAGGTCTACACCGGGATCCGCGCCGAGTACGCGTCCACGGACGCCGCCGTCCGCGCGACCTCCCGCCAGGTCGTCACCTACCAGGGCAAGCCCGTCGTGACGTACTTCTTCTCGACCTCAGGCGGGAAGACGGAGAACGTCGAGAACTCCTTCATCGGCTCCGACCCCAAGCCGTGGCTGAAGAGCGTCGACGACCCGTACGACAACGTCTCGCCGAAGCACCGATGGGGCCCCTACCGCTGGACGCCGGCCCAGGCGAAGAAGCGGTTCGGGTCGTGGGTGAAGGGCTCGTTCCGCGGGGTCACGGTCGTGCGGCGCGGCGCGTCCCCGCGCATCGTCTACGCGGACATCCTCGGCAGCCGGGGCCGCACGCGCGTCTCCGGCCCGCAGATCCGCGCGCGGCTCGGCCTCGATGACACCTGGGTGACGTTCCGCGTCATCGGCACGACCGCCAAGCCTCCGGCCTCCACCGGCGGCGGTGCGTCGCCCCGTGTCCGGGGCTTCGCCCAGGCGAGCACCCCGCGCGGTGTCCTGCGCGGGTCGGTGCGCGGCGGCGCCGCGGGCGTCGGCGGGCGGTGGCTGAAGATCGAGCGCCGCTCGGCCGCGGGCACCTGGGCGACCGAGTTGGAGACCCGCGCGCAGACCGACGGCACGTACCGCGCCGCGGTCCGGCGTCCGGGGGCCTACCGGGTCCGCGTCGGCGTGGACACCGGGCCCACGGTCCGCGTCCGGTAGTCGTCGCCGCGCTTGGCGGCCAGCTGGTGCACGTCTGCGGCGGCCATGAGGCTCACCGCGTCGTCCGCGTCGCCGGGGAAGAACGCCCAGCCGACGGCGGCGGTCAGCGGCTGGCCGCCCGCGTCGACGGTCGCCAACCGCTCGTGCAGCGCTCCCACGAGCCGCTCGATGCCGTCCTCGTCGATGTCGGGGGCGAGCACGCTGAACTCGTCGCCGCCCTGGCGCGCGACGGTGTCGGACTCCCGCACCGTCTCGCGCAGTGCCGTGGCGGCGCGGCGCAGCACGTCGTCCCCGGTGGGGTGGCCGAACTCGTCGTTGACGGCCTTGAAGCGGTTGAGGTCGAGCGTGACGAACGCGAGCGTGTGCCCGGATCGGTGGTGGCGGAGGATCTCGTACGCCAGGCGCTCGTCGAGCAGCCGGCGGTTGCCCACCCCGGTGAGCGGATCGCTGCGGACCTGGTCGCGCAGCAGCCGGGCCTGGCGCAGCTCGCCGGCGCGGAGGATGGCGACGACCGCGGTGAGCGCCCACACCGTCGGCAGGCCGATGAGGACCGTGCCCTGGGTGTCAGGGCTGCCCGCCCCGGTCAGGACGGGGAGCAGCATGCACACCGAGAGAAACGTGAGGTGGGCGACGACGAGGGCCCGGCGCTCGAACGCGAAGCCCACGAGCGGGCCGATGAGCAGGTAGGTCCACACGATGACGGTGGCGTCGGGTTCGGCCACCGCGACGCCCCACGTGGCCAGCAGGCACGCCAGCGGCGGGAGGACGTGGAACGCCCACGAGGGCATCCGCCGCCAGGGCAGGAGCAGGACGACCGCGCCGGTGAGGGAGGTCGTCGCGCCGACGGCGATCAGCGGGGCGACCGGCGGCCCGTCGATCGCCAGGAGGACGAGCATCGCGAGCAGCGGCGTGAAGAGCAGACCGAGGCCTGCCGCCACCGCGACAATGCGCAGACGATCGACGTCGAACCCTGCCCGTTCCACCTGGACTACATCGGCGCGTGCACGCCGATGCTCAAGTGCAACGCGTCAGCAGTTCTGCTGCATCTGCGGGTTGCGCTCGAACTGGATGAGCTGGGTCCCGATGTAGACGTTGTTCGGCTCGTTGTTGCCGGTGACCAGGATCTCCTGGCCGGTGACCTGGCCGGCCAGTTCGACCTTCGCGAGCGCCCCGCCGCCCCCCTCCGGGAACGTGTACCCCTCGAGGAACTTCCACGTGCCCTGTTTCGTGTCGGTGCAGGACTCGCCCGACACGGAGTTCCACGCGATGGTGTTCTGCCGGAACGCGCCACTGGCGTAGAACCAGATCCGGACGTAGTCCGCGGTCTGACCGGTGGACCCGAACTTGTAGCGCTCGAGCAGCAGGTCGGTACCGCGGAAGATCGCCTGACCGGCCTCGTCGTTGCGCGTCGGGGTGATCGTCGCGCCGCCGGGCGCCGTCGTCGGGACGGTGGCCGGCGCGGGCGTTGTTCCCGTGGTCGGACCCGGCGCGGGAGCAGGCGGTGCGGGGACCGTCGTCTTCACCGTGCTGGTCCGCCCGGCCCGCGTGCGGACCCGTAGCGACAGGCGCTTGCCCGCCAGACTCTGGAGCTTCGTCGCCGCGCTGCCCTTCTGCGCCTTGCTGCGCCACGTCCCGAGCTTCTTGCCGGTCACCTTGCCCGTGCCGCGCGTGAGCTTGTACGTCTTGCCGCCGCCGACCGCGCTCACGGTCTTCGGTCGCTGGCGCGCCGCCAGCGTCTTGTCGCTGGTCAGGACGACGACGAGCCGTGACGCACCGCTCTTCGTCTCGATGGTCACGGCCGCCGAGACCTTCGCCTCGGCGGTGGCGGGCAGGAGCAGGGTGAGGAGCGCGAGGAACGCGGCGGCAGGAACACGTCGAGACATGGTCTCCCGATTGTCCCGCGCGCCGCGCCGCGCCGCAACCCGGTGCTATGCGAATGCGCGGACCAGCAGCTCGGACACGCAGACCGGCTTCTCGCCGCCCTCGCGCTCGAACGTCTGCGCGATGGTGAACTGGACGCCGCCCGCGACGTCGGACACCTCGCTGATCGTCGCGCGCATGCGCACCTTGCTGCCGACCGGCAGCGGCGACGGGAAGCGCACCTTGCCGAGGCCGTAGTTCATGGCGAACGCGAAGCCGTCGAAGGACACGATCTCGTCGTTGACCTTTGGCCCCAGAGAGAGCGTGTAGAAGCCGTGCGCGATCGTCCCGCCGAACGGCGTGTCCTTCGCGCGCTCGGGGTCGACATGGATCCACTGGTGGTCGCCGGTCACGTCGGCGAAGTCGTTGATCGCCTCCTGCGTGACCTCATGCCAGTCGCTCACGCCGAGCTCCTCGCCGACCTTCGCCTTCAGTTCGTCGATCCCGTTGATCGTGACGGCCATGTGCGCGCCTTCCTCCTGGGGGTGGATTCCCCGGAGATGGTGCCAGGGCCGGTCAGGCGGCGGAGTCGCGCCCGAACCGTGGCACGGCGGCCGCGAGCAGCGGCGGCGTGGGGCGCACCTTGTCGGCGCGCTGGCGCTCGTCGGCGATCTCGATGAGCTCGGCCGACCCGCGCGCGTCCGTCGGGTAGATCGCGTAGCCGATGGCGGCTTCCAGCGGCGCACCGCCCGCGTCGACGGACTTCAGTGCACCCCGGATGTGCGCGACGATCTCCGCGGCTTCGCGAGCACCGGCCTCGGGCGCGAGCACGGCGAACTCGTCGCCGCCCTGCCGCGCGACGGTGTCCTGGCCCCGGACCGCGGCGCTCAGCGCGGCCGCGGCGTCCTGGAGCAGCACGTCGCCGACGCTGTGGCCGAGCTCGTCATTGATCCGCTTGAAGCCGTTGAGGTCCAGGACGATAAGCGCCATCTCGCGCCCGGTCCGCTCGTGCCGCGTGAACTCGTAGTCGAGGACCTCCTCGAATACGCGGCGGTTGCCGATACCGGTCAGCGGGTCGCGCCGCGCGAGCCCTTCGAGCTCCCGGGACTGATCCTCGGCGTGCTGCCAGACGAGCATCACGAAGATTCCGAGACCCCAGGTGATCGGGACCATGAGCAGGGTCGCGAGGACCGTCACCGCGTTGGTCTCGACGAGCACCAGCGGCGCCATGAGCGCGACGGTGGCAAAGGCGATGTGCGCCGCGATCGCGCGCGGCGTCTCGATCATGAAGGCGATGGCGGGACCTGCGAACGCGAAGAGGCCGACGATCACGGCGCCATTCGGCGCGAGCGACATCGACGCCAGCGAGATCTCCACCACGACGATGACGGGCAGCAGGTGAAACAGCCAGCCGGGCATCCGGTCCGTCGGGATCTGCGTGATGAGCAGGCCGGTGAGGACGGCGAGCCCGCCCACCCAGAGGATCCGCGTGTTGGCGAGGACGAGGTGCGCGACCAGCGCAAGGCCACCGGTCCCGATGAAGATCGAGGCCGTGGTGTAGCGCACGTTGCGCTGCCTGGAGATGCGGCGGGAGAGGCGCATCACGGCCGTTATCGGCCGCCAGCGACCGTCCACTGAGGACGGGAGGCCGAAACGGCCCGTGCGTCCAGACGGGCGTCTGGGTTCAGACCGGGAAGTCGGCCCGCGCGCCGCGCCACATGGCGCTGAGCTGCGTCCCGTCCCCGGAACTCCGGCGCCGTGGTCCCTTGTCCGCGCGCTGCCGGGCATCGGCCACCTCGACGAGGTGCTCGCGTTCGGTCGCGTCGTCCGGGAACACCGCGGAGCCGATCGCGCCCGCCAGGCTGGTCCCGCCTCCCGCGTCGACGTCGCCGAGCGCCGCGCGCACGTTGCGCACGATCCGCGCCGCCTCGGGTGCGCCGGCCTCGGGCGCAAGGATGCAGAACTCGTCGCCGCCCTGGCGGGTGACGGTGTCCTGTCGGCGTACCGCGGCCCGGAGCGCGGTCGCAGCCGCGCGCAGGACCTCGTCCCCGGCGAGGTGGCCGAGCGTGTCGTTGACCCGCTTGAAGTTGTTGAGGTCGAGCACGATGAGCGCGAACTGCCGGCCGGTGCGGGCGTGGCGCGTCAGCTCGTAGTCCAGGCGCTCGCTCAGCAGCCGGCGGTTCCCGACGCCGGTCAGCGGATCGCGGCGCATCAGCCGTCCGAGCTCTTCGGCCTGCTCCTCGACGATGCGCCACGGCAGCGCGATGAACAGGACCATCGCCCAGAGCCCGACGATCGTCGCGACCACGGCGACGAGTGTCACGTCGTCGTACGGGGCGTAGAGCAGCGGCAGGGCGATCAGGAACGTCGTGAACGCCGTCTGCACGGCCATGCCGCGGCGCGTCTCCATCATGAACCCGATCGCCGCGCCCACGAACATGAAGAACGGCATCACGAGGTACCCGGACGGCCCGACCGCCCAGACCGCGGCGGTGGCGACCAGCGCCGCGCACAGCGGCCCGAGGTGGAACCACGCCGCCGGCAGCCGGTCGGTCGGTGCGAACCGCATGAGCAGGCCGACCGCGACGGCGACCGGCGTCATCAGCAGCAGGCGCGGCTCGTCGACGAGCAACGCTCCCGCTGCGGCCGCGAGCGCGCCGAACAGGTAGACGAACATCACGGCCACGCGGACGCTCGGTTGCCGGCTGACCCGGCGGGAGAGCGGCACGTGATCCTCCTCGCCCGACGGCAGCGGGACGCTCGCCGGCAGCTCGATCGGCGCCGGGCGCTCGAAGGCCTCGGGCAGGATGATCTCGCCGAGCCCGACCGACGACTGCAGCTTGTCGTCACGCTGGCGCGCGTCGGCCTGGTGCAGCAGCGTCTGCGGGTCGCGGCCGTCCTGCGGGAACGTCGCCACCCCGACGGCGGTCGTCAGCGGCCGGCCCGCCGCATCGACCGTGGCGAGCAGGCCGCGGATCGTCGCGACCAGCCGGGCCGCATCGTCGGCCCCGGTCTCCGGAGCGATGATGCAGAACTCGTCGCCGCCCGGCCGCGTCACGGTGTCCTGGCCGCGCAGCGCGCTGGTGAGCAGTGCCCCGACCTCGCGAAGGAGGTCGTCGCCGGCGGTGTGGCCGAGACGGTCGTTGACCTGCTTGAAGCCGTTGAGATCGAGGACGAGCAGCGTGAGCGGCAAGCCCGTGCGGCTGTGGCGCGCGATCTCGTAGTCGAGCCGCTCACCGAGCATGCGGCGGTTGCCCACGCCCGTGAGCGGATCGCGGCGCACGAGCTGCTCGAGCATCGCGCCCTGCGCCTCGGCCGTTCCCCAGACGAGGTGGATGAACGCCGCGAGTCCGGCGGCGCACACGAAGCTCGCGAGGAGGGCGGCGTCGGTCGCGGCGTTCGTGTCCGCCAGCAGCGCAAGGCCCAACACGACGCCCAAGGCCAGCGTCCACTGGAAGATCCTCCCGGCACGCCCCTCGATGACGAAGGCGATCGTCGGTCCGACGAACACGAACAGGGCCGCGACCGTCCCGCCGTACGGCGCGAGCGTCGCCACCCCGACGGCCCACGGCGCCAGGATCAGGATCGGCAGCCCGTGGTACCAGCCCGGATGCATCGTCCGCAGCGGCGTCGCAACGATCACCGCGGCCGACAGCAGTGCGAGCACCCCGCTGATGCGGATCGCGTCGTTGTCGAACAGCTCGGCCCCCGGGAACGTGAGGACGCCGATCACCGTGAGCAGGCAGACGGTGATGGTCTTGCCGCGGTTCTGGCGGCTGATCTGCCGCGCGAGGGTCTCCGGCTCGGTCGGGCGGTACCCGATCAGGCGCAGGGTGCGCATGACGCGCAGAAGCCGCTGCGGGTAACGCGACGAACGCGTCGCAGGTGTTGCACGAACCATGTCCACGGCTGAAACCAGCACTTCACGCCTAAATATGGCGTATCAGTGCCCCGGTGGCGAGGAATCGGGCCTACGTCGTTCGTCCAGGCTCGGTCACGACGGGTCATGCCTCGTTCCCCCACGAGGTGCACCGGATTCTACGCGCGCACGCCGTTCCAGTGCGCTGCATCGCGGGCGCCGAGCTCCGTGGACGACGCGTCGTCGGACAGATACTCCAGCGCCATCGCGCCCCAATCCGCGCCGGCGCGCAGCTCGCCGAGCACCGCGAAGAGCATCCCCTCCATGCGCCGTATCAGGAGCGCCTGCGGGGGAATGGTCTGGCGGCGCATCTGCTCGAAGTACGGCGAGCGCGGGGAGGAGCCGACCTCGATCGCGACGCGGACGTACTCCGGGTCGAGGCGGCGGAAGCCGGGCACGAAGTACCACTCGCCGGCGCTGCGCAGCTGTTGGAGGACCGCTTCGGGCTCGAAGGTGTCGGGCTCGGGCAGGTAGCCGAGCGCCGCGAGGCCGGCGTGGACGGCGTCGGCGTCGCCGTCGATGATGGCGCGCGCCAGCGCCCGCTCACCTTCGAGGTAGTCCTCGGGCACGTACCGCATGAGGCCGAAGTCCAGGAAGCACACGCGGCCGTCGTCGGCGAGCAGGTAGTTGCCGGGGTGCGGGTCGCCGGCGGCGAGGTGCGCCCGGGTGAGCAGGCCGTAGAAGAACCGGTAGACGATCTCGCCGAAGCGGTCACGCTCCTCCTCGGACAGCGCCTTGATCTCGTTGAACCCGCGGCCGTCGACGAACTCGGTCACGAGCACGCGGCGCGTCGACATCGCCGTGTCGACCTCGGGAATGCGGATATCCGGGTGGCCGCGCAGCGCACGGGCGACTGTGCGCTGGTGCTGCGCCTCGAGCTCGTAGTCGAGCTCCTCGCCGATGCGCTCACGCAGCTCCGCGCTGATCGCCTTGACGTCGAGCCCGGGGGCGAGCCGCTTGGCGAGCGGCAGCAGCATCCCGATGTTCCGCAGGTCGGTCTCGACGGCCTCGGCGACGCCGGGGTACTGCACCTTCACGGCGACGTCGCGCCCATCGTGGGTGGTCGCCCGGTAGACCTGGCCGATCGACGCGGCGGCGATGGGCGTCTCGTTGAACTCCGCGAAGTGGTCGGAGACCTTGCCGCCGAGATCCTTGCGCAGCACCTTCTCCATGTCCTTGAACGGCACCTTGGGCGCGTCGTCGCGCAGGGACGACAGCCGGTCCTTGAACTGCTCGCGCTCGGACTCCGGGATGAGGTCGAAGTCGATGGTGGACAGGACCTGGCCGAGCTTCATGGCCGCGCCCTTCATCTCCCCCAGTCGCGCGACGAGCTCCTCGGCGGTCTCCATCGCGCGCTTTTCGTTGGCGGCTTGGGCCTTCTCGTCGCTGCGGGCGCTGTTCGCCGCGCGCGTGCCGGCCCACTTCAGCCCCTGCCCGGCGACCATGCCGCCGAGCTTGGCGGTGCGGCCGATGCGGGATGTGGGGATCTTGGCCATGGCAGGGAGGGTACGGGTGCGGCGCTGGACCGGATTGCGGGGTGGACGTACGATGGCGGCGGATGGATGTCGCAACGATGCATGAGCAGTCAGGCGCCGTCTCGGCGTTCCGGGTCGCAGGCCAGACGGCGCTGGGGCACGCGCTAGGCCTGCTGTCGATCGGCGGGCTCGTCGCGGTGTTCGCCGTCGTCGAGGGACCGGACCCCGTGGCGCTCGGGATCGGAGTGTCCGTCGGACTCCTGGTGGTGATCCTCGAGCGGGTCTTTCCCCACGGCTCGACGTTCTGGGGCGTCCGCGACGCGGTGGAGTGGGTCGACCCGTTGCGGGTCGCGCAGGACCGGTGGTGGACCGTCCCTGCCGCCTGGGCCGCGGCGGTGGCGTTCGTCCTCGTGCTCGCGGTCCCCATCCAGCCGCTGTTCGGCGACGGCGCCCCGCAGGTCGCCGTCGGTGCGCTGGTCGTCGGGGTGGCCCATCTCGTGACGTGGTTGGCCATCCGCCGCCTCGAACGGGCCCGGGACGGCCTGGCGGTCGAACTGGTCGTCGACGACGTGGGTGCGGACAAGCCGGTGGTGCTGTACCGCGAGCGGGATGTCGGAGCGGCGTTCGGGCGATGAGGGCCACTCGCGCGCTGAAGCGCAGTTGCCGGTTGGCCGGGGCGTTCTGGTTGTTCACCGGCGTCCTCGGTGCCCTGTTCGTGGTTCGTGGTCCGGCGGCCGGGGACGGCGTCGACCTGGTCTTCGGCCTCGTGGCCGGGCTCGCCTGGCCGTTGTACGTAGCGACCGGTGACATGGACCGCGTGCGACTGCAGCGGCTCGTGCCCCTGCCCGAGCAGGCCGAGCTGCTCCCCGACCGCTCCGCCCGGGTCGCCCTCGGCCTGCTCGCACTGGCCGCAACGGTGCTGGCGGTCGCGTTCGCCGTCCTGCCCGGCGACGCCCTCGACGTCAGCGTCGCGGGCCTCGCCGTGGCAGTGACGCTCGCCCTGGCCACGACGGGGCGGGCGGCGCAGCTGTGGTGGTGGGAGCGGCGGCACCCGGGTCAGCGACTGTTCGACGTGAGCGACGGCGATGGCACCTGGATCGCCTCCGGGGCGCACCCGGTGGCGTCTGAGGCGGAGCTGGCCTTTGGGCACCGGCGTCGCCAGGGTGTGGCTCCATGACGGTGGTCCGGATCTCCACGCAGGCGAGTGCGCAAGCCGTTGGCGTCGCCGTGGGGGTGGTGCTGTGCCTCATGGTCCTCGCTGTCAGTGGGCTTCCGAGTTCGCTCGCAGGCTGGCTCGCCGGCGGCCTCGCGATCGCGGGGCCCACAGGAGCGATCATCGGCGCACGCAGGCTCCGTCATCTGGACCATGCGCGGCCGATGCCGCCGGACAGTCCGTGGTCGAGCGGTCGGGTGCGTGGGCCCAGCCGTATCTTGCCCGCGCTGGCGTTCGCCGCCTTCCTCAGCCTGACCTCGGCTTCTAGCGAGTCGTCATTCGCTGGCACTGCGTCGGGCCTCCTCCTCGTCCTCACGGGGGTGCTCGCCGCGAGAGCGATCGAAGCCCTGCTGGCCGCACACGTCGAACGACGCGACGGCGTGGTCCTGCTCGAGCTGCGCGGTTGGTGGGGGCTCGAGACTCCCGTCGTGTACTCCGTGCCCCCGCGCGCTGACGCTGCACCCGTGCCTGCCCATGACTGAGCTCAGACCGACCACCACGGAGGAAACGGAGGGGCCGGCCGACGCGGGGTGGACGTCGCCGGAACAGCCCACGACTCCCACCCTGTTCGAAGACGACGTGTCACGCGATCACGAGTTCGCGCGCGTCCCGAAGCCTCGGCCCGACGCCGGCATCTACCTCGGACTGGCGATGGTCGCGGCGATCGCATTCTGGATCACCGGAGCCGCCGATCTCCAGGAGGCCGCACTGGCCGCACTGCTCATCGCCGTGCCGACGACCCTCGGGCGGCTCTTTGGCGATCACCAGCGGATGGCACGAGCGCTGCCCGCCTCGGCGGACGACGTCCTGGCTGCGGACGAAGACGAGGACGAATCGAGCGATGTCGTGGGCGCTGCGCTCTTCGCCATGGTGATGGCGGGGCTTCTCGCTGCCGTGGGCGCCCTGTTCGACGAAGGTGTCTGGTGGGGGATCGGCGCCACCGTCGGCATCGTCATCGGCTCGGACCTCCGCGCGCTCGCCCTGCGGGCGATCGTGCCCAGGCTGCACCCGGATGCGGTCGTCGGGCACCGGCTCGACGGTGACGGCGACGACGTGTACCGGCTGTTCGCCCTCGAGCCCCCACCGGGCTGAACGTCGGAATGTGGCGGTCTGCCGCATCGAGCGTCGGAATGTGGTGGCTGGCCCGACCATATTTCGACGTTCACGCCTGACCGCCCGCCGCGCCGCGCGCCCCCGGCACCCGGCCCGCGCCCCCGGGCCCATCCCACAGCCGAGCGTCGAAATGTGGTGCCCCCAGCCACCACATTCCGACGCTCACCCCGCAGAACCACCACATTCCGACGTTCGGCGCCCCGCGGCGGGCGTCGCTCCGCGGGCGGGCGGGCCATTACCCTCCGACCCCATGCCCGGCCCGCTCCTCGCCGTCGACGCGCCGTCGCTGCTCTACCGCGCGTTCTTCGCCCTCCCGTCCTCCATCAAGGGTGCCGACGGCCACCCCGTCAACGCCCTGCTGGGCACCGCGAACCTCATCCTGTTCGCCGTCGAGCGCCACGACCCACGTGCCGTTGCGCTGTGCTTCGGCGCCGAGGCCGCGCACTACCGCACCGACGCGTTCCCCGCCTATCACGCCGACCGCCCGCCCATGCCGGACGAGCTGGCTCGCCAGTGGGAGGACGCGCCTGCCTTCTTCTCCGCCTTCGGGTGGACCATCCACCATGCGGGAGACCTCGAGGCCGACGACCTCCTCGGCTCGTTCGCCACGGCAGAACAGCAGGCCGGCGGCACTGCGCTGCTCTTCACCGGCGACCGCGACATGTTCCAGTGCGCCACGGAGCACGTCAGCGTCCTGTACCCGCGCGGGGGCAAGGACGGGCCGGAGGTCATCGACCCCGACGGCGTCCGCGAGCGGTACGGCATCGACCCGGAGCAGGTTCCCGACTTCATCGCGCTGCGCGGCGACCCGTCCGACGGCCTCCCCGGCGCCAAGGGCATCGGTGAGAAGACCGCGCGCGACCTGCTGCGCGAGCACGGCTCGCTCGAAGGCCTGCTCGAAGAGGCACACAAGCCGGTGCCGAAGCTCAAGCCCCGCGTGGTCGGGACCCTGACCGCCCAGGCCGACGAGCTACGGGCGTTCAAGGACATCGCGTCGTTGCGCCACATCGACGTCGAACGTCCGCACGATGCGCCCCTCGACGCCGAGGCAGCCGCCGCTGCCGCCCGCGCACGCGGCATCATGCGGCTGGCCGAGCGCTTGCAGGCGCTCGCCTGACGCTCACCTCTCCGCTCCCGCTGCCGACCACCTGACCGTGACCTCGCGCCTGTCCGTGCTCGCGACCCTGCTCGCGCTCGTCCTCCTGCCCGCGACCGCGGCCGCGGCCGTCCCCGACGCCATCCCGCTCACCGCCTGGGAGTTCGCGCTCGACGACGGGAAGGTCGGCCTGGACCAGGGGTGGGCGACCGGTGAGCCGGACGCCGGCTGGCAGCCCGTCACCGTCCCGCACACCATGCAGACGGGGACGAGCCAGCGCGAGTTCGAGGGGACCGTCGGCTGGTACCGGCTGCGCTTCTCGGCGCCCGACACCGTCGCCGCGGGCTACCGCTGGGCCGCCCGGTTCGAGGGCGCGCGGCGCGCCGCGACGGTCTGGCTCAACGGCCAGCAGATCGGCACCCACAGCGACCCGTACACCCCGTTCGAGCTCGAGCTGCACGGCCTGCGCCCCGGGGAGATGAACACCCTCGTCGTGCGCACGGACAACGTGCGGCCGCAGGGCATCCGCGAGGGCTGGTGGAACTACGGCGGGCTCGTGCGGCGCGTCAGCCTCGTCCCCCGCGGCACCGCGCACCTCGACAACACCGCGGTGCTGCCGCGCCGCGTCTGCGGCAGCGTGGGCTGTCAGTGGACGGCGATGGTCGACACCGAGATCGTCGCCGGTCCCGCGGGCGCGCCGCCGACCACCGTCGACCTCGACCTCGCCGCGCCCGACGGGACCGTCACCGCCGGCAGCGCGCCGGTGCGCGCGCTCGCGCCCAACGAGCGGACGTCACTGCGCTACGAGGTCGTCGTCACCGGCCGGATCTTCCTGTGGTGGCCGCAGAACCCCGCGCTGTACCGCGCCGAGGTCCGGCTGAACGCGGGCGAACGGACCGAGGACGTCGACCGCTCCCGGGTCGGGCTGCGCACCGTGGCGGTCCGCGACGGCCTGCTCCAGCTCAACGGGCGGCCGATGACCATGCGTGGTGCGTCGGTCCAGGAGGACCTGCCGGGCCGCGGCGCCGCCATGAGCGATGCGGACGTCGACCGGATCGTCGCGGACGTCGAAGAGCTGAACGCCGACGTCACGCGCGCGCACTACCTGCTCGACGAGCGGCTGCTGGAGAAGTTCGACGAGCGCGGGATCCTCGTGTGGATCCAGGCGCCGGTCTACCAGCGCGACAGCGATCTCGACGACGACGCCCGCCGCGCGTTCGAGCTGCAGAGCGTGCGCGACACGATCCGCGAGGCGCGGCGGCACCCCAGCGTCATCGTGCACTCGGTCGCCAACGAGCTGAGCCCGGAGCCCGACCGGCGCGTCGGCACGCGGCGGTTCCTCGCCAGCGCGGAGAAGATCGCGCGCGAGCTCGACCCCACCCGCCCGGTCGGCCTCGACCTCTACGGCTACCCGGGCTACGGGCGCCAGCGCTCCCACGCCCGCTTCGACATCCTCGGGATCAACCACTACTTCGGCTGGTACGAGGGACGCCCCGGCCACTCGACACGCAACTTCGACGGGCTCGTCCGCCACCTGCGGGCCATGCACCGGCGCTACCCGAAGCAGGCGCTCGTGATCACCGAGTTCGGGGCGGAGGGCGTGCGCGAAGGCCCCGCCACCGCGAAGGGGACCCTCGGATTCCACACCCAGTACCTCCGCCGCACGCTCGACGTCGTCGACAGCGAGCGGTACCTGTCAGGCGCGCTGTACTGGACCGCGCGCGAGTTCGCGGTCCGTCCGCGGTGGCAGGGCGGCGACCTGTACGCGGGCGATTCGATCCACAGCAAGGGCCTCCTCTTCTACGACGGACGACCCAAGCCGGCGTGGTTCATCGCCCGTCAGCGCTTCGCCGACGTGCCGACGTTCCGATGACGCGCGTATCGTGCGCGCTGCATGCCCGCCGATGACCTGACCCAGCGCCGCCGGCGCGAGATCGCCGACGCCGCCGCGCTGACCTTCGCCGAGCAGGGCT
>SXGQ01455090.1_pt1 | contig 17822 bp, 27 predicted proteins | sample 3178371 | NCBI WGS metagenome assembly SXGQ01 (sample SAMN11356859, study PRJNA531348) | freshwater metagenome | isolation source: freshwater sample F1-20 | place: China: Fuxian Lake, Yuxi | collected 2017-12-25 | reverse complement strand
TGTGAATACCAGCGCCAGGCGGTCAGATTGTCCGGCGCGTCCAGCGGATTGAGGGCGAAGTCCATGACTATTTAGTGGTAAATCGGGCCAGGACTTTTTCGCGGTCATGCTCCAGCAGCGGGTAGGCGTCCAGGTTGTCCCAACCGTGATAGTTCCCGACCGCCTCCCACGCCCGCGCCCGCAGCATGAGGTCGCTGGACAGGAACCAGAGCACTAACTCATCAAGCGGCTGGCCGATGTAGCTGGCGACTCCCTCCAGCCCCTCGGCAAACCAGGCAGGCTTGTCCGGGTGAAACTTGTTGTCGGAAAGGACGCCATTCTGGAACGTGCAAGGTTCCAGGATGACGCGCCGAATGTCCCAGGTCGGCGTGCTCGACCGCATGAAGAACACCTTGCACATCTCCGGCGGATATACGCCGGTCGTGTCCTCATAGACAAAGAGGCCGCCCTCCTCAATCCAGTTCACGTCACCAAGCTGGGCGACTTCCTTCCATTCAGGCTGTTTGGTTTCCATGTGTTTCCTTTGCTCGTTGTTTGCATTCAGGTTCTCCGCAATGAGTGGGTGGCACCTGACCGTGGTCACGGTAGGTGAAGACTCCCCGGCAGCGCACGCAGATGGAACGCGCCTAGCACCAATCAAGCAGGCTGCCAGGTCGGCGGTAGAGTCGGCCAAATTGCGATTTCATACGTCAGGAAGACTGTCCACTTTTCCATCACAGGCCAAGGCGTGCATCAGGCAGTAACCTATCTCCTTGGCGGCTCCGCTGTAATTGAGGTCGGACTTAACCTGCTTGCCGTATTGAACGGAATAGCGATTGCGACCCTGCCGGGATAGCTCGATGGGAAAGACCGTATTCCCGCAGCGCCAGATGGGGCGCGGCTTCTGCGCTGATTTCCTGGAGGGAATTTTCATGGCGACCTCCTCAGCCGATAGAAGTCATGGTTGCCAATCGTTAGGGAAGGCCGGTGGCCTTTCGACCAGTAAGGGCGGGCACCTTTATGGCAGAAGTGGTCGGCGTCCTGGGTCTGGCGAGGCAGGCTGTCCGGGCGCTCATACAGCACTCCCGCCAGACGCCAGGCTTCCAGGTAGAGCGGGTGAGGGACGGTGCGCTGCCACAGGGACCTGGGCGATACCCCGTTCAGCACAGAGAATTGACCCTTGCGCTTGACCACGCTGGCAGGAGACGGCTCACCAAGTTCTACGCGACGCCGGATGACCTCCGCCACCGCTGATAGTCCGTTGGTTCCTTCGCCGCCTGCCTCTGCAATCAGCACTGCTGCCACCAGCTCGCGGGAGCTTTGGGCGCAGGCCCACCAAGGCCAGAGGAAAAGGAGAAGCAGGGCTTTCATATTTTTTCCACCGGAAGGCCGTCCGTTCCTACAGTGTCATAGTCCTGGAACTCGACGCCGTTTCGGTAAATCCACCGAGGCGGCTTAACTGGAGCGGTCCAGGAAAGCTGGGCAGGAGAGTAGGCGTTGATGACCTTCAACGCCTCGGCGGTGCGCCGATAGCAAGTGTTCAACGTCCAGTGGCCGGAGCGCCAAATGCGAACGAGGTAGGTATTACGGAACTGGACGCCAAACGTGTCCTCGTCCAGACAGACTAGCCGAATGTTCCATTCCAACCGAAGCGACTTGTGCCCTCGGGGACGGTCGGCGAACTTCCTGGCAGCTTGAGCAAAGGTGAGCATCAGCCTTCCTTGATAATGGCGTTCGCCTCGGCAATCCGCTGGCAGCGGTCGCACTTGATGACCGAATCGGACGAACAGCACGTCGTCGCCAGCTTGGTGGCCTCCAGCAACAGGCTGACAATCACTAGCCGGTGCCTGGCCAGGGTGAGCTTGTAGTGGGCGTAGGTGGCGAGAGCGCCAACCATACCTCCGATTCCCGTGGCGGCCATCACGACCAGGACAGCCTTCAGTTCAGGTTCCGTCATACGTTTCAAACGCTGCGCCCGCTCCCTTTGAGCGGGCTGGTGTTCGCGCGCGACAGGCGGCGAACTGCTAGCACTATAGCAGCGCCGAGTTACGTATGTATATCGCTATTTGGGGCCGGGACGAGAGGCGTGGTGAAAGCCGAGGAACTCAGAGCGGGTGACGCCCTCCTTGAAAGCTCCCAGCAGGCAGGAAGTGGTGGTCATGGCCCCGTGGGCACGCACGCCACGAACCGTCATGCAGGAGTGTTCCGCAACCACTATCACGCCGACCCCAACCGGCTCCAGCCGCTCTTGGAGAAACTGGGCGACCTGGCGGGTGACGCGCTCCTGGTTCTGAAGACGACGGGCAAAGTATTCCACCGAACGGGCGAGCTTGGACAGGCCGACAATACGCTTGCCGGGAATGTAGCCGACCGTGGCGTAGCCGGTGAACGGGGCCAGGTGGTGCTCACAAAGGGACACCAGGGGGATTCCAGTCTGCACCACCATCTCGTTCGCACCCTCGCCATCAAACATGGTGAACTCGAACGGAGGCTTCTCCGGCTGCGTGAACTCGCTCAAAAACTTCACGACCCGACGGGGCGTATCGGTCAGCCCTTCTCGGTCAACGTCGTGCCCTAGAAGGCGCAGCAGCGAGCGAACATGAAACTCCTTCGAGCTTTGGTCATTTTCCATAACGACGGTCCAGTGCTCTCCGGGCGGCTGCCTCGGAGGCGTAAGTCTTGCGGACACCGTTCTCCACTCCGCCAATGGTCATCTTTGCAGTGCCATCTGGCTGGACGCGCAGCGTGCGGGCCATGCGCGCCTTCTGCTCAACAGACATGACCTGAATCAACCGCTGCTTCAACTGCCCTTTGGTGTAGGTAATGCGGGTCCGGTCCTCCAGCACCACAGTCCGGGCCGCGCCCCGAACCGACACCGACCGAACAGGAGAGCCTAGTCCGGGAAGTTTCCGACCTTTAAGGTAGCGCAGGGTGCTGCTGGGCTTCATGGATTTACGGGTAAATCGGTCAGACGCCGGTAGCCTGGTCCCAAATCGTCAAGTGCAGCCGAGGACTGAACCGGACGGCGCACTGCAAGGCCCACTTCGCCACTTCAGCGGCGCGCTCCTCAAACTCACGACGGCTGGCGCAGACCGGCATGAACAGGATGCGGTCACGGGGAATTCCCGCATGGTTGGACAAGTCAATCGCCTCGGCTACGTCGGAGAGACTGGCTACCGGGAACTTGAACCAGGAGTTTTGCTGCTCGACGTGCCAGGCTAGCACCTTGGGATTGAACCGGCGAAGCAGCGGCATCCCAGAGTTGGCGAGCTTGGGACTGACGTTCCACTGGTTAATCCAGACGGCCAGCTCTGAGCAGGGCTGAAGGACTCCCTCAGTCTCGACCTCAGTGAACGGGTGCGGGCCGGGATAACAAAGCTCGTTCCAGTGTCGGAACAGGAGCTTCAACCCTGCTTGTTGAATCAGCGGGTCGCCACCAGTGACAACCAGATGGGCGTGGTCCTCAAACAGCGCCTTGAGCAGGCCCTCATCACCAAGCCGCCCGGTCAGCTCCTCAACAGTGTGGCGGCGACCAGTCTTCCAGACTTCCACAGTGTCGCACCACTTGCACAGCAACACGCAGCCGGAGAGTCGGAGGAAGACTGCCCGCTGGCCGCAGGTAGGACCTTCCCCTTGTAACGAATAGAAAGTCTCAGCGACTTTCAAAGAGGGCCGGTCAAGGTCTGACATACGCATCCTTCCAGTTGGGGTATTTGGTGGTGAACAGCGCGTAGGCCAAGGCGTCCACCGCCTGCTCCAGGGCAACGTCCGTGTGCTCCGGGCGGTTATCCGGGGCGAGGGGTAGCAGATGGATATGCACCAGCTCGTGAACCAACGTCATTTCCAACGGGTCGCGGCAGACCGAGTTGAACTTAAACGGCTGGAGTTTGATTATCGCCTGCCGCTTCCTCGGCTCGGCATCAAACCACCCCTGACAGTCCAGCTCCTTGTCGTGTGTGGCATAGCGAACGCGGACACGCCAGTCGGACAGGCGCAGCACCTTCTGCCACTCGGCGCACAAGGCTTCCAGCTCCTTCTGGGAAAGGTCGTTGCGATGAGTCCTACTCGCCATAAGTCGCAGAGTTTCGGGAATCCTCGAACACGGTGCAGCGGACGCAGCGTTCGCCGCGAAGACCGCTTACCAAGCGATTGGCGAGGCGGAAGAACTGCCGCGCCAAGCCCTCAGACGAGGCATCCGGCACGACAACCACCTGAAACAAGTCAGGGCGGCCACGAAAAAGAAATAGCTCCGGGTCCTGGGCGGACAGAACAAGGGCATGGTCCAGCTTGTCCAGCTCGGCTTTGAGCAGCTTCAGCTTGCCGAAGTCAACAACGAAGCCGTTGCCGTCCACCTGGTCAGCGGCGAACTCGAATTCAAAAGACCATCCGTGACCGTGAACTTTCGAGCAGTGGCCGTCATGGAACGGTGCCCGATGAGCGAATGGGATTTCGTGATACCGCTTGGTGCAGGAAAGGTGCATGGCTCAAACGGGCTGTCCGGCCAGGTTCCAGTCTGCCTGCCGGCAGAGGTTCTCAATCGTGGAGTCGTTGCACAGGAAACGGTCAACCTCGTCCGAAGGAAGCCCTAGCTCGCTGGCGTGGCCGTCGCTGACCAGACCGGGGCGAACAATAGCCCAGACCTGGCCGCCTAGCGCCCTCACCGCCTGCGCTTCATTGGCAAAGCGGCAGTCAGGGATGACCACCGGCGACCGTTCCATAGCGCCCTGGAAGGCTTGGGAGTGGCGCAAAGCAAATACCCATAGGTCGCGGCTGATGAGGTCGCGGCCCCATTCAGTTCCGAGGGTCTGCATGAGATGGCGGCCTGATACTCCGAGGCCGGGGACAAGTTCCTCTTTTCGCTCTCCGGTAAGATGGTCCTCCGGCACTCCCATCGTGCGGAGCATCGCCTTGATGGGGTCCGCCCAGGAAAACGCAAGAAAACCATGATGCTCACACAAATGGCGAGCCACGGTGTCCTTGCCGCTGCGCTTGAGTCCGGTGAGTCCGATGACATAGGGAAGTTTCATGTTGTGTGCAATATCAGCCTAGCAGGATGGACGGTATCGGCAGCTCCCGCGCCGGGTCAACCTCTAACTGGTCCAATTCATACATAGCCGTTCCGCGAGATTTGGGCGGGTTGTTGGTGGGTGTGTAGTGCTCCAGGTCCACCCGCTGCAAGGCGGGTGGGTTGGGCGGCATGATGTAGGAGGCTAGCTCCTTCTGGAACACCACCGGGTCGGCCAGGTTGGGCAGCGCGAGCCGGGGAAAGCTGCGCTCCAGGAACTCCCGAACCGGGGTTGAGCTGGTTATCACCGAGTCCAGTCGGTTCTGCACAGCGGACAGGGCGGCAAGAAACTGGCGAACCTTGAACTCGGACTTCTCCCCGGCGTCCTGCTTGAACAGCTCGGCGGGGCGCAGTTTTGTCCAGGTCGCCCATACCTCCTTCGAGGGCATCCCTTTCAGGCAGTAATCTGGCATCGGCAGCCGCAGCTCGTAGTAGAAAGTCCGGGAAGCAAACTTCTGTTCGTAGTGCTGCTCCATTGACCGCATGGAAATGAGGGCATACTTCGTGACCTCCTTGTAGGCAGTGTCGGCGATGATGCCGTCGGCGTCCAGGCCATGCTTCAAAAAGTGGGAGCGATACTGGCTGCGCGCCGCTTTATCCTCCTCATAGACGAGCTTCTGGTTGTGGCCGTCCCAATGAATCAGCGTCCCATACATCTCCGAAGTCTTCCAGGTGATTGAGTCAATGGAGAACCACGGCCAGTCGCGGAAGTCGCTCTGCTTGGTGTTGTGGGCTAGAATCCCGTTGGCAAAGAACCGCTCGGTGGTCGGAACACTGAGGTCATAAACTTCTACTTCCTCATTCGACACCAGCTCAATCTGCTCAATCTCCAGATACTCGCACTGCATCTCCCGGAGCCGGGCGCAGAAGTTTTGGGGGTGAAGGGCAGTTCGACGGTCCTTGGCATATACAGGACGACGGCGCAAGCCTTGACCTTTGCGGCTCCAAAGGAACCCTGGCTCCTGGAGCAGCGCCACGGGCAGTCCGCGATGACAGCCGGCGACGGCTTTCGTGCCATTCTTGGCGCTAAGAGCCTTGTTTTGTTCGGCCTGAAGAAAGCCTATCTCCTCGGCAAAAATCTCACGGGACCGAACATCAGAAATAGCCAGCTCCCACTGCGGGAAGCCTAAGCCGCTAAGTCCGGCATCGCTAATGCCAGAACGGATGTCCCACTCCTCCAGGAGAAGCTGAACGGCTTCCAACAAGTCTCGACGACAACAGCCTAGCGACACCAAACGGTTTGTTCCCTTGGCACAGCCGTCGGCTGAAAAGTAACCCCGCAGAAAAGCGGCCTTGGACTTTCTGGAAGCAGAGAGCAGGCAAGGACCGATGAACTTCTCCGGCCCGACCCGGCCAAAGTTGGCGACCAGCCATTTAGCCAGGTCAATGGAGGTCATGTAACCGTCCACAGTTCCGGGGACCAGGGAAAAGCGACTACCGCTGCGGGCGGCGAATTGTTCGCAGCAGCGCGTTACTGCCTGGTGATGCTGACCGGAAACCCAGATGGATGAGGGCTGTCCGTCATCACGAAGACCTACATGACCGTCCCCGAACCACAGCCCGAAGAACTCCATGTCTTCTTCAGCGTAATCGCTGCCTTTGAGCAAGGGCGCTCCTAGACTGGCAACCAGGTGGTCGCCTTTCTTCAAATTTGATGGTTGGACTTCCACCAGGCCACCAAAGGAGTCCAGTGAAAAGAAGGAATGGTCCCCAGTCCCGGTGACAGTCTTGCCACCACGGAGACGGATGCGATACAGAGGCTTCTTCAAACGATGGCGCACCACTGCCGCCAGGCCCTCGTAGGCGGACTTCAAATCGTCAGTCAACGACCAAGTTTGGTGTTCCTGGGACAAATATCCGTAGTGCTCGCCGGGGAGGGTTTCCTCCTGGCGCTCGCAGGAGTCAAACAGCTCCTTGATGGTGGGGGAAGAAATCTCGCCTGTAACCAGGTTACGCACCTGGACCTTGGAATCGCCGGTGACACTGGCCGCGAATCCGTGAACGCGAGTGCAATAGCGCCGGGCCACCGTCATGTATTTGTTGAAGTCGGAATCACTGCTCATGCCACCAGGCAGTCCGACGTAACCAAACTTCGAGCACATTTCCTCCCAGCCCTCCAGACGACGCTGGGTGTGCCAGACGTAGCAGATGGGAAGCCCTTTGCGCTCCAGCGGCATGAACAGGTTTCTCTGCCAGGACTCCACAATGTTGGTGCCGAAAGTAGAGTTGGCAACGCCTCCGCCGAGAATCATGTTCAGGGCGTAGTCCAGGTCCAGCTCCACGGCGGCAAACAAATACTGGCGGTTGTCGTGCAGCCACTTCGCGTAGCCTTCGGCATACTCGTCAAACTTCTTCCGGGTCCACGAGGCGAACTTCTGGTGATTGGTAAGGAACGTGTGTGCCCCGGAGTCCACCATGATGTGAATTTCCGGGTTGGCGAGCTTGCGCCGCTTGACGAAATCGAGGTCGCCCTTCTCAAAAAATTGCAGGTAGGAGGTCAGGACGTGTTTGGCTCCAGCCTGCACGCAGGCTTCGTAGTGCTGCTTGCCTTCGACGCCTGAGAAGAAGTTGCGAACGGCCACAACTACCTCCTGCCTTTCAGCTCGCGCGCCAGGCACTCTACCTTTTTGCAGGGACCGTAGGCGTGGTAGAAGGTGGCGGAGGAGTCCTCCCTGCAAGGGTTGCCCTCAAACGCGACATGGCCGCGAGGGTCCAGGCCCTCGATGGACACGTTGGAGAACCGAGATTGACGGTTGAACGCCTCCTGCTCCCACCAGGGACAGTCCCAGGCCATCGGCCACTGGAAATAGACCTTGCCTAGAACCTCCAGCGTCTCCTTGCAGTTGCGGAAACAGATGACCCCGGAGTTGAGCGAGCCGTCCCGTGGCTGGGTGAACATCGTGACGGGAGCCTTCTTCGCCATCCATGAAACCACACCGCCAAACTCGGACCTGACGACGACATCAGTATCTACCCACAGCACGGCGTCATACAGGGGCAGCAGCCGCGCCACTAGCAGCAGCTTGCTCCAGGCCGGGTGACGGCTGAGGTCCAGACGCCCTAGATGGGAATGGAAGGCAACTCCGCTGGCGCGGGCCAGCCGCTCCTGGTTTGGGCCGGTCAGGGCCGCCTGGTCGGCAATCTCCTGAGTGTGCAAGGTGGCGAGACAGAGGTTCACGAATTTACAGGTAAATCCCGGTCCAGCCGAAGGCAGTGCTCGTAGCGGGCCGGGTGCCTGGCGGCGAAGCGGTCCAGCAAAAACTGGACGGCAACGGGGTTGTGTTTTGCCGTGGAGATGAAGTGGGTGTAACCGAGAGATGCAGCCTCGAAACGGCGGGCGTCGTCGGCAAACAGGCACTCGAAACCTTTTCCGGCCTCCTTCACCATATAGGAAATTAGCCACTGCTCCCAAAACAGGATGCTGTAGCTGGAGTGGGGCAGCCGGGAGAAGGAGTCGGTCTGAGCGTTGGACCAAAGACCGAGCAGTATGTTGCTGCACCACTCCCGGAGTTCGCCTGAATCCTGGCATCCGAAGATTCCAAAGTTATGCGACTGGCTGAGGTCTAGCAGACCGGGAAGAACAGGAAGTGATTGGTGCTCCAAGACCTCCAGGGCTGTCCGAGCGTAGGCGACACTCAAACGATTGTCCTTCTGCCAGAGCGGGTCGGCACACTGGCAGGAGTAGGCGGCCTGCTGGACGCGGCCTGGGAGGGGCTGGAAAAGAATGACATCCCAGTCCACATGAATGAACGGAGCAGGCGCGTGTTTGAAAGCCAGCAGCTTGCCAGTTGACCACATTCGCGGGTCATGCGCCTCCAAACCGTTTAGACTATCCTGGAAACTGGTGTAGGGCAGCTCTAGCCGCTCGGCCAGACGGACGGACTCCGAATCACCGAAAAATGCCACCTTACGGTGAAAGCGAGCTAGTTGAACCGCCGAGTAGCTCCAGCAGCAGAGCGCGGCCAAACGGCTTTTCCAAAACAGCGGGGACTGCTCCAGCGACGGGCAGGACGGAGAGTGGTAGGGCCTCGACCAGATAGACTGGACGGCAGTGACTTCTGAAACCGGGCCTTTAGGGTAGGAGGACTCTGGCAGAAGGCACTCCAGCCCAATGGGCCAACGGGTAGCGGGAGCCGGGGCCAGGGACGCTTCCGGGCAGGAAGCCAACCAGTCTCGAAGATTTTGAAGCGAGGTCACAAAGCAGGCTTCCTGGCTTTCCTGGCTTTCCGCTTGGTCGGGCCGATGGACTCCGGGTGCAGCAGCTCGACAACGGCTCCGTTCTCGCCATCCTCACTGACCTCCACAGACAGGCAGACAAATTCCTGGCGCAGGCGCTCCATGAGGAACTCGGCCATCATTTCACAGGACTTGCTGGGGTCCGTCTGCAAGGCAGGCAACAGGTCGCGGAAGATGATGGCATTGACCGCCATCTGCACCGTGAAGAACTCCAACTGCCGGTTGGAGTGCGAGACGGAGAAACTCGCCTTCACCTTGAAGACGTGGCGGTGCGGCGCGGCCAGGAAACTGACTTCCTTGGGCGCGTCCGGCCAGCGGTGAAAGCCGATGAACTGTGTGGTTATCCAAATGCTCTTTCTCATTCGTCTATGGGGATGTCTTGCCGATACATGGCCGGGTCCACCTGGTCGCCCTTGCCGATACGAAAGGATTCATCAGAAAACGCCTGCCCGACACACACATAGTCGCCCTGCTTCAGCTCCACAGGCAGCTTGTAGTAAAGCTGGCAGCCTTCAAAGACCTCCTTGGGCAGCATCCCGACATTGTGCCGGTTGACTTCAACGACCACCTTGTCGAAGACCGCGCGCAGCCGACGAACGCTGTCCCAGTGAGTGAACTCTTTGCACACCCAGACCCGCTTTACTTGAGGGCCGTAAATGCTAATCAACTCCTCGATTCGAGCGGGTGTGGCCTGACGAATAAACAGAGTGCGCTCTCCGAGGTCAGACTGGCCTTCAATCTCCGGGCCAATCCAAACCTTCCAAAAAGCGCAAGCAGGTGGGGCCGGAATCACAAGTTTTTGAGGGCCTGGGCGATGCGGTTGAGTGAGCCGTCGTGCTCGGCCAGGACGGCGGAAGACTGGATAAACGCTCCGCCTTGCAGCAGGCGGCTGAGTTTGGCGTTGGCGTCAGGCAGCGAGCCGGGACGGTAGAGATTCGGCTCCGAGTAGTGCAGCGCCTCGGGGAACGAGCGGTGATTGGGATAAAGCGGCTGGCAACCAAACGTGAGAGCGTCCAGCAGCGTGAAGGCTACCCAGTCCTGCATCCCGCAGTTGAACTGCACCTTGGACCTTGATAGGTGGCCGAAATAACGAGCCTTCTTCAAGTGACGGCGAATGGTGAGCTTGCCTTGCTCCTCCAACCGGAGGGCGCGCTGAACCGCAGACGTGTCATTGCCTTTCAAGTCCGGGTTCCCGGTGCAAACTACAAACCGCAAGTCGTCCCGAAGCTCGCACAAGTCCAGGAAGAAATTGGGGCGCTTCTCCGTGTCCCAGCGGGAGGAATACACGACATCGAACTCCTCGTCCGGCGTCTCCTGCGCGCTCCACTGGGCGCGGACATGGGTGCTGTCGTAGGGCAGCCCTACTACTCGAACCTTGTCCTCAACGTGGGGAAGGGCGGAGACAATCAGCTCCTTCAGAATCGGCGAGGCTACAAACACCAGGTCATACAGCTCGAAGGCCATGACCTCCCACGGGCGCATCCAGTTCTGCATCAGGCAGGTGAAGTCGTGACGGTCGAAGGTCTGCGCCCAGCAGAAGGCGCTCAGGCTGAACCGGCGGCGGGAGTAGGCTAGCGCATCCAGACCCGGATGATAGAAGTCGCTGCAATAGACCTTCTGCCGGTCGGGGTGGGCGGAGAGCAGCAGCTCCCGAACCTGACTCATGGCCCAAAGTGGTCGCTGGGTGGCGTCCAGGACGCTGCCGGTCTGGATGTCCATGACCACGGGAGTATCACCGTCACGCGGCGGAACCACTGAACGAACAGTGAAATGCTTGCCGAGTGCCTGGCGCTCCCAGGTGGCGAGGAACTCCGTGTAGCGCGAGCCATAAGGTTCCAGGGGAAGATGAATAAGACTTTCCATGTTAGGTGCAATGACGACTGCGATTTACGGGTAAATTACTTCCGGCGACGGCGAATCTGTTTGCCAGTTTTGGTCCGAGGGTAAGAACGATTGGTATGCTTCGACACTACCCGAAGATTCTTGTTGGAGTTGCCTCCGCTGATGCCGCGCTTGTGGTCCACGTCCTTGCCGTCGCCTTTGTGGGCGCGACCGGCCTTCACCATCTTGCGGCGAGCGGCGTTACGCAGCGCCCGGCGCTTAATTTGAGCCGGTTTTCCTTGATACCGGGCATACTCTTTTTTGTAGTTACGTGCCATAGGTCATTTGGGTTCTGAGCCAGTGACAGGTATGCCAGCAAACAGGCCCCTGTCAACGATGGAGTGGTCCAGGCCCTCCAGGTCGCAGAGACGCAGCAGCATCTCCTTGCGGTCAGCCCCGGACTCGAAATTGGACACGGGCTTCTCCAAATGCACGGCATGGGCGAACGGCAGGAAGAATCCTTTCAAACCCACCTTGGCGCAGCGCAGGGCCATCAGCGTGTCCACCCCACTCGAAGGGGCGCTGGGACCGGCGACCGTGAACTTCAACTCCTTACGCCGAAGCATGGGCACATTTAGCACCACACAACCACCATCAAAAATCTTGGTCAAGTGGTAGCGGTCGGCGTCCTCGTCCGGGTAATAGGCCAGGTTTTGCAACGCCAACCAGCCGAGCGTCTCTCCCTTCTTCAAGACATGAGGCCGGTCACTGAAATCGGGATACTTCCGCCGGTTGTTGACATCAAACTTGGCCCCACAGATGAAGCCCCACTCCTCCTGCATCAGGGCGCAGGCTGACGCGACCTGGGGAAGCTGCTCCGAGAACTCTGACAGGCACCAGGAATCTGGCAGCACGTCGTCGTCCGAAATCCATAGATAGGGCGTCCGGCAGTTGTCGAGCAACCACTGCTTCGCTTCCCGGACCCCGCTGCTTTTGGCGAAGGACATTTGAAAGTCCACGCCGTAGAACGCAGCCATCGCCACCAACTGCTCGAAGTAGTAGTCTCCGAATCCGGGGAACTCTCCCTCCAAACGAAGCAGGATTCGCTCAGGAACGGCTTCGCCGCACAGGGCGGCGGCCAGGGCCAATCGAAGGGCGGTTATGTTGCCCTTGCAGGTGATTCCGAGGGTGAAGCCTAGCGCCTGATACTTCTGCGCTAGGCGGCTGCTGGAAAGGAATGGTTGTGCCATAACAAATGCGATTTCATGCGTAACAATGCCTTAGCCGGTTCCCGGAATGCAAGCAGTTCCTCAGCCGAATAGGTGAGGCTCTCGAAGTCTGGCGTTGTCTCTCCCAGGATGGAGAGCGGGCAGACGGCTGGACGGAGTTTGTGGCCCCAGTGGAACTCCATGACCCGCTCGGCGGAGTCAAGCGTGTAACGGGAGACAGGCAGCCACCAATCGGAAGCCCGTAGAGGGAGCGGCACGGCGCTGAGATTCTCCACGGACGCATACAGCCACTCGCTGTTGACTGGGGAGGCAATCAGCATGAGCCGCTCCAAGTGCAACGGGGAGGTCGTCAGCAGCGGGCAGGCCCAATCGGCGCGCAGCGTCAGCCACTTGCCCTCCAGAGGAAGCGCCGTATGCGTTACGGGCATCTGCCCGGCCCTGCCGAGCCACGCCATCAGGCGCTCCTGGGCGACTACAGAGGGAGCAGAACGGTTTAGCGCCGACAGATGATGCACCGCAGGCACTCCCCCCAAATGCTCCAGAAAGAAACGGGCCTGAACGAGTTCCTGGGACACTGAGAGTTCATGGCCTTCAAAATCCGGCGAGGACTCGAAGAACGGAAGCAGGCCGGTGAAGTCAATCCAGAGAGTTTTCATGCGGGTGATGGGACCGGGAGGAACTTGGCAGGCCGGACAATCACGGTGCGCCAGACCGTCGCGTCCTTCAGTTGGGAGGAGCCGTCAAAGTTCTTGGCCGTCACGCTGACCCGGAGCGGGCGAAAAGCGAGGTAGCTGCCGTCCAGCCTACCGTGCTGCTCCTCGAACATTTCGCTGAACACGCCGATGGCCTTCACTGCCTGCTGGTTGGCATTGGCCCCGATGCAGATGAAGTCAATCGGGTCAATCAGCCGCGTAAGGAAGTGCAGAGCGCAGCTTCCGGCCTGCCGAGGCAGGGTTGAGCCGGACACCTTTATGGTGCCTTGGGCGCACTCGTATTTGGGGGGAGTGGGACTGCTCATTCCTTGGTCTTCTGGTAGGCCATCCAGCACGCCATCGCATCAGCGACGTGTTCGCGGGAGGCAGTTTTCGGCCACAGCGTTTCCGCCGCATGGGGGAAATGCTTTCTAACCAGGACTTGAACATCCTCCTTGGTCACTTCCCCTTTGGGCCGGACTAGCTGCTTGGTCTGCGAGGGCCTCATGCAGACCAGTGGAATCCGACGGGCAGTGGAAAGTGAAAAGACTACGGCGGCGGCCATCGCCATCATCGAGGCTGCCCGAGACGACTTGCTCCCGCCGCTGGGAAGCTCGGCGACAATCTGGCGGCAGCCGTGCCGCTCCATGATAGTTTCCAGCCGGGAGAACAGTTCTGAGCAGCGCCGCTGGTGGTCATCAACGGCGTAGATGTCCTTACGGTTTGCCGCAGGGGCAGTGGTGACGACCTCGGCATGGGTGAATCGCTCCCGACGAGGACAAAACACGGCTACCCCGGTGTTGGCAAAGGCAACGTCCAAGCACAGCACGGTGGCGGACTGCAATTTCATTTCCGTGAAACCTGCATAGGAAACTCCGGCGAAGCAAGCAAAAAGCCGCCGCCCTTTCGGACGACGGCTCACTGGCGCAGTAGAGGCAACCTACTTCTTCGCCTTGGACTCGCGCTCGCTTTCGAGCTTGAACTCCTTCGGCAAGGACTCCAGCTCCCCGGCGAGGTAGCGGAACGCCTTCTCCAGCAGCTCGATGCGGCTGCCGAGGGTGGTGGTGGGCATCGCCTTGTAGATGGCGAACAGCTTCTTCGCCGACACGCGCTTCTCGTCACGCTCCCGGCCCGAGGACTTGCGGGCAGCGGTCTTGGCCTTGGCTTTCGCCAGCTCCTCCTTCGCGTCGAGCTTCTCGCCCTTCTTGGCGGCCTTCTTCATGTTGTCAGCGGCGGCCTTGGCGTCCTTGAGGGAAACCCCGCCCTTCTTGACCTCATCGAGGCCCTCGTCGCCGATGGTCTTCTTGATGCCGAGCATCTGCGAGACGTAGGCGGTGCTTTTGCCAATCTGCTTGGCAATCTGGTTCTGCTTGAGGCCGAACTCGTCCTGGAGGCGCGTGATGACCGGCAGCACGTCCTCGGCGGCGGGGTTCACGCGGGCCACGTTCTCCCGCAGATGGAGACAGAGCATTTCCGACAGGTCGCCTGTCCGCTGGAGGCAGGGGATGCCGTTGGGGAACGCGGCGGTGAAACCCTTCGGGTCATTGGCGCGATACTTCTTGAGGGCCGAGCGACGGCGGAAACCGGCGACGAGGAACGTGGCGGGAACCAACTGGCCGCCGACCTTCATCATGTTGCCGGGCTTGCCGCCATCCCACACCATCAGCGGCGTGTCGAGGCCGTTGTGCTCGATGTCCGTGGTCAGCTCCTCCACGTTCTCGGCCTCATGCTCGCGGTTCTTGATGTCCTTGTGGCCGACGATGTGGTCGAGGGTCACATACACCAGGTTGGTTGCTTCGGGAGAGGCCGCCTTCGCGGGGGCCGGGGCCGGGGTCGGTTTCTTGACTTCCATAACTTTGTTGCCTTTCAGTTTGTTCAATGTTGACTGCTACAAGCGCAACGTGCGCTTGCGATGGGGAGAGAGTGCGCGGACTATGTAGGAAAGGGAAGGACGAATTGGAGCCAGGCGCAAATTCTTTAAGGCCAGTCGGATTTAGCGGTAAATCCTTGATAGGAGGGAAGAACTTATAGCAGTTCCCGCAATAGGAATTCCCGACATCCTCCGGGTGGTAACTTGTCCACTGGCACTCCGGGCAGGTGAAAGTCCTAAGCACGGGCTACCCCTTGCTCGTGCATCCGCCGTGATAGTTCCCGACTGAGCGCAGCTAAATACCTGTCGTAGTTGTCGGCATAGCAGCGAGCCAGCTCGCGCTCCTGCTTGTAGCGGGCGACTGCTGCCCGAAAACTCTCAATTTCGGCGTCCGAATCTACCACGGCGTCTCGCTTCCACCGCTCCTGGGAGTTGATGGCAGGCTGGCGGCGAAACAGCCGGGTCACAGCCATTGACTCCTGCGTCTCCGCCCGAAGGATTTCCACGGTGAGGCGCGTGGCCTCCCGATTGGCAAACACGAACATCTGCGTGTATTTGCCGTGCAGCTCCGAAATGTTGGCCGGAAGCAGCAACGTCAAGTCATCCGGGAACCGCAGAGTGTCCGCGAACTTCGGGCGGCCAAAGTCGGATGGAAACAAGCTGGAGCAGGTGGCTTCCGGGCGGCGAATTTTCATGGCTTGAGGGATTTGAGGAACCGAGCCGACGCGGCAGTGTCATGGCACACCCGCTGATAGGCACAATAGCTGCAAGGGGCCAGGCTGGGATTGCCGCCCTCCTGGGGCGGTGGACGCTGGGCGCGAACCGACTTGAAGAACGTCCCAATGCGCGCGGCGACAAACTCCTGGTAGAAGGCGGGGTCAAACCTGACTACGAACTCCTTCACCTGGGACGTGTCCTTGTTCAAATAGATGACCACGGCGGACTGCAAGGCCAGCGCCTTCATGTAGGCGTGAATCTGGCGCAAGTGGCCGGGCTTGACTTCGCCGAGCGAAATGAAACCGCGAGAGTTGATGGTCTTGATTTCCAGCAGGCGGCGCTCTCCGGCGACCTTAACGATGCCGTCGGCGTGGCCGATGATTTTCAGCTTCACGTCCAGGATTCCGACCTCCCGGCGCTCCAGCAGCCCCGCCTGCTCGCAGAGGTTCTGGAACATGACGTGGGCATAGGTGCCGAACTCGAACGTGATGTAGGTCTTCAACAGGTCGTCCCCTGAATCCTGGCCGGACTTGGGAGCCTTCATGGCCTGATACCAGGAGGCACGCAGGCAACCACCGAGGGCGGACGGGTGAAAAAACTCTCCCTCCGGGTCCTTCCCGTGGTTGTAGTGCTTCGCCCGCTCCCGAAACGTGGCGATGGTAAGGCGGGCGTCTTCAACCACAAACTCGGCCTTGCTCTTGGGCGAGGCATGGTGTTTCAGCAAGAACGTCTTGAGCGCCGGAACCAGGACTTCCTTGCGACCAAGGCTGGCGGCCAGATTTTTCAGGGGATTGAGGCTCATGTTATTTACTCGTAAATCGGTCCATCATTTCTCGAAAAGTGGCCTCATCCAGGACAATCAGGGTGGGGCCGTCGGTGAACTCGACCTTCATCGCTGGGCGGCGATTGGTGCTCCAGGCTTCGTTGGCAATCTTCCGCCAGGTGGAAACTGCTAGCGCGTAGGAAGCGGCTCCCGTGGTCTTGTCCTCGACCAGAAAGTGCGGAGATTTCACATCCCCTTTCAAGTCTGCGCGGCGAATGGCCCCGGAGGCAGGCTGCACCCGGCCACCAAAAATGGCGGCGGCCCGGCGCTCGCTCTGCTTGGAGCGGGCCTTCGTAGTCAGATGCTTGCGGGAACGAATCAGCACAGGTCCTTCCCGTGCTGTTTGGACAGCTCCTTCTCAAACTGCCTGCGCCCTTTGGTGAAGTGGCGGGACAACGCCTTGAGGATGTCCTCGGGCTTGCAGAAGAAACGGATGCCGTGGTTCTTCGTGTTGTTCCAGAGGTCAACCTGGAGGTCGCTGCCGCCGTTAATGACCTCGGCTTCTTTGAACTGAATGTCGTCGCCCATAGTATTATTGAGTTTTGCGGACTTTCAACGTGATGCTTTTGCTGGGGGTATTGGACCTTCCAGAGTCGTCTTCCCGAATCGCGTCCATGACCTCCAGATACAGGCCGCGCGACAGGTCAGAGTCTTCCACTAACCCCTTCAGAAAGTGCGGCTCGGACTTGAAGCTAAGATGCCCGTATTTCATGTGGCCTTGCTGGCTGGAGATTACTCCGTGATAGATGCCGAACTTTAGGAGGGCAGCGGCATTGTCGAAGGCCATCGCGGGATAGCCTTTGTAGGGACGTTTGTAGAACTCGAAGCTGCCCTCCTCGTGCTGGCCCCCGAAGCACTTGTTCTTGGAGACGCTGAAGTTGACCTCCTGACCGAAGCCAATCTTGCGCTCGACGCCGTTACGGACCACTTTCTCGACAATCTTCTGGCTGGGCGTGGAGGAGATTCGGACCTTCAACGAGTAGGCAAAATCCTTGCCTCGGCCTCCGGGAGTCGTCTCCGGGTTGCCATAGACGACGCCGACTTTCTCCCGAAGCTGGTTAATGCACAGGATGGTGGTCGTGGGCGCTCCGGGGTCATACATATCCCGCTTCATGCGGGCCACTACAATCCGCATCATCTTGTTGATGAGCCGGGCCTGGAGCGCCATCGTCTGCTGGTCGGCGGACTCCTCCATTTCTGAACTCGGCGTGATGGCGGCAATCGAGTCCACAGCGAACAGCACGTCGCGGTCCAAGGAGAGGAGGTCGGCCAACACGTCCACGCACTGTTCTCCACTGTCCGGGTTCATCACCGCCAGCCGGGACGTGTTGGCCCCGATGATGCGATTGGCATAGGACTGGTCATAGGACTTCTCCACGTCAGCATGAAT
>SXGQ01217794.1_pt1 | contig 17828 bp, 17 predicted proteins | sample 3178371 | NCBI WGS metagenome assembly SXGQ01 (sample SAMN11356859, study PRJNA531348) | freshwater metagenome | isolation source: freshwater sample F1-20 | place: China: Fuxian Lake, Yuxi | collected 2017-12-25 | reverse complement strand
CTGAAATCCGATTTGCTGCCTGCCTTGCTCGCGGCCTGTGATGGTGAATTGGCGCGGTTTGATCTCCGCTGGGAAGCTTTGCATGCCATGGTGGTGGTGATGGCCGCGCGCGGCTATCCGGGCAGCTACGCGAAAGGCAGCGAAATCCGTGGCCTGGAAGCGGCCGGCCAGGTGCCCGGCGTGCAGGTATTTCATGCCGGCACGGCGCGGCGTGATGATGGCACCCTGATCGCGACCGGTGGGCGGGTGCTTGGTATCTCCGCGACGGGCAAGACTTTGCGCGAAGCACGCGATGCGGCATATGCCGCCGTGGACCAGCTTGATTGGCCAGGCGGGTTTTGCCGGCGGGACATTGGCTGGCGCGCTTTGACCTAAGGCACTTGCCGACTCGGGGCGCTTCCGGCCATGGAAGCCCTGTGCTGAACCTTATTAAACTCTCCGTCGGGCCCAAGGATGTCGCTGCGCTGGCGGCCTTGCAGGCAATCCGCCTGAAGGAAGACCCCCCCTTGCGTGCCTGGACTCGCATGTTCCCGAAGCGCGTGGAGGAACTCTGCAATGGTGGTTCGATCTATTGGGTGATTGGCGGCTTCATCCGCGTGCGCCAGCGCATCCTGGAAATCCGCGAAGAAGAATGGGACGACCAAACCCCCTGCGCCGCGCTACTGCTTGACCCTACGCTTGTCCCGGTAGAAGCGCGCCCCATGAAGCCCTTCCAAGGCTGGCGCTATTTGAAGCCGGAAGAAGCGCCGGCGGATGTGAATCAGGCCCGCCCGCCAACCCGTGGGCTGGATGCCCTGCCGCCCAAGCTACGGCGCGATCTGGCTGAGCTTTGCCTGATCTGAACCCAGCCAAGAATCTTGCCAAAAATTAAGCTGCCCCTCACGGCGATGAGAGGTGGGGGATGCGAAAGTGTTGTTGTTGCGCGGCTCATTCCCGGCATGCCGCGCCGCAACTGGTCCGTCTTCGGGCGGTACCTCTGGGCTGGCTGGTTAAATCCGGCCGGCCCTATTGTTTTGCTGATTCCGCTTCCAGTAGGGAAAGCAGGCCTTCCAGCAATTGCGCGGGGGAGGGCGGGCAGCCTGGGATCAGCAAATCTACCGGCAGCACGGCGGCGATGCCGTTTTCCACCGCATAGGAACCTTTGAAGACACCGCCATCCACGGCGCAATCACCAACCGCCACCACCCAGCGTGGTTCGGACGTACTGGCAAGCGCGCGTTCCAAAGCTTCCCGCATGTTGAGGCACGCGGGGCCTGTCACCAGCAGCACATCGGCATGTTTGGGGGAAGCGACAAAGCGCAGCCCGAAGCGTTCCAGATCATAAGCGACATTCTGCAGCGCATTCACTTCCAATTCGCAGCCATTGCAGGAACCGCTATCCACTTCACGGATCGCGAGGCTACGGCCCAGTCGCGCGCGGCTGGTCACGGCAAGCCTTTCGCCAAGCGCCTGAATGGTCTCACGCGGGACAAGTGGTGCTTGATCCGTGAGTGGCTTTGCGAATAGCGCGCGGGCGAGCTTTGGCCACAGCATCACAAATCCACCCCGCTATAGGAACAATTGAAGGACTTATTACAGAGCGGGAAATCCGCGACGATATTGTCTTCGATCGCCGCTTCCAGAAGTGGCCATTGCAGCCAGGAAGGGTCGCGCGGGAAAAGCGCGCGTATCAGCCCGCCATCATCAAGCGCAATCCAATGCAGGCATTCGCCGCGAAAGCCTTCAATCATCGCCACACCCTCGCCAGCGCGCACGGGCAAAGGCGCCATCAGCTCACCTGATGGCAGGCTGGCCAGGATTTGTCGGACAAGCGCGATTGATTGGCCGAGTTCGCTCACACGAATCCGAACCCGCGCATCCACATCGCCAGCTTCCAGCACCGGCACATCGAAATGCAAATCCGTATAAGGCAGGTTTTGCGGCAGGCGGCGTGCATCGAAAGCGCGCCCCGAAGCGCGGCCCACATGCCCGCCTGCGGCAAAGCCGCGCGCCAGTTCGGGGCGCAAATATCCTGTTGTTACCACGCGATCCTGCAAGCTGGCATGGGCTTCGTAAATCTGCATGAGCGCTGGGATTTCCGCTTCCACCGCGTCCAGCGCGGCGAAAATCGCCTCTGCCCCGCGCGGCGCGATATCGGGTGCGACACCGCCTGGCAGGACGCGGTCCATCATCAGCCTATGGCCGAAAGCAGCCGCAATGGCACGCAGCACGCCTTCACGCAGCAACCCGCAACGCGCATGGGGGAAGGCGAAGGCCGCATCATTGCAGACAAAGCCCCAATCATTCAGGTGATTATGGATGCGTTCCAATTCCAGCATCAGCGCACGCAAATGCAGCGCGCGTGGCGGCGGCGTGACACCAAGTGCGGCTTCCACCGCCGCCGAAAACGCCCAGGAATGCGCAACGGTGGTATCGCCGGAAAGCCGCGCCGCATAACGCACCGCGGCACGGGGCGACGTGCCAAGCATGAGCGAAAGCGTGCCCTTATGCGTATAGCCAAGCCGCTGTTCCAACCGCACTACCACTTCTCCCTGAACGGAAAAGCGGAAATGTCCGGGTTCGATTACGCCAGCATGAATCGGGCCGACAGGGATTTGGTGAATGCCTTCCCCTTCCGTTGGCAGAAACTCCGGCTGCGGGGCTTCTCCCGCAAAGGGCATGGGTTTGGCGGCAAGCGGGTGGCGCAGATTCCAGCGCCCGTGATCCAACCAGGGGCGCAAATCAACCGCGCCTTCTGCGTGATGGCCCCATAATTCCAGGATCATGCGTTCAAAGCGCACCGCACTGGGGCGCGCGGGGGAAAGTGCCGCGTAATTCCAACCGGCCGCGGGGGTTGAAGCGAGCACGGCCACATTGCTTGGTTCATGCAGGAAGCAGGCATGCACCTGCGTTGCATCCGCCCAAAGCCCGAGCAGCGCCAATTCCGTTTCCTGCCGCAAGGCCGCAGGCAATTGCCCCCAGGCAGTGGGCGAGAGCAAAAACCGCTCATAAGGTTTTGCGCCTTGCGGATTGCCGCCACGGATCAGGCTGGAAGCCGGCCCCATCATCCGACCATCCCCGCTGCCGCCTTGAGGAAACTGCTGAGGAGCGTGGGCATGGCAAGCCCGAGTACCAAGGCTACCGCCAAATGCAGCCAAAGCGGCACCAGCACTGCAAGCCTGTTGCCCGTTGGCGCCACATTAGGCGTTGCAGCACCAAAACAAAGTGCTTGCAGTGTGTGGATCAGCGCTGTCATCGCCAGTACCAGGCCAAGAGCAAGCGCCACAGCAAGCCAAGGCTGCGCGGCCATGGCGGCATTCAGCACGGCATATTCGGACGCAAACAAAAGAAAGGGCGGCAGCCCGGCAATGGCGCCAATCGCCAAGGCAAGCCCCCAACCAAGCCAGGGATCACTTGCCACCAGCCCTGAGAGATCCACGAGTTTTTGGCTGCCCTTTTGCAGCGCCGCGCGCCCAATGCCAAAAAAGATCGCGCTTTTTACCAATGAATGGCCGATCATGTGCAGCAAGCCTGCGAGCGTCGCCGTCGGCCCACCAATCCCAAAGGCAAAGGCGGCAATGCCCATATGTTCAATGGAACTCCAGCCAAAAAAACGCCTGGCATCTCGCCGGCGCCAAAGTGCGAGTGCCGCCAGCAGCACGGAAGCGAGCCCCAGCGCCATTAGCAAAGGCCCGACCGCAATGGTGCCGGGATGCGCGCCGACAATGGCTTTTGCGCGCAGCACAGCCAGCATGGCGGCATTTAGCAAAAGCCCAGATAGCACGGCCGAAATAGCAATCGGGCCTTCCGCATGGGCATCGGGCAGCCAGGAATGCAGTGGCACCAGGCCCGCCTTGGTGCCATAGCCCACCAACAGAAAAACGAAAGCAAGGTTCAGCGTATCCGCATCACACCGCGCGGCTACGCGCCGCAGCGCCGCCCAGGACAGCCCGCTTTCCGCATCCAGCAATGCCTGCGCGGCGGAATAAAGCAGGATGGTGCCAAACAGCGCCAGCGCAATCCCAAAGCCACACAGCATGAAGAATTTCCAAGCTGCTTCCATCGCTGCCGGCGTGCGATGCACCGCAACCATCAGCACGCTGGCAAGTGTGGCGATTTCAATCGCAACCCACAAAACGCCAAGATTATCCGACAGCAGCGCAAGGTATTGCGCGCCGAGAAACACTTGAAAGGCGCCATGATAGGCACGGATGCGCCAATGATCGAACCCCTCATGCGCCAGCGTGGCCGCGGAGAAAATGGAAGTCGTCAAAGCGACAAAGGACGCGAGCAGCACAAAGGGCAGGTTCAGCGCATCAATCCGTGTCCAGCCCTGTTCGCCATGCGGCAGTGTGAACAGCGCCAGCGCCAGCACAAAGGAAATGCCCGCGCAGCCAATATTCACTGCCGCCGCGACGCGGAGCTTTGGCAAGGCCAGCAGAACCAGCGCGCCCACCCAGGGGAAGAACACTATGATCCAGGGCAGCGGCATCATTCGCCTTCCCCCCTGTGCGTATCAAGGCTTTCTGTATCCAGGCTTTGGAAGCTTTCGCCCATTTGTAGCGCAAAGACGCCGGCAATCACCGCCAGCATCAGTACCAAAGCCGCAGTGGAAAGTTCCATCACCAGCGGCATGCCGGCGACACCTACCGCCGCCAGGATCAACCCGTTTTCCAGGCTGAGCAGCCCGATTACCTGGCTGATCAGGTTGCGCCGCGTGATCATCATCAGGCCGCCCAGCAGCACAACGGAAAGCGCCAGCGCCAAATCTTCCCGCGCTAAGGCGCGCTGGCCGGCGGTGGCCGGCAGCACCACCAGCATCGCAAAGCCTGCCAAAGCGACACCGGCAATCAATGAAGCGCCAATGCCAAGCGCAGGATCAACGCCGCGTTGCAGATTGAAGCGCCGCACCAGCCGATGCAGCGCATAGGGGATCAGCACGGCCTTGGCGCTAAAGGCAATTGCCGCCGTCACGTAAAGCCCTGTCGCGCCCTGGACATAGCCCTGCCAAGCAGCGGCAAGCGCCAATAGCGCACCCTGTGTCGCAAAGGCATTGATCACGGCGGCAATGCGCCGCTGATAGAGCAGCACAAAGGACAGCAGCAGTACTGCCCCACCCAGCAGATGCGCCAGATCATAGGGAAGCTGCCCGAAACTCATGACAACCCTGTCGAGACAAAAAGGAACACCGCCCCCAGCAAACCAAGCAGCAGCGCCGCACCCAGAAATTCCGGCACGCGAAAGACGCGCATCTTGGCAATTGCTGATTCAAACACGGCCAGCGCAAAAGCAAGCGCGGCCATTTTCGTGATGAAGACCACAAGCCCAATGATCCAGGCAATCGGCCCTGTGCCGGGTGCTGCCATGCCGAAGGGCAGAAACACCGCCGCCAATAGCGCCAACCAAAGCGTGAGGCGAAGCGATGCCTGAAACTCCCACAGCGCCAAATGGCGGCCGGATGCTTCAAGGATCATCGCCTCATGCACCATCGTCAGTTCCAGATGCGTGGCGGGATTGTCCACTGGGATGCGCGCATTCTCCGCCAAAGCCACCGCCAGCAGCGCGACCGCGGCGAAGCCCAGCGATACGCGAAGGCCAAGCGTGCCTTCCTGAAAAATGCCAGTAATCACATCCAGATTCGTCGTGCCAGCCAGAATGGCAAAAATCAGCGCAGCCAGAACCAGGGCAGGTTCCGCCAGCGCGGCAAAGGCCATTTCGCGTGTTGCCCCCAAACCACCGAAGGATGTGCCGACATCCATCCCCGCGAGCGCCATGGCAAAGCGCCCTAACGCCAAAAGCCCCGCAATCAGCAGTAAATCCGCGAAAGGAGCAAGTACCATGCCGCGCGCAAAACTCGGCACTAGCGCCGCCGCCAATAGCGCAGAGCCGACCGCCACATAAGGCGCCGCCCGCGAAATGGTTGAGGCGTTTTCTGCCAGCACCGGTCGCTTCTTCAAAAGCTTCAGCAGATCGCGCCAGGGCTGCAAGGGATGCGGCCCGCGCCTTCCCATCAGCCGCGCCTTCAGCCAACGCACAGAACCTGTCAGCACCGGTGCCAGCGCCAGCATCAGCGACAGATGCAAAAGCTGCGTCAAAAGGCTGGTGAGGATACTCATGTCCGTTCCAGCCAAATCAACAGCGCCATCAGCGCAAGCAACACTGCAAAGCCAAGCCCCAGACATTGCCTGAGCGAGAAATCGCGCAAGCGCTCCGCCAGCGCTGCCAACCGATCACGCGCATGCGGCAAAGGCCCGGAAATAAGCGCCAGCACAGGATCATGAAACCCGGCTTCCAAACGCGCTGGCGCAGTATTGCCGGGGGGCGGCATTTCCACCTTCTCCCTTGCTGCCAGCAGCGTCTTGCCCAGCATGCGGCGCAGTGGTTGCGCCATGCCGGCGGCCGAGACTTGCGTCGCCGGATCACCAAAGGGCAGATGATGCGGTGGCGCGATAAAGCCACAATCCCAGGCGGGGCCGCGCACAATACCAGGCGCTTGCCGCCGCGCGAACCACAAAACACCGCCGCCCAGCAGCAGCAACAGAACAAAGACAATCATCGGCGCATAACCCGCGCCACCTTCCGAAACCGTTACCGTCACGCCGCCCAAAGCAGATAGCCCAGCACCTGCGCCTGTCAGCAAGCGCAGCGCCGGCGCGGCGAGTTCCAGCAAGAAGCCGGGCGTCAGGCCAAAGATCACGGTCAGTGCTGCGGGAAGGATAAGCGCGGCGCGCGCCACACCAGAAAGCTCGGTCGCACCGGCGGCGCGTGGGCTGCGTGGCCTGCCCAGAAACACCATGCCGTAAAAGCGCAGCATCGCCGCGGCAGATAGTGCCACTGCCAAAGCCGCCAAGGCCGTGGCAGCTGCCGCGCCAATCTGAAACGCCAAATCACCAACACGCCAGGCGGCAATCAGGGCCTGCAACAGCAACCATTCGGAGGCAAAGCCCGAAAGCGGCGGCAGCGCAGAAGCGGCAGCAGCACCCAGTAGCACCAAGCCCGCAGTCCAAGGCATGGCATGGATCAAGCCGCCCAAGCGATCCATACGCCGCGATGCCGCGCCATGCAGCACCTCACCCGCGCCCAGAAACAGCAGCGTCTTGAACATGGCGTGGTTCAGCGCATGCAGTAGCGCCGCACCGGCTGCAACGGCCGCCAGCGCGCCCAAATCCGCCGCGCGAAACGCCAAGGCCAAGCCAAGCCCCAAAGTGATCAGCCCGATATTCTCGATGGTGGAACAGGCCAGCAGCGTTTTGGTGTCTTCTTCCAAGGCAGCCCGCAGCGCCCCCATGATGGCGGAGGCAAGCCCCAGCGCCATCAGTACCGCACCCCAAAACAGCGGCTGCGCCGGGCCGGCCAGATCGAAGATCACACGCGCCAGCACATAAAGTGCCACCTTGGTCATGGCAGCCGACATCAGCGCGCTCACATGGCTGGGTGCCGCGGGATGCGCCAAGGGTAGCCAGACGTGCAAAGGTACCAGCCCGGCCTTGGACCCCGAACCAATCACCACCAGCACCAATATTGCGAACGCACGCAACCCATCCGGCGGTGCGGCACGCAAGGCAGCAAAACCCGCACCTGCCGAAGCGCCGGCGGCGAGCAAGCCAAAGCAAAGGATCAGCGCCGCGCCACCCAAGGCAGCGAAACCCAGATAAAGCCGCGCGGCCCGGCGATTTTCCGCGTTTTCATGCTCATGCGCCACCAAGACCCATGACGCGAAGGACATGAGTTCAAACCCAAGCACCAGGGTGAACCCATCGGCGGCAAGCAAGGTCAGCGCCATGCCGGCAAGAAATAGCGGATAAGGCGTCAGGCGACGCGCTGCCTCTGGCCCCTTCACATGGCCGAAGGCGAAGGCGGAAGCGGCAACCCCGCACAGGCCTAGGATCAGCAGGAACCAGGCTGAAAGCGGGTCAAGCGCCAGGCGCATCGCGCCCCAAGGTGGCCCGAAGGGCAGAGCGATTTCGCTTGGCGCGGTCACCAAGCCAATGACACCGCCCAAGGCAAACCCCGCAGCCACCAAACCCGAAAACATATAGGCGAGTGTTACCCCCAAAGCCGATCGTGCCAGCAATGGCGCCGCCAGGCTGAGCAGACAGAGCGCAACCAGCGTCAGGGCAAGAGCAAATAACACGATTCGCAGCCGCCACGTTTCATGGGGAAAAGGCTAAGCCCGTAGCTGCCATTCGGACAGCCCCCGTTTGAAATTTTCGCTAAGCGGGCGGCAGGATTACGCCCCGCGCGCATTCGTGAGTGCGGCAAGGCGCAGCGCGCTTGCCAGCGGTAAGCCCTCCGCGGCGCGTGCCTCATCTACGCTCACCACCAGGGCGGCGAGGCTTTGGCCTTTCTGTTGTGCAAGCGCTTCCAACTCGGCCCAGAAGGCGGCCTCCAGCGCTACCGAAGTCGCATGGCCGGCAAGGCGAAAGGAACGCTTGATCAAGTGGCGCGGCATCCGTCTTCCTTAATCATTTTCTGGACAAGTAGAACCCCTTGGCTTCCGCGAAATTGAATCAAATCAGGATTTTTGACTGTCCGACGATGCGTTGCGAATCGGACAAGCATCTAAGCCATTGGTGTGATTGCGAAGTAATGCCGCCTACTGAAATACCCTTGCGTATCCTTGGAATCGCCATAACATCGTTGTGCTAATGTCACATTACTGGGGAGAAAGCCATGAACTACAAAATCGAAACCATCGAAGGCATTGGTAAGGTCATGGGCGATAAGCTGCGCGCAGTTGGCATTGCTGACACAGCGGGCTTGCTGGCCAAGACCTCAAAACCAAAGGATCGAGAGGCGCTGGCAGCGAAAACCGGTATTTCCGGGAAGCTCATCCTCAAATTCGCCAATCGTGCTGATCTGATGCGCGTGAATGGTGTGGGTGAGGAATACGCCGATCTGTTGGAGGCTGCCGGCGTGGATACGGTACCTGAATTGGCGCAACGCAAGGCACAAAATCTATTTGATGCCCTGACCAAGACCAATGCGGAGAAAAAGCTGGTGCGGCAGACGCCCTCACTCAGCGCCGTGAAGGCTTGGATTGTGGCAGCGAAGGATATGCCGCGCGTACTCAACTACTGAAGGCGGAACCCGCAGCTTAAGCTTGCGGTTCAATGACGATGCGAAGCGCCTGACCCAGAGGCAGGCGCTTTCAATTCCAGCGCCAATGCCCAAACCCGCCCGGCATCCATGCGGGTTTCCGGGTCGTTCAATAGCCTGTCAAGCTCGGCCAATTTGCGGGCCAATTCGGTATCGGACATGCGAAAACTCCGCCACGCCTGATCAAAAGCATCAGACAAGGTGCTTATGAGCCGCAAAAACGTCCGAAAAAAGGAAGAATTCCGGCCGCGCCGTGATTTGGCGCGGCCAGCAGGCCCCTGTCAGGCCGCGAGACGCGCTGCGCGCACACCGCGCATCCGCCCGCCTGGGATGGCGCCCTTGATCGCCGCCGCCATATCGGCGGCCGCCAGCAGGCCATTCCAAGCCACGCCGGTGTCCACCCCCATGCGGCGGAACATCCAAACCACATCTTCCGTCGCCACATTGCCGGTGGCGCCAGGCGCAAAGGGGCAGCCGCCAATGCCGCCCGCGGCGCTATCAATCACGCGGCAGCCGGCGGCATAGGCCGCCGCCACATTGGCCACCCCCATGCCGTAAGTGTCGTGGCCATGAAAGGCGAAGCGCTGGCCCCAAGCGGCCTGCGCCTTCTCAAACACGCGCCGCACCTGATCGGGGCTGGCATTGCCGGTGGTGTCCGCCAGCGCGATTTCCATATCGGGGTTCAGCGCCACAATGCGTTCCACCCAATCCAGCGCTTCCGCATCTTCCACCACGCCATCAAAGGGGCAATGGAACACGCAGGAAAGATTGAAGCGGATCAACGTGCCCTTCGGCGTATCGCGCACCAGGGATGCCAATTCCGTAAAGCTTTCTTCCCGCGTGCGGTTCAGATTGGCCTTATTGTGCCCCGCCGTCGCCGACATGAAAAAGCCCAAACGCTCGGCCCCACCGGCAATCGCCGCATCAAAGCCGCGCCGATTGGGCACCAGCACGGTGCTTTCCAAGCCCGGCAGGGTTCTCGTGAAAGCCAGCACCGCCGCCGTATCCGCCATTTGCGGAATGGCCTTGGGCGACACGAAGGACCCGATTTCCATCCGCCGGAGCCCCGCATCATACAGCGCCTGGATCAGGGCGATTTTCACCTCGCTCGGCACGAAATCCCCGGTGATGGATTGAATCCCGTCACGCGGGGCGACTTCGCTGATGGTCACCTTGCCGGTCATGCCTGCTTCTCCTTCGCTTCGGCCAGAAGTTCCTTGAATACATGGTCATTATGCGCCCCTGCCGCCGGGCCTGGCCAGCGCACCACATCGGCCGGCGCCACGCCATCAAAGCGGAAGGGCGCGGCCGGGTGCAGCACCTGACCCAACAAAGGGTCCGCCACTTCCATCACCCAACCACGTTCCCGGAAATGCGGATCATTGGCGCAATCGGCCATGTCATACAGGCGGGAACAGGGCACTTCGGCCGCTTCCAAAATGGCCTCGGCCTCGGCGGCGGGTTTGGTGCGGGTCCAGGCGGCGATGGCGGCGTCAAGCTCCGCCACATTGTCGCAGCGCAGCCCATTGGTGGCGAAGCGCGGGGCCTCGGCCAATTCGGGCCGGCCAATTGCGGCCATCAGGCGGCGGAAGATCAAATCGGAATTGCCGGCAACGCAAAGCCATTTGCCATCAGCGCAAGGGTAGGTGTTCGTGGGGGCGGCGGTCTTGATGGCAGCACCTTGCGGCTGCCTCACCCAGCCGAAAAGCCCGTATTCCGGCAGCATGCCTTCCATCAATGAAAACACGCTGCTCACCAAATCCACATCCACCACGCGGCCCTTGGCATTGGGGTCGCCCTTCACCGCCCAGCAGGCGGACACCACGGCAAGCGCGCAGTAAATCCCAGCCAGATCATCGCTGATGGAAACCCCGCAGCGCGGCGGCGGCAGCCCCTGTTCGCCGGGGTGGCCGGTGAGGTGCCGAAGGCCCCCCATGGCTTCGCCAATCGCGCCAAAGGCAGGCTTGTCCTTATAGGGGCCGTCCTGCCCATAGCCAGAAATCCGCCCGATCACGAGGCGCGGGTTTTCCTGGTGCAGCACATCCGGCCCAAGGCCCACGCGTTCCAAGTAGCCCGCGCGGAAATTCTCAATCAGCCCATCGGCGCGGCGGAGCAGCGCGATCAGCTTCGCCCTATCATCCGGCTTTTTCAGATCAAGCGTGACACTGAGCTTATTGCGCCCATGCACACTGAACCAGACGGCATTGCCATTGATATTGCTGCCCCATCCGCGCACCGGGTCCCCGCCTGGGGGTTCGACCTTGATCACCTCAGCGCCCAGATCGGCCAGCAGGCGCGTGGCGAAGGGGGCAGCGATGTAATGGCCAAGCTCCACGAGCTTGAGGCCGGCAAGGGGGAGGTTTGGGGCGACGCTGGGCATGAGGCGGGTTTAGCTGAGAATGCGGGCGCGGGAAATCGGCGCCATCGAAACCGAACAGCAATCTTTCGCCGCTACACTCATTTCTGTCGCAAGTTTTCTAAGCGACCTAGTCTCTCCCATCGGCGCCGCGACTGCTACTTGGCGCCAAGTCCTGCACGCTACCGTGGTCCGCCCCCCGGGCCACGGTAGTTTTTGAGGCCGATCATTGGGGCCACCAAATCGGCCCCAGGCCATTAGGCTTTAATTCGGCTTTCCCCGCCCATTTCCCCCCATAATGGCGATGCGCTTGACGCTGGGCTTGGCGCCGGGCGGGCGCGGCAGGGTCACGCTCAGCACGCCGTTTTCAAAGCGCGCCACTACCTTTGTCGAATCAGGCGCGAAGGGCAGGCGGAAGGAACGATGAAACGTGCCGTAGCTGCGCTCGGAAAGATGCATCCCTTCCTTTTCTTCGGTCCTCTCCGATTTCTTCTCGCCCGAAAGCGTCAGCAGGTCATCATCCAGCGCCAACTCCACATCCTTGTCTGTCATGCCGGGTAATTCCGCACTGACCTGGATTTCGGTCTCATTCTCCCGCACCTCAAGCGATGGGGCGAAGGCTGGTTCCGCGATCCCGGATCGGAAGGAGGGAAAGCCGCGAAAAACCTCATCAAATACGCGGTTTACTTCACGATGCAGGGTGCCCAGCGGATCACGGAGTGATTCGCGCGCTGTTGCGAGTGATGTTGCCATGATAGGATTCCCTTGTTGGAAAGACGCCTTGGTTCGGATAGGCCCTGGCGGAAGCACCTTCTAGCAATGGAGGCGAGGCAACTGTGAATCATCACTCCGTGAGCATAAAGCCGATTGACCCGCTTAAATTCTGCGACCCTTACGTGACCGCGAAGGGTGAAACCCGCGCGCAAGTGGCGCTGACTGCGCTTGAGACGCTTTGGATCAATACCGGCACGCTCTGCAATATCACCTGCGCCAATTGCTATATTGAAAGCAGCCCACGCAATGATGCGCTTTCCTATATCAGCGCGGCTGAAGTAGCGGCCTTTTTGACTGAGGCTGAGGCATCGCAACTGCCGCTTCGCGAAGTCGGCTTCACCGGCGGTGAGCCCTTCATGAATCCTGAATTTCTGGCGATGCTGGAAGATACGCTCCGCCGCGGTTTTCAGGCGCTGGTGCTGACCAATGCCATGAAGCCCATGATGAACCAGGCGGCTGGCTTGCTGGCGCTGCAAGCAAAATATGGCGCTGGCCTGACGCTCCGCGTTTCACTCGATCATCCAGATCCCAGGGTCCATGATGCCGAACGCGGCGCGGGGAGTTTTGATCGCACGCTGGAAGGGTTGCGCTTTCTGGCAGGGCACGGCTTTCGGTTGCATATCGCCGGGCGCGCAGGCTTCAGCACCGGCGATGAGGCGAAGCTCCGTGCCGAATTTGCCGCGCTTTTCGCGGCCAATGGCATTTCGGTGGATGCCACCGATCCCGTCGCGCTGATGTTGTTTCCCGAAATGGATGCCATGGCGGATGTGCCGGAAATCACCACCGCCTGCTGGGGTATTTTGGGCAAATCACCCGATAGCCTGATGTGCGCTTCCGCACGCATGGTGGTGAAGCGCAAGGGCGCTGCCCGCCCCGCGGTGCTGGCCTGCACGCTTTTGGCCTATGACCCCCAATTTGAATTGGGGGCGACGCTCGCCGAAGCGTCCCGCCCGGTTGCCCTGAACCACCCGCATTGCGCCAAGTTTTGCGTGCTTGGTGGGGCGGCCTGTTCCCGCTGACGCGCGGGCAATTGACGCCGCGCGCCGGGCAGGCGACCTAAGGGATATCCCGAATCGGAGCCCCTGTGTGATGCGCCGCCGCCATCTGATCGCCGCGCCCGCATGAATGCCATGCATGACGCCCCGCGTGAGACCTTGCGCCGCGTCTTCGGCTATGGCGCCTTTCGCGGCCGGCAGGAAGAAGTGATCCGCCATGTCGCGGCTGGCGGTTCAGGGCTGGTGCTAATGCCGACCGGCGGTGGCAAAAGCCTGTGTTTCCAGGTGCCCGCCCTTTGTCGGCCCGGGATTGGTATTGTTGTCTCCCCTTTGATTGCGTTGATGGAAGATCAGGTGGCCGCGCTCCGCCAACAGGGGGTGGCCGCGGCTGCGCTGCATTCCGATCTGCCGCCCGATGAAGCCCGCGCGGTCTTGCGCGATTTGCACAATGGGACGCTGAAGCTACTCTATATCTCGCCCGAGCGCCTAACCTTGGAGACGATGCAGGCGCGGCTGGAAGGCCTGGATATCGCGCTTTTCGCGGTGGATGAAGCGCATTGCGTCAGCCAATGGGGCCATCATTTCCGGCCCGAATATCGCGGCCTTGGCATATTGGGCACGCGCTTTCCGCATGTGCCGCGCGTGGCGCTGACGGCCACTGCTGATCCGCGCACGGTGGAAGATATCCGCCTGCAATTGGGCTTGCAGGAAGCCCCCGTGTTTCGCGCTTCCTTCGACCGGCCCAATATCCTGATCGAAGCCGCGCCGCGAGAGAATGAACGCGGCCAAATCCGCGCCTTGATTCGCGAAGCTGGCGGCACCGGCATTATTTATTGTGGCAGCCGCGCAAAAACCGAAAGCACCGCCGCCTGGCTGCGTGATGATGGCACTGAAGCCATTTCCTTTCATGCCGGCATGGAAGCAAGCGCGAAGCGTGAAGCGCATCGGCGCTTTTCGCGCGGTGAGGAAATGGTGATGACCGCGACCATCGCCTTTGGCATGGGGATAGATCGGCCTGATCTGCGCTGGGTCGCGCATCTTGATCTGCCGCGCTCACCTGAAAGCTGGTATCAGGAAATCGGTCGCGCCGGGCGAGATGGGCTGCCAGCGCGCGCATTGCTGCTTTATGGCGCCGGGGATATCGCACTCGCCCGCCATCGCATCGCCGAAAGCCCAGCGAATGACGAACAAAAGCGCGTGGAACGGGCGCGGCTTGAAGCCATGGTGGGTATTGCGGAAGCGGCTACCTGTCGTCGTGCGTTATTGCTGCGCTGTTTTGGGGAAGAACCGGAACGCGAAGCCTGCGGACATTGCGATATTTGCCTGCGGCCGCCCAGGCTTTTTGACGGCACCATCGCTGCGCAGAAAATGATTTCTGCCGTGCTGCGCACTGGCCAGCGTTTCGGCGTGATGCATGTGGTGGATGTGCTGCGCGGGCGCCTCACGGATAAGGTCGCGCAATTCGCCCATGACAAGCTGCCGACCTTCGGCGTGGGCCGCGATTTGCCTGATACCGCCTGGCGTGGTGTTGCGCGGCAATTGGTGGGCCGCGGCGCTTTGGATGTGGCGGTGGAAAACCACGGAGAACTTGTGGCCACCGAAGCTGCGCGCCCCATTCTGCGCGGTGAGGATGTGGTGATGCTGCGCGAAGATGTGCTGCAGGCCGGCAAGAAAGCGGCCCCGGCGCGCAAGGGGCCGGATGTGGCAGGCATTGGTTCCGATGATCCGGTGTTTGAAGCGCTGCGCGCCTGGCGCCGTGGCATTGCCCAGGCGCAGGGCGTGCCCGCCTATGTGGTCGCGGATGATCGCACCTTGGCCGGCCTTGCCGCGCGGCGCCCAGCAACCACGGAAGAATTGCTGGAAGTGCCGGGGATGGGGCGTTCGCGCGTGGAACGCTATGGCGCCGATATATTGCGCATCATTGGGGAAGCGGGCGCCTGATACGGCGCCACACTAGAGCATGTTGCGTTCACATGGGTTCACGCAACCCGCTCTAGAGCTTTGTTTTTCGAGCATCTTCACGCGTTCAGATGATTCCATCTGAACGCGATCTGCTTTAATTTCAGATAGCGCTATTCACCCCAAGCCGCTTCGCCGTGCCGATGATATTCGCCCAGGTATCCTGCGGCAGCGGCACGCCATCAGAAAGGCGTTCCGCGCGGCGTGTCGCTTCCGGCTCACCCGGCAGCAATACCGGCGCGGTGGGATCAGCTGGGCGGGTTTCCGAAACCCAATCCGCATAAATCAGCCCCATGCGTTCAAATTCCGCCTGGGTGCCAAAATGCTTGGGCGAGATGAAAATGGAGAGCATGCCGTTCGCGATGCGCGTGCGCTCAGAAACCGGACCGCTCGTGCCGCCGGCCGTCAGGCAACCGGCCAGCATTTCGCACATGAAGGCCAAGCCCGAACCCTTATGTTCACCAAAGGCACGAATGGCGCCGGTGCCTTTCGAAACATCGCGCGGGCCGACAGCCTCATAGGGGCCGTAGAGCGTGTGTGGATCGGTCGAAAGCCTGCCATCCGCCTCAATCAAAGCGCCTTCCGGCAAAGCCTTACCGCCGGAAGATGCCACCAGCACCTTGCCTTCGGCCACCAGCGATGTCGCGAAATCAAGCAGAATGGGCCGGCCTGGCAAAGGTACACCGATCGAGACCGGGTTGGTCGAAAACCGCCGCTCCACGCCACCAAAGGGGGCGACCAGGATGGAGCCCGCGACATTGACGAAATGGATGGAAATCAGCCCCTGTTCCATCGCCTGTTCGGCATAGGCACCCACGCGGCCGATATGCCCAGCATTGCGGAGTGCCGTGATGCAAACACCATTTTCGACAGCGCGTTTGATGCCAAAATCCACCGCTTGTGGTGCCACGGTCTGGCCAAAACCCCATTTGCCGTCGATCACGGCGAAGGCGCCGCCATCCGTCACCACATCGGCGGTCTGGCCCTTCAGCACATAACCCGCTTCCAGCCATTCCACGTAACGCGGCACGCGTACCACGCCGTGGCTGTCATGCCCGGCCAAATTCGCATCCACCAAATGGCGGCTGATGCGGCTCGATTCCGGGCCATCACAGCCGGCGGCCTGAAACACATTGGCGACCAGCGCATCAAGCGCATCGGCCTTGACCATCACATAAGGGGTGCTGCCCATAACTCGAACTCCGCGAGAAAGGAAAGGCGCGCCGGCCGCAAAGGCCGGCGCAGCGCGATTACATGGCGGCTACTTTTTTCGCCTGTGGCGCCAATAGGCGCATATAGGTCGGCGTCACCAGCATTTCGGTGATATTGGCGCGCGCCGGCATTGTCGCGACAAACAGCGCCATGGCCGCCAAATCTTCCGGCTGCAACAGGCGTTCAATGTCTTCCTGTGGCACGGGTTCTGGCCGGTTCTTCAGAATATCGGTCGCGACTTCGCCCGGGCAGATGCAGCAGGAACGGATGTTATGAATGCCGTTTTCCTGATTGATGCTTTGCGATAGCGCCACAAACCCATGCTTCGCCGCCGTATAGCCAGGCCCTGACAGGAAGGAGATATTCTTTCCGGCCATGGAAGCGATTTGGATGATATGTCCGCCGCCGCGCTTGCGCATGCCCGACAACACCGCGACCGAGGTGAAGAAAGGCGCGGTCAGATTACCATCCACCAGGCTGCGAATGGCCTCAGGCGTCAATTGATGCAGATAGCGCTTCGGCAAATTGACGCCAGCATTATTCACCAGAATATCCGGCCCACCGATGGAGCCTTCCACCTTTGCGAGTGCGGCAGCGACTTGTTTTTCATCGGTCAAATCAGCCGGCACAATCACTGCCCCGCCGCCGATCATCTTCGCGGTTTCTTCAAGCGGTTCAACGCGCCGACCGGTCAGCGCAACCTTGGCACCTTCTGACGCGAATGAAATGGCAATCGCACGGCCAATGCCGCTGCCCGCCCCGGTGACCCAGGCGGTTTTTCCTTCAAGACGTTTCATCACAGAACCTTATCAGTGGTGGGATCAATCAGATGCATCTGATCCATATGCGCAATCAGCGATAGCGGCGCGCCAACGGCAGCTGGTGTTGCGGGATCAAGCCGGGCGGAAACTTCCGTGCCGTCAAGCTTGAAATGCACCAGTGTTTCCATGCCCATCGGTTCAATCACTTCGGGCCTCAGCGTCACAGGCGCGGTATTGAATTTATCCGTGGGCTTGTCATCTGTCAGGTGTTCGGGGCGGATGCCGAACAGCACATTCTTGCCTGCATGGGGCTGATAACGTGCGGTGCGTGCCGCCGGCACATCCAGCACAATACCCTGCGGCAGATGCAAGCGTAGCGCGCCAGACGCCTGTTCCAGCTTCGCTGGAATGAAATTCATCGAAGGGCTGCCGATGAAGCCCGCCACGAATTTCGTCGCCGGGTTGTGATACAGCTCCTGCGGGGGGCCGACCTGTTCGATCATGCCGTGATTCATCACCACCACGCGATCAGCCAAGGTCATGGCTTCCACCTGGTCATGCGTCACATAGACCGTGGTGGTATTCACCGTCTGATGCACCTTCTTGATTTCGGTGCGCATTTGAACGCGGAGCTTCGCGTCAAGGTTGGAAAGTGGTTCATCGAACAGAAACACCTTGGGGTCGCGCACAATG
>SXGQ01228838.1_pt1 | contig 17829 bp, 36 predicted proteins | sample 3178371 | NCBI WGS metagenome assembly SXGQ01 (sample SAMN11356859, study PRJNA531348) | freshwater metagenome | isolation source: freshwater sample F1-20 | place: China: Fuxian Lake, Yuxi | collected 2017-12-25 | reverse complement strand
GGGTACTCTTGCTAACGCTCCCTATCAAGACGCAAACTCTGAAAGACAAATGAAAGAAGAAGATAAGGAAATTGAAGAGGCACGTAGAAGAATGGTTAATCAAGAATTAGGTAAAGCAGAAAGTGTTTCTGTTGGAGATCATGTCACATTTGCAGTTCCAAAGCCACCAGACAAAACAGAGTCGGCCCACGGCGTTGTAGAAAGAATAGAAAGATCTGGCACAGTAAAACTTCCTGGAACAAATGAAAGTGTTGAGGCTTCTTCTGATAATCCAGTAGCAGTTGTTAGGGTATATGCTACCAATGAAAAGGGAAAAAGAACACGAACTGACAGAAGAGTTGTTAAACCATTCAGTTCTTTAAGAATTTCTTCAGAACCAATAGATAATGAAAAAATGTATGATATGGATGATGAAATGGAAAAAGTTTCTTCAGCAAGATTGCAAGAGTTAGCAGATGCCTATAATAAAAACAAAGAGGGTGATAGCAGAATCACCGTTGCAGCCTTAAGACAGGTTTATAATCGTGGTATTGGTGCTTATAGAACCAACCCATCTTCTGTTCGTGGAAGCGTTGCAAGCGCAGAGCAATGGGCTATGGGGAGAGTTAATGCTTTTATGGCTGGTCTACGTGGAAGATTTCCAAGAAAAGCATTTGATTTAGATCTATTTCCAAAAGGACATCCAAGATCAACAAAGAAATCTATGTTTGAAGAGTTTGCTAAAGAGGTTGATAAGCCTGTTAGGGTTACAAGTTTGTTTTCTGATTCACAAAAAGTACAAAAAAATAATGATGGATGGGGCGGATCTGTTTTTAATTTAGATTCGTTTAAAAAATAATGTCATCTGGAAAATTTAAAAGACGTGATAGTTTTAATACTGTTCAGATTAAAGATGGTATGATTGTAAGACTTCGTAAAGATGGAACTTTAAAAGCAGTTCTTGGAAAATATGGGGAGAAAAAAAATGGAAAGTAAAACAAAAGTAGTTCAACCATCAGATGTTCATAAGGCAGAAACCTACATGCCTACATCTGGAATGAAGTCAGCAGCACGTCGTGCTCTTCGTTGGAAAGAAGAAGGTAAGGCAAAGGGTGCAGGAACTCCAGTTGGTTGGGGTCGTGCCACAGACATTGTTGCTGGTAGATCAATGTCATTGTCTACTGTGAAAAGAATGTTTTCTTTCTTTTCTCGTCATGAAGTTGACAAAAAGGGAAAAGACTTCTATAATAATAGTAATCCTTCAAATGGTAGGATTATGTGGGATGCTTGGGGTGGAGACGCAGGATTTTCTTGGTCTCGTGCAATCGTAGAGCGTGAAAAGCGCAAAGCGGAAAAAGCCTGGGAGGGTTCTGCATTTAGCACAAAAAGGGGGTAGGCAATGGAAGACTTAGGTATTGACGAAGTTAAACAATTAGTTAACTTCTATAAACAAAAAGCATCTGATTTAGAATTTCAAGTTTTACAACTTCAATTGAAGTTAAACAAATTAGTTATTAATCAGGCTGCTCCAATTCCAGCAATCAAAACAACAAAAACAAAATCTGAGTAGTTGAGTATAGTGGAAAATGTTCTTGCTATAACATTAGCATTGACATTTATTTTTATTGTATTAAAATTTAATAAGGCACATAAAAAAAGATCTTTGGCAAAAATGAGATATAGTCAGAGTTCTATACATGAAATCATAAAAGACTATATTCCTAAGAGGTTGTTTGAAAGACTGCCAGTAATGTCACAGTCTAGAAAACATACTGAGAAGCATATGATCAAAATTATTGTATTAGATGATAATGCCTATTGGGTAAAGAATAGTATTTTTTATACCGCCAAAACAAAAAATGGAAACATTATTGAAGAGACGGCTGTTCCTGTGGACATAGAAAATATGCCAAAGAAGGAACTTGACAAAATGCTCTTTATATTGGATAATTTAGGTAAGGGGAAAAACAATGATAGTGGTAGTTCAGGGAACGAATGACTTTAACGATTACAACGTTTTTATTCGTGCTATGGGTGTTGCACTATCTAGCATGAGCAAGGATGATACGGAGTTTCATATTTATTCTGCTGGTCCAGCAAAAATTAATTCTATGGTTTTAGAATTTTGTAATCTCTCAGAGCGTGGAATGAAGGCTCGTGGAATGAAGATAAAAAACTACAAAGTACCACCTTCTTGGGTTAGCGAAAACATGGAGCACGTAAATTACTTTGCATTTTTAAGTAAGCCAAAGCAGGCTGTGTCTAAATTAGTTGCTGAAGCAGAATTAAAAAATGTTGAAGTTGGAATTTTTAGATATTAGGAGAAAAAATGATTGTAAATAATTTAGAAAGAATGGAAAAGATAGTTGCTCGCAACAATAACCTTTACTGGGTTGGTTGGGATGTAGCAGATCGTAAACGTTCTGAAGCAGGTCGTACTGCCGTCAATGGGGTTAGAGTAGATGGAGTCTGGTATGTTCAGCGCATTTACACAGTTACTCGCAATGGATGGGACATTCCGAACAAGTATAAGGGATGAGCCATGAAACAGCATTTATGGAAAGATAATGCTGAATGTCTTGGATCTAACACAAATTTATTTTTTGATAACTATGAAGAAATTTTAGAATCAAGAGAATTTGTAGATGCTCTTTGTAGAACATGCCCAGTAGTAAGACAATGTTTTGCTGTTGGTGTTTCTGGAAAAGAGTGGGGCGTTTGGGGCGGTATTTATTTAGAAGGTGGAGACATATCTAAAGAATTTAATAATCACAAGACCAAAAAGGATTGGTCTTACACTTGGCAAGCAATAACAACGGAGCAATAATGTATACAGATGCAATGCGTATAGCCTTTCATTCTATACGAGCACCCAAAAATTTTGGTGTAGATCTTATTGACAATGAGGCCTTTCTTACTATAAAATTAGATGAGAGATCATTTATAAATATGACACATGAAGAAAAACTAGATGCTGTAAAGTATGTGGCAATGGTAAAAAAAGCATTAGAGATGGAAGGGGCAATTGTGTTAGTAACTAGGGAGCCAATGCGATGATTAAAGAAATATTAAAATCTTTTATGTGTGTTGCAAAAGATCACAACTTTATTGATCTTGGCAAATGTCCGTTTACAGGTAATCAATATCAGATGTGTACCAGATGTCAAGAGATGAGGACTAAATAATGCAAACTTTTCTACCATCTGTAAACGCTATAACAACAGCACGTTGGCTTGATAATAAGCGCTTAAATAAACAAATATTAGAGTGTTATCAAATTCTAAATGTACTGTCTGGAAAATCTCCCACAGGTGGGTGGCGCAATCATCCTGCTGTTCTTATGTGGAAAGGTTATGAGCGAGGACTATGGCAATATGTACAAGCCATGATTCGTGAAGCAAAATTGCGGGGTATTCGTACAGAAAACAATGAGGCCAATCTTAATAAATTGAAAGATATATGTTGGAATCAATGGGGAGAAATAAAGCCACCTTTCTGGAACGACACTAACAAAGTTATGCGTTTAACTACTACACACAAAGCAAACCTATTTGATAAAGATCCTTTGTATTATGCAAAGTTTGGGTATGCAAAGCACAGTCTTTATAATCATCCTTGTTGCAATACCTGCAAATATTATTGGGTAACTCACGAGTAAAGATGAGCATCTTTGTTTCAATAGCAAGTTATCGTGATCCTGAATTAGTTAGAACTATTAAGTCTGCTATTGATAACGCTTCAAGACCAAACGAAATATATTTTGGTTTAGTGATACAAGATTTTGATAAAGAAATTCCAGACCTGTCTTGGTTAAAAAATTCTAACATTATTATTATGCATCCAAGAGAAGCAAGGGGTGCAGGTTTTGCAAGAGCAAAAGCAATGACTCTTTATTCTGGACAAGACTATTATCTTCAAATTGATTCGCATACAATCTTTGAAAAGAATTGGGATGTAATGTGTATTAATCAATTACAAAAGGCTCAAGAAATTGCTAAGCATAAAAATATAATCTTATCTCACTTTCCACCAGGATTTTATGTTGAAGCAAATAATGTTATTAGTTACATTACAAAAGACAAAGACAAGCCCCCTTATGCAACCAAACAAGTACCAACTTTAAATAGGAGAAATGAGTGGACAGCAGAAAGAGTTGAACTATCTGATAAAAATAAACTATATCCAGAAGTTTCTAGCACTATCCTTGCTGGTTTTGTTTTTACTCTTGGGAGCATTGTAGAAGAAGTTCCATATGATCCAGAGATATCGTTTTTTGGAGAAGAGATTTGTTTTGCCATGAGGGCTTGGACAAGAGGTTGGGATATTTATTCCCCAAGCGTCACAATACTTCATCATTTTTATCACCGTGGTAACTATAAAAAAATATGGAAAGACCGCAACATAAGGCAACTATCTTGGAAAGAAATAGAAGATATTTCAAAAGATAAGCAAAAGCGTGTTTTGTGCGGTATAGAAAAGGGAACCTTTGGCGCTGGAGATTATAGACACCTAAAGGCATACGAGAAACTTATAGGCTTTGATTTTAAGAAAATGTATGGTTTGACAAATTCTGATAATGAGAGTACAATAGTCTTGAGAGAAAAGAGTTAGCATGGAGTTTGCTCTGGTCGTTTTAAGCATACTTTCTATATCATTTTTAATAGCATACCTTTCAGTTTCACAAAAATTAAATTCTGTAAATAAAGGATTTGCTCAACTATTTGTCTCATACAATACATTAAGAGAAACAGTTGAAACCCAACCAACTAAAACAGAAGAAGACATACATAAAGAGAATTTTATAAAGTTTCTTTCAGATTCTCGTGATTGGGCATTTGATTATATTGAAGATGTTCAAAAGGCACTGTCAAAGTTTATAGAAGAAGTAGAGCCACATATTGAACATTATGATGTCTATGGTGCTGCAGTTGAAGGCATGATGCCACCACATGACAATGCATTAAAAAAAATATCCAAAGAATTTAAAGAACTGAAAAAGATGTTGCCAGAAGAGTCGCATGATAGACGCTAGAGGAATTCCAACTTGTGTTTGCCCAAATTGTGGTGGAACATTATTCAGGGCACTTGTTTCTTTTGATTCTGAAACATATACTGTAGGAATGTATCATTTAGATATTCAATGTCATGAGTGTGGTGCTTTGGCTACCGCACCAACACCTTTGGATAATCCTGAAGCAGATCCAGACGCTAAAAATAAGGGGGAAAAGTTTTGAGAGAAGTGCTTTTATCAACATTAACAGGTTTTGGATGTGGCGTAGTATTCGCAGCATTCAAATTGCCAGTTCCAGCACCACCCGTATTCGCAGGAGTAGCGGGAATTATTGGGCTATGGGCTGGTTATGCTATACTAATTAAGGTTCTATCCTAGGAGGAAAAAATGGAACTTAAAAAAGAACACAAGGCAATGCTTGCATCATATGGCCGTTCAGTTGTAGGTGCAGCATCAGCATTATACGTTGCAGGAGTAACAGATCCAAAGGATCTATGGGCAGCACTCGTAGGAGCAGTTATCCCAGTACTAGCACGTGCAGTTAATCCAAACGATCCAGCATTTGGTCGTATGCCAGCAGCAGCAGCCGTTGATAAGGCTCTAAAGTCTGCAAAGGCAAAGAAGAAGGCTGCTAAGTAATTTAGTTAGTCATGATGGGGCGGGTCTAGAAATGGACTCGCCCTATTTTAATATATCAAGATACTTATCTTTTAGATTTTCCATAGCAAAGTTTTTAAATCCTATTTCAATTGCCTGTTCTTTTAATTCGGTTTTTTTTCTACTATGCATATAATTATCTACAATTTTTGCTAAATGTTTTGGATCAGCATTGTAAACATCAATAGTTGTTCTTGCTCTAAACTCATCATATTTTTCTGATGTTGCAAGCCACTCTTGAGGAAGTATAGTATTGTTTGGAGATATATTTGTCATAAAAACTGGTAGTCCGCTTATGAGTGCTTCATTCATAGGAAGGCACAAACCTGCATATCTACGAGGCAAGACCATGGCGTCATACCCAGAGTAAAGGTCTTGTCTATTGTCTGAGTTTCCGACAACTATCTTTAACCTAGAGTCTTTAGAAATAATTCCCAAATCTTTCTGAGCGGTAATAACAAGTTCGTAATCTGTTTTAGAATACTTTAACATATCCAATATGCTATGTGTTCCATTACGGTCTTTTGTTGCTGGGTTGCCAGCCACATGCAGTAACCTACCATGGCTTTTTGATAGATTGATCTTTCTGACATTATCAAACACTGCCGTGTTGGTTGGTGGGGGTAGATGAACTAATTTGGTTTTACCTTCAGAAATCTCAGCAACTCTGTCATAGTTCCACAAACTAGGAGCAATCATAATGTCTGGAAATGCTAATTTTTGATTATGAATATATTCTAAAAACTCAAAATTGTATTGAAGGGCTGTCTTTACATTTTTTCTTTTTGCCAGTTCAATAAAACTATTGTTGTAAAATGTTTCACAAGTTAAAACAATATCAACACTACGAATAAAAGGTTCTAAATCTCCAGTTCTTGGTAATCCACGAACATGAAAACATTCGTATCCACTATACCATTCTGGATGTTGCTTGTTTCTATTGAAGTTCATAGAGTTTACGAGCATAATCCGATGAGGATTTAACATTGTAACTAAATCTCTTGTTTGGTTTCCAAGACCAGTGTTGTCTGATCTTGCAATAATGCCTAGTCTCATTCTTTGTATCCCCAAACATCATCATCTGAAGTAAACTTTCTGGTTCCCTCTCTACCGTCTAAATGATAAGATCTTTTTATTTTATTTCCACCATCTGGATAATATATCCAAAGTTTATGTCTATTCCATCCAGCATTTCCATGTATAGAATAATCATCTTGAACCACACCATGGAAAATGTCCTCAATAAAAAAGTTTTGCTTAGAAAATCTAAGTACGCTCTCTTTATAATAATTTACAAAAGAAAGATGTGGTCGCTGACTCCATTGAATTGTTTTCATAAAATCATCTTCATGACCTAGCATTAAGTGATTATGCTCTACTGGGATAGTTTCTTCAAAATGAAATCTGATTGTGTATGCTCTTTTGCTAGATAACATTGACAGACATTTGTCCCAATCTATATGTCTGTCAGGCACCAGCGGAGCATCTCCTTCAACATACAAAAGAACAGGTGTTATTATTTCGTTAATGGTTCTTGACATCATGGTTGTTTGATGACAATGCTCTTCAAATACAAATGGCAAAACATTTTTCCACTGATGCATACATTTCCAAAGTACACGATTTTTCCATTCATCGTATGCGTCCTTTCGATGTTTTTGTTCATCTCTTAATCCATCAATCTGTAAAATAATTTCATTATCTGGAAAATGAGATCTAATACTACTAATAGTTTCATCAATAATATGTGTGTCTGGATGACTTGGCAATACAGAAGTTACTAATACAATTGTTATATCATTTTTATTCATTTACTTGCTCCATTATTTTTATGCCAAAATCTCTTTTGTATTTGATCCACCAGCACACTACTTTGTGCATATTTGCAGGGTATTGATTAATTAACTCTGGAACTATACTAGATAAAGTATTCCAATCTTTAACTTTTACTATAGGGGTATCTGCTTGATATACATAATGAAAATAATCATTTTCTATACCCTTTGAATCTATAAAGTCTCCTATTGGCAGAGCCAACATTTCTATTGCCTCATAAAATCTAAAGGTATCAACAACCTGTGCTCCAGCGGGACACGGGGCGATTCTGGCTGTAGAAAGGTGTTGGTAGTAGTCTTTGGGTGTATCTCCCTGTGCAAAGCCTTCTGTGGGCTTATAAAGGGCATTTTGAAGGCTTGGCATAGCCTCTGCTAACTGTTTACGGCGTTGATGAGTTATCTGTCCACCAAAATAAACGTCATATTTCTTGCTAGGATAGGCTGGAAGATTTTGTTTTAAATGCTGTGGAACACCTATAAAAAATCTATTATATTTTTCATGTTTTTTGTGGGGGTATTGAACCCAAATACTAATATTGGGATGCTTTATTTTATCTACATTGAACTTAGCAGACTCATCACCAGTAATAAATAACACCACTCTTTTTATGTTAGATAGTTGTTGGTTTATTTTTTCTTCTGCCCCTGCATTTCCCTGTCCAGGAATAACAACAAAGGCACGATCTGATTGCGGAATGTTGTCTATAACAATCTCTTCAACCTTATGCTTTTCAAATGTTTCTTTTAGTAGGCCATAATCCCATTTACCATTTGCTGAGTCTAATGGATTAGTTGAATATATATATGCTTTAGTTTGATTCATAGTAAAGGTGAACCTCATGTTGATAATCAAGCAAAGTTTCTGTATACCCAATACCTTTAATGAATTGCCTTAGATCATACAAATATTCTTTCCAGTACATCATCATAAACTCTGGATGACCAGATAACCAGATCTTTGGTCTAAACTCTCTCATAACCTTTTCTGCTCCGCCAAGTACACGCCATTCACTTCCTTCAACATCAAGTGAAATTGCTGTAGGTGGTTTTAGTCCCTTTTCATAAACTAAAGTATCAATCTTTGTTTGACCATACTTGTCTGCTTCATATTGCAGTTCTTTAAATCCATGTGCTGCCTCAATTGGTGCATCAGCCTCTGGTGGAAACTCACTATAATAAATACGTGCAAGTTTGTTATCTTTATCAGATGCAAACCCAGGAATACAAGCAAGTGGCATCTCTAAATTATTGGCACTCCACAACAATGGAAAGTGTGACCAAACCTTTGGATTGGGCTCAAACAAAACAACCTCAGCCCCCCACATTTGACATAATGCTGGCATTTCTCCTTCTTCTGCACCCACATAGTAAACAACGTCACCTTTTCCAATATTCTCATTCATTGACTTAAGTCTGGGTTTTTCCCAACCATGTGGTTGATACCAGTCTGGCCTATCTGCACGATGCTTTGGTAAAATAATTTCATGCTCACCATTCAATTTTGCTTTTATCATTTCAACCATTTTTGATCCAATCTGCTAGTGATATTTTTGGTGTCCAACCTGTTTTAATTTTGAACTTTTCTGTATATGAAAGAGTTTCACTAACCTCACCTTGGCGAGGCGGTATAAAAACAAAATTATCTGAAATCATGTTTGCTATTTCTAAGATAGAATAGTTTCTTCCATATCCAATATTGTAGACTTCTCCAAAACCAGAGGTCATTGATAAAGCAAGGATGTTTGCCTCTATAACATCAGAAACATGAGTAAAGTCTCTTCTCTGAGTGCCATCTCCAACAATTGTTAATGGCTCACTGTTGTTATTTTGTTTTTGAAATAGCCCAATTACTGGGGCATACTGACCTTTAAGTGGTTGCCTGTTGCCATAAACATTAAAGTATCTAAAAGATACAGTCTCAACTCCATATAAATTATTGTAAACTCTGCATAAATTTTCTCCAAATACTTTTGCAGTAGAGTACGGAGTTAATGGATCAGATGGTTGTGTTTCTATATTAGGTATTGAAGATTTTTTACCATAAGCAGAAGATGTGCTTGAATATATAAATCTTTTTACATTACTTTTTCTTGAAAGTTCTAACATATTTAGTGTTCCAAGAACATTATTTTCTATAGATTTTTTAGGATTTAAAATTGCTGGCTGTATTCTTGCATCAGATGCCACATGAAAAACATAGTCAATGTTTTTAAAAATTGCTTCCATATCCTCATAATTACAAATGTCTATCTTATAATTGTTTGCGCTGTTGTTCCAGTAAAACTGATCATGACATTCTGCTGATTCATTGTCAACACAAACTACATTGTGTCCAACTTCAATAAGTTTATCTACTAAGTTGGATCCAATAAAACCAGCACCACCAGTAACTAAACAGTTCACTTTACACCCAATTCATTAAGAATCTGTTGCCATCTATGCACATAAGTATGGGCAGACTTAGTTTTGTTATGACCACGAGTTCTAAACTCTTCTCGCTCTTTATCGTGAGAAAGGTAGTAGTCAATTTTATTTTTTAAATCATTGAGATTTCCATGTTCGTAAAAAACAATTTCGTCTTTTGAAAATAGTTCTTCTAATCCCTTGATTGCAGGGTAAATTGTAAAACCACCACGACCAGTACTTTCAAACATTCTATCGCTTGTGTAGTATGGATAGTTAAACCCAATATTTAAACTATCTCCAACTGCCACTTTACTGCGAGCATAAATTCTATTTAGTTTATCACCACGAATAGTTCCAGTATCGCCATCCCCACCTACATGTAAGAATCTTTTACCATAAGTTTCTCTTAAATAATCAATCAGTTGTGGCCTATATGGATACTCTGGATGATAGCCTTTGCTTCCAACAAATATAACATCATGGTCAAATTTATTTGGATCGTAATCTTTATGTATGTAACATTCCTTATCATATACCCCTGCAGGTATGAAGTGGCCTTTTACGTCTGTGTTCTCATTAAACCAATCAGCCATTAGTTTATCTACTGTAAAAAAGTGACCAATTGTTTTATAAAAGTTGTCTTTCTGTAGGTCCTGTTGTCTACGCAAACCAAACCAAAGATCAAGATGATATGTCATTGTTGGTATGCCATGTCTATTTAACTTAGCAAGAACTACATCCATTCCTGTATTACCAGGAGTTTTCCATCCATGTGTATGTACCCAAATAAAAAGATCACACCTAGACGCTTCTCTGTAGATTTCTTGAGCAGTTGCTTGGCGTTCTTGCAATTTTACGACGGTATGACCAAGAGACTCCAAAGACTTAACATGATGAGTCTCACTACTATAATCAACCTGAAAGTTACCCAGAAAAGCAATTTTAGCCAAGATTACCCCTTTTTAACCATTATAGCATTGTCTATTAGTTTTTTAATAGCATGTATTCTGGAGTAGGCATCACCGCCACCTTCAAGTATGTCTGCTACCTCTTTAAATGCTTGCTTTCTGGCTTTAACACAGCCATTGCAAGGGCATAACCAATTACTCTTTTGGCTTGTCTGGTTGGGATTCACCTAGTCTAGGCTTTCTAGTAACTACATTATCTTGTACTCCACGCCAATATACATAATAGTAGTTGAAGTCAAACGAGAATGTCTTCATATGTTGAACCATTGCACCAGTATGGACATATATTTGAATACCCGCTTTTTTTAAGTAACGACAAAATGCAACATCTTCACTGACAAACCTATTACCAGGATTCTGTTTTTCTCCAAACACAGAGTACCCCTGTGCTATTTCTTTTACCTTTGGAATAACAGATTTGTGCATAAGAATTAAACCAAACCCAGTAATGTCTACTGGTATTACTTGATTTTGTGGAAATGGATGAATTGGCTGAGTCAAAAACTCGTCGCCTGTTTCTTTATACATAGCAGGCAAAGGTTCCATAAGAGATTGTTCGTTTTGATTACTAACAAAATATAATCCAGAAACCACTGGCTTTGTAATCTTATCTGCTGTATCCCAAATCATTTTAAAAACTTGCGGGGTAACAATAATATCTGAATCAACCCACAACAACCAATCTGTTCCCATTGCTTCCCATGCATCAAACAATGCTTGTCTTTGTCTAGCAATTTGATTACCATTTACACGAAGATGATTTACTACATTAATTCCAGCCTTCTGTCCTTCTGTCATTGTCGCAATAATTCCTGTGGCAAATCTTCCTTCTACCATTCCATTATCACACCAACCAATGCTAACTGTTTCTTTATTGCTATGCCCAGATGTTGGCTTATCTACTATCTTTTTTGGTTTACCCTTGGCCATTGCCATGCTCCTTTAAATGACGAGAAAGTGTCTGATGAGCAAAGATCCCCCAACGCACTTCAATTTCTTTATTACATAAATCACAAACTATAACCCTACCCTTGTCCATCCAACCATTATACACCTATTGGTCGAAAAAATCAAATCACATTTTCACCTGAGTGACCATGAAACTCAGGATTATCTAAAAAGAAACCTGTCTTATCTTCTTCATCATAATATTCTAATGTTGCATATTTTAAATGAGGATAAGATTCTTCATCTATTCTAAGGTCAAAGTCTTTAAATCTTAGCAGGCGGTCATTTGGTCTAGTTTCATAATCAAAATATGTCTGCTGTTTCAGATTGTCATCTGCATCAGTGTCTGCAGTAATTCTTAAAAAGAAAACCTGCTCTGGCATTATTTTTTTATTTGCTTCCATTAGTTCAACTATCTTTTTCTTTGCTTCTTCAGTTATTTTCATCCTCTACCCCTCTTGATATAGATGCTGCTGTTTTGAATGCCTTTAGTGTATTACGACTTTTTACCTTACCAGCCATTTTCCAATCTGCTGCGGTATTCTCAATCTCTTTCGCAATCTCTTCACGCATTTCTTTTATGGTATACACAAGCAGTTTCCACACTTCATTGCGCTGATCTTCTGTTAGTTCATCTAAAAAACTTTTCTCTGTCATTGTGCGATTAACGCTCCTAAGATAAAGCCAAGAATAAATGCACCAATAATGATTTCTTTAAGAAATGTTCTTGGATCTGTTAAGTCTGGAAGTTTTTCTTTTTTCATTACTCTATGATACCAAACAAAATCTCATTAGTCAATGAACTCTTTCAATGACATTTTATTTTGTTTCCAGAAGGTAATCACAGAATCTCTAGATTTAGTGTGTAATCTAAGCCCAGATGGATTAATATCAGAGGGCATAGAAACATCATATGTAAATAATCCACAGGCATAGGCTCTATCAGTATTTCCCATTATTACACTATGGTCTACAATTACTTCATCTCTGTTTATATTCACATTGTATTTACCATCAATAATCATTCTATCAATGACTGCTTGTGCATGAGATCTTTTTAACATGTAGAGCCCAGCGCTATAGTCTGTCCTGTATCTTTTATGCATTAACAGTTTCTTTTGATTAAACTGTGTTAAACAAAGTTGTAAAACATCGTAATTAAAATATATTGCATCTAAAAATTCTTGCCAAGTCCATGGCCAATATTGAACGGTATCCATAGAAAGATCATCTTCTGCAAACATAGCATACTCACTATCACTAGTATCTAGCCAATGTTTGATGGCTTTAAGATGAGACATACAGGCAGCAGTTTCTGTTCTTTTTGCAGCCCTGTCATTCTTTCTTTCTCCTTCATACATATGCTGATGAATATTTTCTTTTCCATCAAAGGCATCTATAAAAGTATAATTAGTTATATCGTAATCCTTAAATAGTTTTTCCATATGCTCACGTCTATCAGTTCTGCGTGGCAAATTAATTACATATACAGGACCAAACCCACCCAGTTTATTCATCTTTGTTTAGGCTCTAACTTATCCCAGTTACCAGAGGGACTGCCCTGATACATCTGTCCAGTCTCTCTATCTATAAGCAACCATTTTGTTGGAGATAATGTTTGTACAACTAAAACCACTTCGCTTAAAGTTTCAGGGAATTCAAAAGACTCTCTCATATACCATTATCTTCCATATACTTTAATCTTTCCATAATAACATCAGTATTTGGATCAGCCAAGAATTGATCAAGGGCCTCTTTAACTACTGGGCGCATTTCATCTGTGTTCGTAATGTCGTAATGATAAGCATCTGAATCTTCTGTTACCCACTTAGCAGCATCTTCTACATCCCATTTGCGGGTATTGATAAGGCGATGTATGACAGGTTTGCCAGGCTTAGTAGTAAATGAAGGCTCTAAAGCAAAGATACGGTTATTGGGTTGGATAGCAAAGTTACCATCATCACGCTCAATAACATGACCACACTTATGCTGGCCAGGATTTTCTGAGTATCCATCATCAAGACTGTTTGCATCTCCGCTATACCAATCTAAAGTAAATAGATACTTGCCAGATATTTTAGTCTTAGTTCTGTCCATATAAAACATGCGAAGGTTTGCAAGGTTTGAGAATTTTGTGACGGTAACAAAAGGACTAAATGAATTCCACAATACTAAGTTATGTATATCCTCTTCCTTAACACCAGGCTCAGTACAGAAAGCATTAATAGGCATTCTCCACCAGATACCACCATCTTCCATCATAAAATGAAATAAAGGGCTTCTGTTTGGTACGCTGGATACACCAAAGATCACACATGGGAAGTATTGATCGTGGCTATCTTTTTGGTTCCGCAAAAAATTACCACGGACATAGCATTCAATCGGCGGTATATTAGCATTTAATTCTGGCATATTCTTTATTATACCCTATAAGGTTCGGCGCAAAATAGAACAATAAAACCACCATTTGCCCCTTTGCGGGGCAATATGGTTTATTACTTTCCTTTTGCTATTTCTACAGCAATCATCTTCATACCCAAGGCATTTAAATGAATATTGCTACCTTCACTTAAATCAAAGTCTTGAATTTCTTTGGCTATCTTATCTCTTAGTTCTTGTTCATTCATAATCTTCTTCAGTCTTTACTTCATAAAATGTTCCGTATTTATTGTAGATAGGCCAAAATGTATTCCATTTCCATAAATGAAACTTGTATCTCCAGCCTTCATATCCCTTGTCTTCCATGTAGGATATATCAAGTAAACCGCTACTTGCAATTGATCCTGCTATGTTTGCTATCCACCGAAGTGGGGGACGAGAGTTATGAATACGTTTCGTCTCCCACTCAATGGCATCATCGTCAAACATTATGCGTTTACTGTTTCCTTAGCCCAAGGATCATTTACAGGAGTTGTGTTCATCTTGGATAAAGTGTATACCGTAACGGCAATGCTTTCGGCGTGTACCTCATTTGTGACACGCTTCTGGCCTTCTTTATCAACCCACTCATCTGCACTGAATGTTCCATAAACAATTACTTCTTGACCCTTTTTCAAAGTAGATAGAGCCTGTTGTCCTAGCGTCTTCCAAGCCTTAATGCTATGCCAAGTAGTGTCACGGTCTTCCCATTCGCCCTTGTCATTTTTTACACGGTCTTGTGTTACTACGCTAAAACGAGCACCTGATGTGCCGATTGCTTCAGGATCTTTTCCTAAGCGCCCTACGATTGTCATTTTTGGATTCATGTTATTCTCACTTTTCTACGATATATAATCCACGTACTTTTAGTGTATCAGAAAGTAGGCGGTATGTCAAGAAGAACCAAGTTCCCCTATTAACCTTGCTGATACATGACTAGCCTCATCTACATCATGAAGAGAGCCTGATATTAATAACTCATTGATCTTAATAATTTCTGACTTGATATATTCATTAGTTAGTTTCATACCTTAATTATCCCATGTAGGGGGTATGTCTGTCAATAAAGAAAGATGAGCAGTTTATCGCTCATGCTCAGGAGCGCATCCCCAGAAAGGGAGGGACGACTTGCTCCCCCAGAAAGGGAGGGGAGAGAAGGATTTCTAGGCCCTTCTATATCCAATTATACACAACTATGGGCAAGTATGCAAGTTGAAGGGGTATATCAAAAAATACCACGGTATACCAAGAAATGCTATACTTACCCTATATGAGTAGTATATGCTATAGATGTAAGACAAAGTTAATACCTATAGTCTATGGAGTAGTAAGCCAGAAGACTTTGGAGATGAGTGAAGCAGGTTTGATATTATTGGGTGGATCAACTTTAAGAAGTGGAAGATTGCCTAATTCCTATTGCCCATTATGTGAAGAGGCATTTGATAATGTTACGGATATGCCTTTGGGTATACCGCCTAAAAATTAGTCCTTAAAAAAAGATTCTGATTGAATAAGTTCATCTACTCCTGGATGAATATCACAGGCTGGATATAGTCTTTCTCCTATAGATTTTATGGCTACCGCTTCTGCGCCACAATAATAACACTTGGACATAAATTCCATATTGCGTTGGCGCATATCATCTAAAGCCTTTACAAGGCGATGATCTTTATACCATTTTGTATGTTGACTAGGCATGTATAAAGTATATCAGATATGCCTGGATTTGTAAAGTTATCCACAGGTTTATACACAGAAAAATCTTACTGATATAAATATCATAGGAAATAGGTGGGGGAAAGTGGAGGGAAGTGGGGGATGGAGCACTTTCTAGAGTGCGTTCGTAATGCTGGCAGTTCAAACCAACCCAATTCCCAAACCCTATACCATATAAAATTCATATTGTCAAACCCATTTATATCCACAATATGGACAAAATTGTCTCAATATTTGATATAGAAATGTTATAAAAACTGTCCAAAACTGTGGAAAAATATAACAAAAAGTTATAAAACATATGGGAAATATCCAGAAAATATTCAAAAACTTTCAGGGATTTTTTATAAAGGGTTCTTAATGTTTTTTATATATATGGTTTGTATATGTATAGGGATATCAGGGATTGTTTGTATACCCTGGGATTTTTTGATCCCCTTCGTAATGTCTATTAGGATAGTTAGACAGCGCCGCAGCGGGCGGCAGAAAAATAAAACGGTATATAAAAAGAATACCCATATCCCCTAATAGTATATACCTATAGGATATGATTTGACAAAGATATAAAGGTTTGGTTTAGGGTTTGATAAAAAGTTCAGGGATTTTTTGAAGAAGGTTCTTAATGTTTTTTTGGGAAAATTTGGTTTGTCCTTAATGTCCCATTTGTTATGGTTTGACTCGGGGGGTTTTACTTATTATTACTCAAACCAAACATTTCTACCAATGAATCATAGTCTTTATCTATATCTAATTTTAAAGCAGCACATAGTAAATCAAATGTTTCTGTTATATACATGATACCCTGATCTGTAGGAGTAGCAAGTTCTGTATTTATTAAATACCCCAGCGGCAAACCTAAATCATTGTATTCAATAAAATCTTCAAACTGTTCATCATCTCTATAGTTTATCCATAGGTCTGCTAATATTGCTACCTTGTTAGAAAAGGGTGTCGCCATAGTATTGTCCTATCTGTCTATACTCTGCTACCGTTTTGTTATAGTGAGTTGCTTCTAATACTTCTACTGCACGAGAATAAACTACGTATGGTTGAGTTGTGGCAAGATATTTTCCTACTGCTTCTAAGTCCAAAGAAAAATCAGATAGCAATTTGCCCATAGCATTAGCCACCTTCTCCTCTTTAGAAATACCAAGTCTAAGTGCTCTCATCATAGTTCCTCTCATTGTATCAAAGATGTTGGGGGAGCGCAAGCCCCACGCCTGCGCTCCACCCTTGTATAACGTGAGGGACCCCACCCCACGCATTCAGCCTAGGTCACCACTCTAGGCCCTCAGTTAAGATTGTTTAACTAGTCTGACTGAGTGATAGGAAATAAATTCTTCAATGGTATGCCAGTCTTCACCGCTGCCCACTGTCATGTCTGTTAGGTCTATTGTAATTGGATGGTCCAACCAGCCTTGGTCTGACGGGTCCATGGCGGTAATACCATAACCAGTCTCATCCAAAATAGAATCTTTAATAATATAACTAATGACCATACGAGTCGCATATGGAATGTCTCCCATTTGTAGACGTGGCCGTGCATGGTCTAATGCTGCAGCAAGTAACTCATACATGTGGTCCTCGTCCCAGTGACTGTACAAGGCTACTGCATGGTCCTCTGATTGTTTAAATACAAAGTTACATCTTGCTCCCATTACTTGGCCTCCTCTTCTTCAATGTCTGTGATTTCTAATGGAAACCAATCATAAGCATACTCCTCTACATTTTGAGAGAGTTCTCTGCGATTCATTTCCTCAATGGCTTCCGCCTCTGACCCTGCCTCAATGTCAAACTCATAGTGAGTTTCTCTAGTTGCGGTTATTCTGTATAGTGGCATTTCTTTCCTCTCTTTGGTTTGTGTCAATTCTATCAAAATCTAGCGGTATTG
>SXGQ01265092.1_pt1 | contig 17835 bp, 28 predicted proteins | sample 3178371 | NCBI WGS metagenome assembly SXGQ01 (sample SAMN11356859, study PRJNA531348) | freshwater metagenome | isolation source: freshwater sample F1-20 | place: China: Fuxian Lake, Yuxi | collected 2017-12-25 | reverse complement strand
ATACGAATTGGCAAGAACTATCTTAACCAAGGTGGTTTGTATACATATGAAGCTTATGGTTATGCATATGATGATTTTGTTGGAACAGAAAGTTATTCAGTAACATTTTGGCACAAGATGCTTGGACCAAGCGTAGGAGCTGTAGATCCAACAAATAATTTGCCGTTTTCTGAAACAGTTGCTGTAACAACATCAACTGGAGAAGTAATATTTTCAATTAGAGAATCTAATGGAGAATTAAGATTTTATTTAGAAAACACATTCCTTGAGGATGATGAATATTTGTTGGCATCTGGATCTGAAATACAACGATGGAATCATATTGGTTTTGTTTGTGATGCTATTCAGGGAAGAGCTTATATTTATTTTAATTCAAATTTGGTTAAAGCTATTTCATATAGTCGTGTTTTAACAGATGCTGCTGCATTGTTTTTAGGATATAATTCTTATGCAAATAATTTCAAGCTTGGAGTAATGTCTGTAGCTTCACAGTCTTATTCTGAGCTTCAAGCAATAGAACAGTTATTGTTTTTTACACTTCCTCTAACAGCATGGGATATTAGTACGATATATGGCTGTGGTGTAGATGCAAATGTTGAATTAAAATTAGTACTTCCTTTCAATGCTGGAACATTACCTACTTATACTTATAGGTTTGAAGCATCTTGTGGTGCTTATGATGATCAAAATAAGATAGTGCCAGCACAGACATTAGGTGAAAGTTGTAGTGCAGCAATTCAAACATTTGTAAACGTGGGTTCTGACACAATTACAAATGCTTGTTTGCAATTGCTTGATGCTGGTTATGATTTTGAACTTACATCTGTAAAAAGATGGTCTAAACCAAGCGTGTTTGAAGCTGGTCCATTCCAAGATGGTGTTTTTGAAGATATAACTAATTATTGCAGCGATCCTGCATGTTTTCAGTTCTGTGTAAATTACAGGGTTAATGTTGCTGTTACTGCAATAATGCTTGCAATTACTGACAAAGATGAAATTTTAGGTTCTGGTTTATTTAATTTGGATGGCACAGCTGGAATAAGATTTAGTAAATTCACAACAACTGGTAATGGTTTGTTTGAACTTTATGGAGATGCACAAGTATCACAAATAGGTGGTTCAGAAGGTCAATATTATACTGGATCTGGTTCTTTTGAGTCATTTGGATCAGCAGATTATGATAGTTCTGACAAAGGAATTCTCAATACGGATATTTCTGCGGATATTACCGTTATTAGTCTGCAACCTTTTGTTGTTGCCACTTCTGGCGCAACGCTTGTCGGATCACAGGGATTTTCGAGTGTTTCACAATGTGGTTGTATATCAATACCTTACGAAACTGCATTTTCGCATAATTTAACAAAAGAAAGCGAATTTACTAAATTTATTAAAAGAAATAATTTTATTATACCACCTAAAATAATATTTTATTACAATGACAAAATATCAAAATATGTTGGTAATTTGAAATATAATGGATTATCAACAACATCAAATAATTTAGAAAAATGGGAAATTGTATTTGAGTTAGCATGTACTGGATATTACAATGAATTTTCTAAGTTGTATGATTGGAATTTTTCAATTAGTTTTAAGAAAACTCCTAATAATTCAAATTCAATTGATACAAAAGTAGTTTTACTTTTCAAGAGTTCAAACATATGTCCTTTGAATGGAGCATCTTTTGATTTTAGAGCAGACGCAAATCTTAGCACCAAACTTTTAACAGTTAATGGGAATACTTTTTTGGTTAACTCTGTTATAGTGAACGACAGGATAGGTTTGTTCAAATCAGTTGCATGGACAAGCGATCCAGTTCTTTCATTACAGGTTGGCACTCCATTATGATGATCGATTCTCTGACTTTCTTTACTGTCGTTTTTGCTTGTGGATCAATTGCTCAAATTTTTTCTCTTGTTATTTGTTATAGAAATTTAACTTCTTATTCTAAAGATCAAGCAAATGCTGTCAAAATGTTGCTTGAACTGTTACAGAAAGAATTTCAGTCTAATCAAACTCAGCATACTGAACTTTTAGAGAGTCTTACGGCAAATGATCAAAAAATTGCAGATAGTCTTGCAGACAGCAAGAAGAATATTTTCAATCTTGCAGTATTCCTTGGTTACAGACCAAGGAATTTAGAAGAAGTTTAATGGATTTTTTAAATTTCAATACTCCATGAAGAGAGATTCAGGAGCTACTTATGCAAGTAAAATACAAAGAGTTTGCAAGCAACAGGTTCTTTGGAATAGAACTTGAAGTAGGTAGAGAAATACCAAGATCTATTATTTCAAATGTTATCAAAAGATATTCTAAGAAAAAAGTTGTGATCAGCAATTATGTTAATTCTGTTAATAATAATTATTGGGTTGTAAAGACTGATTCTTCTTGTGGGAAAAAAGTTGATCATTTAGGACAAAATGAAGGTGGATATGAGATAACATCTTATAAAGCCAGCGGCATAGAAGATGTCAAGATAATGTCTAAGATATCTGGTGAAATAAAAAAAATAGGTGTAAAGACTAACCATAATTGTGGTTATCATATTCATGTAGATGTTTCTGATTTTACTGAAGCAGAAATGGGTAATTTGATAGGTCATTGGCTTTGTGTTGAAGAAGCTTTCTTTTCATCAGTTCCCGAAAGAAGAAAATTCAACAATTATTGCAAAAAACTTAGATTAAAGAACATAAATAAAGTTAATTTCAGCAGTAATGTTGAAATATACAACAAATATAAACCAAATGTTGCAAATATAAGAAATGCAACAGAAAAAAGATATTCTTTCAATTTACTTAACTATTATGTTTCTTTAAAAAAGCCTAATTTTAAAAGGAAGACAGTTGAATTTAGATTTCCAGAAGGAACTTTAACTCCTTCAACTGTTGAAAACTTTATAATTATACTTATTAATTTTGTAGAAACAGTAAAACAAAAAAATACATTTCCTAAAATTTTAAGAAATTATGCAATTGATGAGATATTGAACATATGTGGTCTTGACCATGATGAAGATGCGTTTTATATATTTGATAGAAATTTGTTTGAAGCTCGAAATTGGTTTTTGAAAAGGCTTGCTAGATACGATTCTACTTATAACCAAAAGTACAAGATGACAGCGCAATCTATTTTAGACAAACTGAACAAAAGAGGCTGAAATGAGTAGTAAGAATAAGAAAGAATCTGCTTATGATGGTTTCGTTACCAGATATAAGAAAATTCCTCAAATTTTAATATTCAGAACTTTAGAAAATGCAGAAAGCTTGGGTAAAGCTTTTGACATTTTGGAAGATTATGATGATAATAAAAAGTGTGTCAGTTGGTCGGGTGACCAAAATTGGCAAGAAACGAATTTTGATTGATTTTTTTTGAAAAGGCATTATAATAAATTTATGTTAACCGAAGCTATTATCTCTCGAATGCAGCGTGTTTTTCTTAAAACAGGCAACCAATTTACCCTTGTTTGGACTGGCATACAGTATGAGTTGAAGAATCATCTCATTCCTGTGTGTCATCCTTTAGAAATAAGTTTGATTGGTCAACGAAATCTTACTGGTTATAAGATCAAAGATATTGAAATAGTTACAAAAAAGAATAAAAAATGGATACTTGGATTTCATCATGCTATTATTGAGAAGAAGATGAAATACAAATACAAAGATTATATAGATGGTTATGAAGAAGGCTTATATTTTGTCACAAAAAATGAAATTAAAATATCATAATTTGGATTTGATATCAAGATTTGAAAAAGCTTCTTCCGAATTGGCTAAAAAAAGGTTTACAAACTATTATAAATACATAGGAGAAAACATGGAAACTTCAACCACATCAAATGCACAAGTTGCTGACGACCCTTCTTCAAGGGCAGCTCAAAGAATGTACACAATTTTTTCATTTTTTCTAGGATTGGCTAGACAAATTGGCATTTTCTTCTTTGGGATCTTTTTGGGTCTTGGAATTGTTTTACGCAATCCACCAGAAGATAAAAAAAGTTTGGAAAGAATTGAAGAGTTGGAGATGCAAAACTCAAAATTGTCTGCCAAATTGAAAAACATTCCAAAGGAAGATACTGATAAGCCTGTTTTTGGCGAAGTTAAAGACAGCGTCATTATTAAGAATTAGTTCAACTTACTCTTTTAATGACGTGGTAACGGTAGAAATGGAGTAATTCTATGAACAACAATCCAAGTCATATTAAGTTAATTCAGTCGTTTGAACAAGCATCTGCTATTTTGGAACCATTTGGCAATTTTATAAGTGTTTATTTTAAAAGTTTAATTGAAAATGGTTTTGAAAGGCAAGAAGCTCTTAAGCTTGTTGAGAAATTCCAAACTGTAATTTGGGAACAAGCATTTAAGCAGCATGAAAGTAATGAGGAGTAAACAATGAGTAGTTTACAAATTCATACAACGCAACATACATGTGGCGATTCTAAATGTGATGAATGCATTTATGGTTATCCTCGCAAATGTGGTTGTGGTGGTCTTGTACATGCAGAGCATGTTGTTACAGACACATCTAAAGGTGGCAGTGGATTCAAGTATTTGTGTGACAAGTGTAGAGACAGATTTTTGAAACAACCAATTTCTCCCGATAACAGACATCTTAAGAAGAAAAAAGAAAGGAAGAAGTCATGAGCAAGACTTCCCTATATACAAAATATGGCGATGGCGGCTATACCTTTACAAAAGGTAGCCCCAGAACGCCTAAAAACAACATTGTAATCAAGGTTGTTGGAGAACTTGATGAATTAAATAGCCATATAGGATTTTTAATTTCTCAAGTTGAAGAAGCTTCTCTTGTACCACAGATTTCAGAATTTCTTATGAAAGTCCAATCTGCTTTATTTCAGATTGGTGCTTTTTACGGATATAAAACAGAAATTAGTGATGAGAAATTAAATTTGTATATTGAAAAATTAGAAGAAGAAACAGACAAACAAGAAAAAGAAAATTCTGAAATTCACAACTTTATATTGCCTTACGGAACTCCAGCTGCAACCGCATCTCATGTTTGTAGATCTGTGACAAGAAGAGTGGAAAGAGTTGTTTGTGATTATAATTTTTCTCTCAAAACAGATGAAGAAAAGATTAAACTAATACAAATTTTTCTAAACAGATTAAGTGATTATTTTTTTAGTTTATCTCGCACCATAAACAGAATTGAAAATAAAAAGGAATTTTTCTGGAGCGCAGATACAATTGAATACAATTTTTAAGAAAAGGTTTGACAAAACCATAAATAGAGTAATGGATGAAAAATTATCAAAACCAGTCTTGGTTTTGAATAAAAATTGGACTGCCATTGACACAACCCCACTTTATCGGGCTTTTAACTTAATACTTTCAACAGATTCTAAAGGAAGCCCTAAAGCTAACATAATTGATGTTAACTGCATTCCTTATACTTGGAATGAATGGACTCAGCTTAGACCCGATAATGACGAAGAAGGTATTAAAACAGTTTCTTTTATACTCAAAATACCAGAAGTTATTAAATTAAACAAATATGAAAAAATGCCTAAACAGCAAATTATATTTTCAAGACTTAACTTATATAGAAGAGATAGTTATACATGCCAATATTGTTCAACAAAACCAAAAACTGAAGATTTGACAATAGATCATGTAATGCCAAGATGCAAAGGTGGCAGAACAACTTGGGAAAATTGTGTTATTTCTTGCGAAAGATGTAACAGAATAAAAGGCGGCAGGCTACCTCAAGAAGTTCGTCATCACGATTTCCCTAATGGCATGAAGCTTCTTAAAGCACCTGTAAGACCTAAATTTAGAGAAATTAAATTTAAAGCATTTTATCCTTCTTGGAATCAATGGCTCGATGACGCTTACTGGAATGTGGAGTTAGAAAATGACAACAAATGACGTTATTAAAAAAAACATAAACATTGGATCAAAACCAAACATAACATTTATTTTGCCATATTTGGGAGAATATTCAAAAGTTATTGATGTAATTGAAAATATTAATCATATTTTCATAAACTTAGAAAAAACATTTGTAATAATTGATGATGGATCTAAAAATAAAGAATTTTCAAGAACTCTTATAAAAGCCAACAAATATATTGTTGTAAGACATGAAACCACAAAAGGTTTTGGCGCATGTGTAAATGTAGGATTAAGAGAAACAAAAACTAAATATGCAATTGTTTTGCATTCTGATATTAAGTTTTTTGATAGAAATTGCATCATAAATTTGTTAAAAGAAGTCAATAAACCTGAAATGAATAATGTTGCAATCATGTCTTCTGTTTCAAACAATCCAATGGCTCACGAAGACATTCTTAAACGAAATCAAGCAGAAGACGAACCTGCTAGAATTGTTGATGTTAATTTTTTACCACTCTATTGTGCATGCATAAATGTCAGAGCGTTAGCTAGTGTTGGTGGCATTCCTGAATTTCCTTATGCTTGGTTTGAAGATGAAGCTGTATGCACTAAACTCAAACAACATGGCTATAAACTAGCTGTTTGCCCATCATCATATGTATTCCATCAAGGAATGGGAACAATTGGCGGACTTGTAAATAGCCAAAAAGGTGTTTTAGATATAATGAAAAATAATTTTAATATGTTGAAAAATTTTATAAAAGTATGTTGAAAAATTTCATAAAAGATAATACATAGTCTATACGGAGGAAAATTATGGGAAATTTACTAACAAATACATTACCATGCAAAACTTCAACTGGCGCAACCGTTAATGTTACTATGAGAAGTTTTGCACCAAACTGTCCTAAAATTAATGTAAATAATCAGTGCAGCACACTTAACAGTGCTTATTTGGCTTCAATTACTGTTTGTCGTCAGGGACTTTATTCTTAACTTTTGGTTTGACAAATAAAACTTTTTTGGTTCTTGCAGGTGTTATGGAACGACCCTTGCAAGAACCATCTTTATTTAACATTTCTTTTTTCACTTTAACATATGTCGTGCTATCTTTGTTTGCATATTTGTTAATCATGTTTTTTCCTCCTGATGCAAATTTTCTTTTATTATAACCAACATAAAAATTTAATACATCTTTGTCCTCTTGTGTTGTATTGTTCAACATTTCTGTTGACAAACTCCAATCAGAGGTAAAGGATTGTCTGTGAATTGGAACAAGTTGTGCAATCGGCATTGCATCATTTTTTCTTAATACAACTGGTTTAAGTTTTTCTGTAAACACAAGATTTAACCAAATATCATACTGTAACCAATCTGTTTCTATCAGAGCTTCCATCACAAAAAATTGCGACCGCCTTTGAAAATTAACAGGTGATCTTATTTGCATACACCAGTTTGGATCTGTCTTGAAAATACAACCTGTGTAAATCTGCACAACACCAACATCTACCGATCCCCAAGTGTATTTTGTTCTTCCGTTTCCAAAACTACACCATTTTTCAAAATCTTTAACATCTCTAGCAGTAATAAGGCTGCTTATATGATTGTATTCTTCTGGTCCATAATCTTCTAACATTTTATATGTAAAGTCTTTTCCGCCATGCCAAGTTATTTCAATATCTGCTGGAGGATATAACCAAAATCCATGTGAATTAACAAGTTTGTAAGGCATGCACCATTTTACACCGCCAGGAACAGCAGTGTCTTTGAGAGTTTTTTCTGCTCTTTCGACTCGACAAGCAGATGGATGTGTGTGGTAAACCTTAAGGTTAAGCGTTTCGTCTCGCATGATTTAGTTCCTTCTTCAGTGGGTAATTTCCACTACTACAGTAAAGTAGTTGTTTAAACCAAAGATTTGCTTGTTTTTTTGGTTATTCTCCGTATGATAGTTTTCGATAACGTCTTCGCACGACCATTACCCACGAAAGGGGATAACATGGAAGGTATCATGCAGATTGATTTCTCGGACATTGTTCCGTCTCACGATTATGATGAAAAAATCTTTCAATATTTTAATCCAAGACTCCTTATTAATTCAAAAAATGATAATTCTTATGCTTCTCAATCAATTGCTGAACTTAAAGATAGCATTCGAATGTTCGGTTTGCAACAGATGTTTATCATCAATCGTATCGACAACAAGAATTATTTGCTTGATGGGCATCGTCGCCGAGAAGCTATCAGTCAACTGATCAAAGAAGATGCTGTTTGTTTTAATGAAAAGGCCAAAAGCTGGGTTAAAGCTAGTTTGCTCTACAGCAAAATGAATGTTCAGTTTCATGATAATTTACATACTGCTGATGCATTTTCTAAAGTTTTCTGTATTGATAATAATAAAATTGTATTTGATGATAACGTGATTATCAAATTTATCGATTATTGCAATCAAGCTAATATAGCTAAAGAAAATATTGCAAAAATGTGTCACAAACCAATTCCATATGTGAAACAAGTTCTTTCTATTTTGAGTGGACTTGAAGATGATGACACTCTTAAAGAACAGTTGTTTGAAGGTAAGATTGTTTTGAGTGCAGCTGAAGATCTTGTAGAAGAATTCCCAGAAGCTAATGATAGGAATGATATCATTGAACAAGCTTGGGATTACGCAGAAGATCGAGCGAAGCGCAAGATTCAAAAAATTGATGATTCAATTCTTACTGCTGTTATTAAGTTAAACAAAGCAAAACAAGCTAAAGCAGACTTGGTTGCTTCTGGTAGCTTTAGCGAAATTCCTGATGTTGATGAAGAAATTGATCAACATATGAAGGAGGTTCAGGAACGCAAAGAACAACGCAATAGACAATCGCCCACTATTCAGAAGAAAGATACTGAAAATGCTGCAAAAGCTAAAGGTAAAACTCCAAAATCTTCTGGTTCAAAACCAAAAGCTCCAAAGATTTCGGCAAAACAAATTGTTTCATGGCATGACGCTGTTAAAAAATGTTCCAGAAATGGAAATCTTACTGACGATGGCGATTATATTCCACCTCTTATTAACATGTTTCTTGATGATCTGATGAAGACAATGGAAGACAACGAAGAAGATGTGAATTATGGTACGTTTTTACAGCAATGGGTGCCACAATTCCTGGATAACGGTCTTGATGCCAATGCAGGCATGGAAGCGGCTACAGATGCCATTAAAACCCCATTTGATGATGATGACAGCGATCTTTCAAATGTTGTTCGCACAGAACAACAAGAAGACGAAGAAGAAGAAGAGTTGAACTAGTTTCGATTTATCATAGTGGGGGGAAGTTTTTTCTCCCACTATGATATTGTATTATAAACATTTAGGAAAAGACATGAACCTGATCAAAGAAACTCGTTATGGCAAAATGATATATAACACCAAAGATATTTGGGTTGGTAAATCATTTGAAAAATATAGTGAATTTTCAGAATTAGAAGTGCAATTATTCAGAGATTGTCTCAAGGAAGGAGATTCTGCAATTGATGTTGGAGCTAACATTGGATCTCACACTATAGCATTTTCCCAGATTGTAGGCAAATCTGGTATGGTTTTGGCTTTTGAGCCAGAAAGAATTAACTTTAACACTTTGTGCGGTAACGTAGCAATCAATAATATTAGAAACATATATTGTTTTCAAAATGCGGTTGGTTCTAAACTAGGAACAATACCTGTTCCAGAGTTAAATATTGAGAAAACTGAAAATTTTGGATCATTGTCATTAACAAAAGATTATTCAACAGCGCATCATTATACTGTCCCAATGACTACACTTGATAGTTTTGGTCTTTCAAGAGTCAATTTTATAAAAGTTGATGTTGAAGGAATGGAAATAGATGTTGTATCAGGTTCTTTGAATACAATTGATAGATGTAAGCCAATATTATATTTAGAAAACGACAGAATAGAAAATGCTATGGAATTGATAAATCTTGTCAATTCTTTGGGATATATTGTTTATAGTCATAATCCATCACTGTTTAATCCAGATAATTTTGCTAAAGAGAAAGAAAATGTTTTTTTAACTGATTCTGGAGCACATATTGTTTCAATAAATCTATTTTGCCATCATAAAAATATTGATTGTCCAATTGATATTAAAAAACTTAATGTTAAAAAGATTAATTGACCTGCATAAATATAGTTAATGATATTATATTGCCCTTTTTGTGCAAATAGTCTTAATGAACCACTTCATCGTGGAATTAGTTTCTGTGAGAAGTGTGAAAGAATGGTTGAATCCAATAGAAAAAACAAATTATTAAGCGGATTTAGAATTTGCCTGAAGAATACAGGCAAAAACATAGAAAAAATAAAATTTGACTTAAAAATTCAAAAAGAAGATTTTGAAATTATATCAAAATATCTTGATGAATGTTACAGTTTTGAAGAATTTCAAAAAGAAATCAGCAAGCTTGATCTTTAATCGTTTTCGTTCTCTTCTTCGCTTGAAAGAAGTTCTTCTCGTGCAATGAAGTATTCTTTTCCAGCATCAATTCCAATCTTGACTTTTCCCTTTTTACCATAACCACTGATACCACAAATGGTTACGGCAATGTCTTTGCCATCAGGTGTTTTGATATAGACTTTTTCAAATAGCTTGCGGGTAAGAACTAGCATAGGTAAACTCCATTTTTGTGTCATTCTAATTTAGTTTGCGTTAAAATCTTTTTCTGGTACTAATTTAGATGTATGGTAATCCGTCTTCAGCTGACGGAAACATAAAGACAAGGAACGATGTCTAGTTGGGGAAACAATCATGGAATCGATTTATTATTCTTCAGATATTCGTCGTAATAAAAAACAAAGAACAACTCCTAAACCAAAGCAGAAAAAATCACAGTTCTGCTATAAAACACCCAAAGAATTAAAAGACTTGCTAGACACTACAGTCATTGGTCAGGAAAAAGCCAAAAAAGCTATATGTGTTGCTTTTTCTAATCATCTCAAACGATTGATTATTAGAGAAGATGAACCAGATGCAACTGTTCAAATTGATAAGTCTAATCTTCTGCTAATTGGTCCTACTGGTTCAGGTAAGACATTGATGGTTAAAACCTTAGCCAAGGTTGTTGGATTGCCATATGCATTAGGAGACGCTACAAGCCTCACAGAGGCTGGTTATGTTGGAGATGACGTAGAAACCCTATTAAGTACTTTGCTCAAGAACACGCCCAATAAGGGCAGTAAGAACGAACCAGATATTGAAATGGCTGAGAAGGGAATTGTGTTCATTGATGAAATTGACAAAATTTCAAAAACTGGTCAATCACAATCAGTTACAAGAGATGTAAGCGGAGAAGGGGTTCAGCAAGCTTTGCTTAAGATGGTTGAGGGATCTGTGGTCCGGGTACAACCAGTTGGATCACGCAAACATCCTGAAAGTGATTGTCTTAGTGTTGATACTTCTCAAATTTTGTTCATTGCTGCGGGTTCTTTTGTTGGATTAGATCAAATCATTGATAGACGTTTGGGAAATTGTTCAATGGGCTTTTCCAGAGTAGAAAAGAAAACTGAAAGCCTTTCTGTTATGCCTGATGATTTAATTGAATTTGGCATGATCCCAGAATTTGTAGGCAGGTTTCATAATGTTGAAAAATTAGAAAAATTAACTAAAGATCAGTTGAAATCAACAATGATTGATACTGATAATTCAATTATTGGACAGTATAAGAAACTTGCTGATTTTGAAGGCTGTCAGATGAATTTTACAGACGATTTTATTGATTTAGTTGCCAAAATGGCTTATGATCTTGACATCGGTGCCCGTGGTGTAAGGCAGATTATGGAGAGAATTCTTTCTCCATTTTTCTTTGATTTACCTAGAGGCAAATTGATCATCAATGAGAAAAAAGCTCAAGTAGCTTTGGGGATTCTAGCATGACAAGAAACAAAACCTTTCCATTATTTGTTTATGGAACTTTGAAAAAAGGATACTATACCCATGATTTAATAAAAAAATCTAGGTTTTTAGGTTTTGCATACACAAAAAAAGACTACAAACTGTTAAGTCTTGGTAGTTATCCGGGTTTGATTGAGTGTAAAAACGGAACAAACAATATTGAAGGTGAAGTCTATGAAATAGACAAGGAAATTCTTGAAACAACACACAGATACGAAGGTGTTAACGAAGGATTATTTAGTTTTAGTTTTGTTGCTATTGATGAATTTGACTTAATAAAAAGTCCAGGAAGCAATTTATCTAAACATATGATAAATAGAAACCTGTGTTTTGGTTATTTATTTAATAACCAAGAAAAACAATTCTATCCTGAAATTGAAAGATTTACTCTTGATTAAAATCTGGATGTCGTTCTTCAATCCAATCAAAGAAATTTTGAAGTGAATCTTCGGATTGACTTTCACTAATCATTTTCTTACTGCTTTTTTCTTTGCGCCAAGTTCCACCTCTTTTCTTGTAAAGCTTGGCTGCATATGCATTTGCATATGCACTATTGCCAGTTACACAAGGTTTATCATTAATGACAGTATACCAAGTACCATAATCAGTTTCTGGGCACCAAACTTCATCAGTACTTCCAGTTGTATGTTCAACTTCTGTTAATGTTGGCTCTCCGATATCAATAAATATTTTTTCATTCCTGTTTAGATCTTTAGTTTGTACTAAAGCTAAATTATCATTTATTTCAACAACCCAGTTGTGGTCTTTTGTTGCAGTGCAAAAATAATGACCATCTGTGTATATGTCAAGCGTTGGTGCATCTTCATGGCTGTGAAGTCTTAATATTTTTGTAAATACTTTTGCTTTCTTTTCCATGTCAAAAGCATATATGAAATCTCCAACTTTCAGTTCATTGAAATACTTAGGTCCATCTTTTGTTAAAGCAGGATAGCTAATTGGCAAACAAGGATATACATCAAATTTTGCTTTAGCAGCTTGTTTGCAACTGCTCCAAAGTTTTGGATTATTCGGCTTATTTTTTGTCTTTTTGCGTTTTAGTTTTGATTCATTAACAATATTGCTTTCATTTATTTTTTTCTTTTTATGACTTGCCATAACAGGACTCCTTCCTTTTCCTGAATGAGGATGTTTTCTTTCTGCTCTACGTTTTTGATCTACCGCTTTCTTTTTTTCTTCTTTACTCATTGATCTGGCTTCAGCAGCAGGGCGGCATTTTGGATAACCTTTCTTTGGATTTTTCTTCCTTTTTCCTTTACCTGCCGATGCTCCACACGGAGGGTGCTTTCCTTTTTCTTTACGGGAAATATCTACCCACTTTTCTTTTTCAAACCATTGTCCAAGACCTGAATCTTTGTGAATTTTTTCATTAAACAACATGTGCTTCTCTTGTTAAGATTAATTTACAATTATATATTGATCAAATGTACTTTTTTTAATTGATTTAATCGATCTAATGCTTTATAATAAATACGGCTCCAGTAAAACTGGCGAGGTATTTTATGTCAACATATGAAAAAGCTGGTCACATTCATGGTATTTTCGATCTAGATAGATATAATAAATTTGAAAAAGTAGGCCGATCTTCGGCAATACTATTCTGGGAACAAAATTCATTTAAAGCGTCTGTAAATGATATTAAAGAAAACGGAACAGTTGATACTACTTGCACTGATTTGATAATGTGGATGAAAGATAAATCTGTTTTAGTAGAAGCTGCTACTAAAAGATATGATTTGTTTCGTTATGTAACTATGGGTGTTGACATAGAAACAAGAAAATTAAAGTATTTTAGAAAAGGAGAAAGAGCTTTTGTTTCCATGTGTGATTATCTGATAGATCAAAGCGGAAATGCATATGCTGGAAATGAAATGCTAATCATTCCAATGGAATGTCTCTTTGTTGCACAAAGAGATTGTAGGAATGAATATTATGGTCACAGGCCGATATCATCATCAGTTGGTTTTATTATGCCAGAGCATGGATGTCACAGAGTTCGTAAAAATTGTGGATCAGGATATCATCAAACTGGTGCTCCAGAGGATTTTTACAGGATACCTTATGATTATATTTCTCATTTTAGAAAAAACGAAACTGGTGACTATATCTTAATAAGCAAGCCAGTACAGAAAATTAACATTTGAGGAACTACAATGGAAGATAAACTTTTAGATTTTTTAAGAGCAAGAAGAGAAGCAGCAGCAGAAGCCGCACGAAAAGCAAAAGAAAAAGGCGGATATGCAATGCTAAGTTATTACCATTTTAAAGCCAAGGATGAACCATACAAGAATGCTCTTAGCGTTTTGAAAAATGAAGGCATGGGAGAACTTAATAAAAGTTTAAAAGATGAATACAGAAAATATACAAATGATTTGAAAGTTAAAGAAACAACTCAAAAAGAATTCCAAGATATTGTTGGAAAAATAGAAGTAATTGGTGAAATTATTATTTTTATTAGAGAAAACAAAGTTTAATCAACACTTGCATTTATTTTTGCACTTGCATCCTTTGCAAGTGCATTTTTTACATTCTGAACAACACTTGCATACACATTTATCACAATTTTTCCCATCTTTTGTGCATCCTTTGCAATCACACTGACATCCATCTTCTTTAGATTCTAGCCAAACAGAAAATGAAACAAGATTTGAGCTTTCGTTCATGTGTTTCTTCCTTTTTTTCTTCCTAATTGTGCTTCTTGCAAATGCTTTAGCATCTTTCATAGAAATACCATCAGCTGTTTTTTTAATCTTCGCTGAAGCGCATTCACCTGTCTCTTTGCAACGAACCACTGCTCCGAAAAATCGTTGTTGCGATTTTGATTTACTTGGCATAATGTTTATCTATGATAACATACCCAAAATTTCATAGACAGTTGCTATTGTTTTGTTCTTTGTCCAAGATAAATTTAAAAAAAATATTTCATTTTCTCTTGTAATAACTGATTCGTTATTATCATTAGTTGAATGTATGACAAATGTTTCAATTCCTAAAACGCTACTCAATAAATGAAAATATGTGTTAACAGAAATTACTATTTCGCCAGAAGATATTATTTTGATATATTTTTCTAAATCTATTTTCACTTCTTCATTTTCTGTTATTATAGAATTACTATTTATCCATTTAACATTTTCGTAAAAACCATAATTTTTAATATCTTTTTCAATTCCAACCAAAAATATTGTTTTATTAAGTGATTTTAATGTTTTTATAATTAAATCAAGTTCGTGTTTGTGTAAATGTCTTCTGTAATTAATCTCACTGCCAGATCCACAAGGGCAAACAAATACTAAATTTTTTATTTTTGATTGATATTCAATATTGAATTTTGTTGAAAACACATCAAACATAAATTTATCTTGATTTTCTTTTTTAGAAAAATAAAAAAGTTTAGGAGAATCATATTCATGTATTATTTCATTTTTATATTTATTTTTTATTTTTTCTGCAAGTTTATCATTTCTACATAACGGCAATTCAATTCTCATAATTTTTTCTAGATTAGCCAATTCTTTACAAAACATTATCCTATAACGCATGTCATTACAAACTGTTTGTAGCACTCCGCATCCAATATTTTTTGCAACTCTGCTGCAAACAATAAAATCCCCTATTCCATGATTGCAATATATGATTTTTTTAACCGGCAAAGATTCCAGCATAAAATCAATTTTTGCTTCTAAATCTTTTTGTTGTGATTCAATTTTTATCATAGAAATTTTAATTCAAGTATTCTTCGCCAATGATAAAAAGACATTATTGTATATTGGTCTGGAGAACATACCAAAGGATCACGCCAGTGATACATTTTTGTTCCTAATATAACAGCAGCATCACCTGGTTCTAGATCAGCTGATTTCACTTCACCTTTTAAAGTTTCAAAATAAAGCGGCCAAGGATTTTCTAGATTTGTAAATGTGCATAGAGACATAGTTATATCAAGACCTTCTCTATCAATATGTCTTCCAAGTATCGAACCATTATAATAAATTCTTGTATATGAATTTTCAGCAACTATATTTTTCATATTAAATGCTTCACTTATTTTTGGTGTCATTTTATGTAAAAAAGACTCAAATTCTGGAATCTGAGCTGTTCCGAATGAATTTTTATAAAATGAATCAGTTGATCCTTCGTGATGCAACTTGTTGTTATTTTTATACTCTAAAGCTTTTTGATTTAAAAATTCACATTCTTCTTGAGAAATAAGGTTTTTGAAAATATGGTACATACTTATATTTAAGTGTTTTGGGATAATTTTCAGTTTGTCTTTTCTTGATTTTTGTCTTTTTTTTTGTATGATAGATTATATCCAAGGGAGGATTTTTCTGTGAGTGCTGCATTAAAAGTGCCAACGATGGTGATAAAACAAGATTTGAGTCTTGTTGGTAGTGATTTTGGTAAAATGTTCAAGTTAGTAAATAACATGACAGGTTCAACTATTTGTTCATTTGATGTTAAACAAAATAGAATTGGAAAATTATACTTTCAATCTGGTCTTGATTTTGATAAAATAGAATCTGTTACTTGTTTTTTGAGAGATGCTGTTAAATCTGGAGAATTAATTAATGCTTAAATCAATGTTTCTCTCTTTTCTGACAGGAATACGAAAGTTTTTGTTTCGTAGTCCTAAACCATTGCCATCATACGATCCTCAAGATTTAATTGAAGAGAATAAACTATTGGATTTTATTAACGAAGAAAGAATTCGTAATGGATTATTACCTTTAGAGGAATTTCACGATTTGAGTATAGTCGCTAAAGAAAGTGCTCGAATCAATTACCAATACAATGATTGTACAAATAAACCATATGGTTTATTGTTAGAAATCAGACTAATGAAACAGGAATATTCTACAGATTTGTGTGCGGAATTAGTAAACAGAGGCGGCAAATCGTTTGATGAGTGTTTTTACAGTTGGTCTATGAAACCTGAAAGTGCTGGAGTGTTAAGAAATGGGTATTTCTGTCATGTCGGAATCGGAAAGTGTGGCCATTTTTGGACAGCCGTATTTGCCAGACCTAGAATCTTTTAATTATTTTATGCCAATATTCAATGATGGAACTCTGACACCATCAGAGGTATTCAAGGAATTCCAGCAACACAACCTTGCAATTGTTCTAGCTCTTCGCAAGTGTGCAGAACTCATTGTACCTTTGTTCAGTAGTCCTATTATTGCAAAAGATTTTATCAAAAGAAATACCAAAAGCAAATTTCAAGCTACTTCTTCTTTAAGTGAACATTTTGTTAATTATTGTAAAATTAACAACATCACATTTAGATTTTGGGATTTTCCCAAAAAGATTGATCTAAATTCAGGTTTTGAGTTTGATTGCTTAACACTGATTCATGATGAAGAAGTTAGCATAATTGCAGGTGCTTAAAGGAATTTACATGCTTGCTTTTTTATAAAACCAATGTTTTTTATTTTACTTAAATCTTCTGGATCATATCCGAAATATTCAATTTCTTGATGGAAATCTTCATTGATTTTTTCAATAATTTTATTGTTCAGATATGTTCTGTAATCGTCTTTTTTTGTTTTATTTGAATGAGGAATATCAGTGCTGAATTTTTTGTTTATTTTTAAACAAATTTGTGAAAAGCTTTCTTGACAATTATTTATATCACCAATAAAACTAACGATTAATTCTTTTTTTTGATTGAATATGTATTTTGTTTGTCTTAAAACATCTCTTAAATGTAAAACATTTACATCATTGCTGAAAACAAATTCTTCAAAAGTCATTTCTTTAACAAATTGATATTTTTCTCGACAATAAAAATACATAGAAACAAGTTGTTGATACTTGTTTCTTACAATTGTGAAAACAAAAGAACTTTTAAATTTTATTTTGTTTTCTTTGCTGTACTCTTCTGCTGTATTATGGACTTTTGGATTATCTGGTTCTCTATAACCAAAATAATCCATAACAGTATTACCACCACATTTTGGTATGTGGACAAATAATGTGTTTTTGTCACCAAAATACATGATCTACAACAATCAGATCAATTTATTGTTTTT
>SXGQ01202784.1_pt1 | contig 17837 bp, 18 predicted proteins | sample 3178371 | NCBI WGS metagenome assembly SXGQ01 (sample SAMN11356859, study PRJNA531348) | freshwater metagenome | isolation source: freshwater sample F1-20 | place: China: Fuxian Lake, Yuxi | collected 2017-12-25 | reverse complement strand
CCGGTCCCTCCTGATAAACCACCAGTTTGGATGGAAGCTGAAATAGGGATGGTGCGGACGGGGCGGGCAACCTTTCGGGCTCAACCCCACCCGCCCCGAACCTTTGACCCAGCCCAAATCCTAAGGCCAAGGCCAGCAGAAGCCCTACTCCGACCAGCCCGGGCACACGGGAATCTGGTTTGTTTTCGCTGGGATTCACGCTCCTACCTTCTCCCAAAAACCCACTGCAGGAAAGTCGCAAGGTTGTCCTTTGGCTGTGTGCTGGGCATAAAGGACATATGCCACCAACCGACCGAAAGATTGCCCTTTGGATGGATCAGCTTCGTCGGATGCGGGAGATGCAGTACGCCTACCACAAGAAGTTCTTCCACGGTCTCTACCTCTTTCTTGTTCTCGTGATTGGCTGTCTGCTTTGGGACAGCCCTATCTCTCTGGCCCTTGTGCCACTGCTCGTCATCACCGCTGGAACCCAGTCCTGCTTCTACCTGCACTTTGTCGACTTCGCCCGCATCCACGCTCGCTTTGTCGAAGGTCGTTTGAACAAGGCCTTGGGGAAAGGCACTCTCGTCGGGTCCGAAATCGAGGATCTCTACTTCTATCCCATCGATGCGCCCAAAATCGGCGGTTTTGTCCCCGTGGCACCTCTTCACTTTTTCAGCTTCTTCACCTTCCATTGGGTCGTTCTCTGGCTTGCACTGGCGGTTTTCGCCCTCTGGCGCCTAATTCCCATGATGGACCCGTGTGGCAAACACTACCTGATTCTTCTCGGGCTCTGGGGGAGTCTGAATTTTATTTATCTCGTCTGGTTTTTTGGCAATTCGAAAGACACTAAGTCTATGGCTGAATATCTTAAAAAAGTCGGCTAGAAGCATCATCTTCCGAGTTCGACCTCCGCCCCTTTTTTCCTTTAGTATGTTTCGGTGAATCAATTGCGCCGGGTCTTGGCCTTTGGCCTCCCTTTTCTCTGGCCTTATCGCTCCCGCTTCATGGCGGCTGTGCTTTTGGCGATCTTTTTCGGGGTATCCAACGGCACCTTTGTTTTGGCCACTAAAACCCTTTTTGAACGGCTCAGCCCACCTCCTCTAGCCCCTGAACAGGTCGACCCTCAGGCTTTGGCATCCCGCTTTTCAGGGGAATTCGCCCAAAAGATGGAAGTAATCCTGCCGCGCGCAGGTCAACCCATCACCCCCCTCCAGATTGCCGGCGCCGTTCTGTTTTTGCCTCTGCTGATGTTGCTCCGCTCCGGCACCAGCTATCTCAGTGCCTACTGTATGTCTTGGGTCAGCACCCGAGTCGTTCGTGACATGCAACTCCGCGTCCTCGAAAAACTCCACTCCCTCTCTTTGGACTACTTCAACAAGTCTACCCTTGGCGATCTCACCACCCACATCTCTGGCGATACCCGTCGCATTTTCGATGCGATGAATAACGGCTTCAGCGATCTCATCAAGGAACCGATCACACTTCTCAGTATTTTGGGTGGCATGATTATGATCGATGCCAAGTTAACCCTAGCCGCAATTGTCATTCTCCCCTTGGTCACTCTTCCCATTCTCATTGTCGGAAATCGATTAAAGCAAATTGCCCGCAAAACCGTTTCTGTCGGCATCAGCCAAGGGAGCGGCTTAATCGAAGCTCTTTCCGGTATCCGCCTGATCAAAGCCTACGGACTGGAAAAGTTTCAACTCGACCGCTATCGAGACGAAAGCCTCAAGCTGGTCAATCTTGAGGTCAAAAAAACCCAGGCTGGCAAACTAGTCAATCCTGTCATCGAAGTCATCAGCACACTAGGTTTGGGGGTATTCATTATTGTGGTTTTTGCAACGAATCAGTCGGTCTCAGATTTTGTCGGGTTTTTAACAGGCCTCATCATGCTTCCAAACCCTGTCAAACGTCTTGCCCAGATGCACGTCGACCTGATCTCCGCCACCGTGAGTTGCGATCGCCTCGAAAGTTTTCTTTCATTGAATCCGAGCGTTCAAGAGCCAACTGCACCCACTCCACTTCTCCCTCTTTCGACAGGCCTACACCTCGAAAAGGTTTACCTCGATTACGGTCACGACCATGTCTTGAAGGAAATTTCTCTCAAAATTCCGAAGGGGTTTAAGCTTGGCCTCGCTGGAGCCAGCGGTTCCGGCAAAAGCAGCTTGATCAATCTTCTGCCCCGATTTTACGCACCTACCTCCGGCAAAATTCTATGGGATGGTCGCGACCTAAGCACCCTCCACTCCAAGGAATTGCGCTCACAAATTGCGTTGGTCAGTCAGGATGTCGTTCTTTTTGACGCATCGGTTGCAGACAACATCGGTCTGGGGCGTCTGGAATCCACTCGCTCCGAAATCGAAGAGGCCGCCCGGAAAGCTTTCGCTCATGATTTTATTCTTCAACTGCCCAGACAGTACGAGACGCGCGTTGGGGAGCGCGGAGTCATGCTTTCGGGCGGCCAAAAAGCCCGCATCAGCCTGGCTCGAGCTTTTCTTCGCAATGCTCCCATTCTCATCCTCGACGAAGCCACCGCCGCCCTAGATGCCGACTCTGAAACGGAAGTTCAAAAAACCATCGACCAGCTTGAAGAGGGACGCACCGTCGTTTGTATCGCGCACCGCCTTTCCACTTTGGCAAATATGGACGAGATCGTGGTGCTAGACGGGGGGCGCATCGCCGAACGGGGTACCTTTTCGAGCCTGCTGGCCAAAAAAGGCCTCTTTGCAGGAATGGCGGCGCAACAGGGCATCATTTCTAACTAACCTCAGATGGACATCTCGATCGTCACGCCGGTCTTTAATTCAGTCCGTTGGATCGAGCTCTGTCTCCAGTCGGTTCGTCACTCCCTCAAAGGACGAAACTACGAACATATCGTGGCGGACGGGGGTAGTACGGATGGAACTGTTGAATATCTGAAGCAGCAGAAAGATATTCGCCTCATTCCAGGGCCAGACAAAGGAATGTACGATGCCCTGAACAAGGGCATGGCTGCCGCACGTGGTCGTATCCTCGGGCACTTGAACGCCGACGAACAGTACGACCGGGCGGGACTAGTCCACGCGCTTCAAAAACTTGATCAAACGGGAGCCGATGCCGTCTTCGGCCCCACCATCATGCTGGATGGCCAACTCAACTTTCTCTACCTCTTCAACCAGATCACGGTTCCCCGCCCCATCGATGCGGATTGGCATATGCCAGTGCAAACCTGCTCCTTCCTGTTTCGCCGCCAGATTTGGGAGCGATGCCCTTACCCCGCCGAGTATCGGGTAGTTGGCGACCATGTCTGGTTTCGACGCCAGATGAAGCTGGGACTCAAGCTAGTCTCCGTCCGCAAGCCCATCGGCATCTTCACCTGGCACGAGGACGACATTGCCAAACGCATCGGCCCACACGGAGAAAATGCCCTCGCTGACGTGAACCGGAAATCTCTCCGACTACGGTTAGCCAAAATCCGTTTTCGCATGCGACATCTAATCGAAGGGGGGCTTTGCCGTCCTGCCCGGTTGGCTTATGAACTGTGGACAACCCCGTCTTACATGGAAAATAAAACCCACATTTGCCCGTCCATTGGATGACTACTCATTCGACAACCATCCCAATTTAATGAAAGATTTACTATGGCTTTAGCAGACTACTTGCCGGCAAATCCAGAAAGTCGCGTGGCACGAGAGTTGGCAAGGGCTTGCAGAAGGTATCTCCACCGATTTAACGGATATTCCTATGATTTTATTGAAGGCGGGGAGCAAAACGTCATGCAAAGGCTTTCCCCATTTGGATTTCAGACCGTTTTTGATGTTGGGGCAAATGTGGGCAAGTGGTCGACTCTCGCTAAAAACTATTTTCCGAATGCCACATTTCATACATTTGAAATATCGAAGACTACTTTCAAGACGTTAACGGGAAACCTTGCTGGGCCTGAATTTAAGAACAATAACTTTGGCCTTTCGTCTCAGAAAGTTGACATATCCTACAAGGACTATGGCTCTGGATCGGGCCTAAACAGCATTCTTCAAGAAGCGTCTGTTCATGACAAAAATGCACCCCACGAAATGAGGACAGCCCGGGTGGAGACAGGGGATGGGTACTGCCTGGATCACTCAGTCAGATTTGTGGATTTTCTAAAAGTTGACGTCGAAGGCGCTGAACACATGGTTCTTCAGGGCTTTGATGAAATGCTTTAAAAAAACGCGGTTCGCGTAGTCCAGTTCGAATATGGTTACACGAACGGTGACGCAAGGTTTCTTATGCGGGATTTCTTCAGATTTTTTGACTTATACGCCTATAAACTTGCTCGAATTCGTAAAAGAAAGATTCAGTTTTCTGATTTCTCATATTCTATGAATGATTTTGAATCCGGACCGAACTACCTCGCCGTACGCAAGGGTGACCAGCAAGTCTTGGATGCCTTAACTCGACCCTCCTAGTTCCGGGTTAGACTGCCCGAAACTCTTTCTTGGCGAGAGCAAACCTGACCTGTCTTTTACCCTCGTAAGAAATTTTTTCGAAAGATCTCCATTACGATTTTTGGATCAGCATATTCCGCGTACTCAGTTCCTACAATCGCACGACGTCGAAATTCCCTAAGGAGCTTCAGTAATTCTTCCTTACTTTTGTAGATCAAGGCTTTCTCCCCAAGCATCTCCAAGTGGGCTCGCTCCCTCGAACCCCCATAGGTGATCACCGGCTTGCCCAACACCGCGAATTCTCCAACCGCTAGGCCAAATGTTTCCCCATGCCAACGGGCATGCAACATGGCATCGCACGTGGCGATGAATTTCGCCTTTTCCACCGGATCCACCGTGGCTTGCAAATAATGCACATTTGAAAGCCGCTCAGTCCCGCGAATGGGTTCGGTATTGAGAAACACAAAATGATCGCCCGTGAAATTCCGAGCATGCTCGATTACAGCTTTCCGTGCAAAAGGGATATTGAAAGTATCCCAGCCGCCATGTCGTCCAAAAACCTTAGCCTCTTTGGGTATCCGTAGTTTTCTCCTGAGGTCTTCCTCGGAAATAAACCGGGGAACATAAAACGGCACAAAAGAATTCTCCCGACCAGTCATCACCCGTGACATCCAAGAAGAAAGATAAGCATACGCATCTCCATGGAATTCATCGCACAGGAACTGGGCATGAACACAGTTTTTCAGGCCCGGAACCAGAAACCCGTCGTCCGGCCCGGGCTTGGTGAGATAAAGTACTTCTGTCGCTTCTTTCTTTAGTTTCCTGCCAAGGTCGTTTTTATCGGTGTACTGAGTCACCAAAAACTCCTCCTGCCATTTTTTAAGCAGAGGGTTTGCGGCAAATTCATGGCGATCCGGCAGGCAGAGGATCGATTCATTTCCCAACACGGAGCGATTCAATCGGGCGTAATCCAACATGGCACCCTCCGAGCCTCGCTCGGTCAGCGTTCGGCTATGAAAGGCAACTTTCGTGCTCTCACCTTTCGGTAAAACTCCATTCTCTCATACACTATTTCGAGCCGATATCCCTCTCGAGCAAGCCGATTCATCCAGACAGGACGACGGGTGGGATTCCAAATTCCTACAAAATTCGGCCGAATCCTTCCCTTCCGGATTTCTCGACAAATCCCGGCACTTTCTCGCACTCCGCGGCTGGTGACTCCAGCTAGACTGGCACCTGTTTCTTTCTCCGTCCAATTTGTCATGCGATCCCCATGAATTTCAGTCCCCGGACGGTTTTTGCAGAAACCCGCCAGCGGATGGGGCCGATGTTCCCATGCTTTCACCCTCCATCCCCCATGTCCTCGCTCCAACCACGTTCCTAAACTCCCCACCAAGCCGTCCCCCACAACCAGTTCATAAAAGTCGCCAATCTGTACCTTGGCCATCATGTTCTTTTGCAATATTCTTAAGAATCCTTCCTTCGTAAAACCGTCTTGCTCCAGCCCCCATCTCCGTTCGTAGCCTGCCAGCTTCTTACGGTGCCAAGTTGTGCTCCATGAAGGTAGCCTCCGATAGAGCCAACCTCGGTATAAACGAATCCAGCGTTTGTATGGTTTCATTTCCATTATTCTTTGGGAAAGGTTTTTGAAAACAGAAGCTTAGCACCCCTTATCACCTAACCGAAGTTCCTCGTAATTATTTTTTAAGTAATTCCGAAACCGGAACCCATTCCACCCATACCAAAACAGTTGCTTGAGATTTCTTCGGTAGTTAGGCCGGAAAAATGATTTCACCACAGGCCAAGACCAGCCACATAGTCCTGCTATATGGTTTTTGTAAAATCCCGCGATATGCACGACAACTACCTCACACGGATTCCCTTTGAATAACGTCCATACTTTTCCGCCTGCTTTTTCCTGAAATAGACGATCTTTATCTTTCCTGCCCTGAAGAAAGGCCCCTCCCAACATTCCCATGTCTATCGTTTTCCCATCGAGAGCTGCTCCTGCGTTCAACATCTTGATTCTTTTTTCCTCAATAAACATCTTTGCTAAAGTCATGTCAGTTATATTAACCCTGCTCGCATGAGACTTCCCATTCTCAACAAGATTCTTCCATCTTTCCATGATGGCTGGTGACTTGTACTGCTGAAAAATCCACTCCGCGTAATCCGTCACTAATCCTTTTCGCTCGAAATAACAAAAACCAAAGAAAAATGGTGTTCCCGCCGCATCATGCCCACGCCACTTTTCGATGAGCTTCTTCATGTCCGAAAAAAGCAGAGCGTCACTATCCAGAAATATAAACTCATGAATTGCGTTTCTTTGAGTAAATTCGGAAAGATATATCCAACGCTCAATACAGCGTCGTTCGTCTCCTAAATGCCCTGCGTGATAGTGCTGGTAGCAATCCAGAAACTCCTGATGTCTACCCTCGTAATCCGATAACAGATGATGCTCATACGGAATTCCTTGAATCCGATTCTTGCTATCCCCCAAAAGAATAATTCTTGCATCCGGATTGCTTATGCGTGCCTGCCTAAGTGCAAACGGAAGATAAGGACTGAAACCTTCGTGGAAATAAATGATGCACGGCGTTTTTTTGTTCTGCTGTGGGTTACTCCCCATGAATACGATCTCGTTTCACCAGCCTCAGGCGGGTGATCGGCCAGAACCACCTCCGCCGTGCCACTGGGATCTCCTGCCGATCGATCTCCCGAACAAGAAACTCAAGCAACTTGTCTTGAGAGTAGATTTCAGGCACTTGATTTCCTTTGAGGGGTGGCTCAGCCAGTATTTTTGCATATTCCGAAGGACTGTTTTCCAGGTGTAAAATATAATCACAGCACTCGGAAAAGTTTTTATAACTCCGAACATTGATGAATGATTTCGGATTAAACCACTGGAGTGCATGCTCATCCCCCCAGTAGATTGGCACCGTAAAAGCTTCGAAAGCGTCGGTAAACTTTTCCGTGGTCCACCCCGGGGATAGTCGATTTTCGAAAGCGATGTGGAATCTGTATTGCGAAATAAAAGCCATTTTCGCTCGCCCAGCGGTTCCTGGAACCTCATACCCTACGTTGTTGAACGCTAGACCACCCGAATCGACTTTTTTCCTACGATTTAGCTCATGAAAGAATTCCGTCCTTTGTCGCACAGAACGATTTGCGTACTTATGAAGAAAGGAACAAAAACTTCTAGGCTCATTTAAAATACGCTGACAATCAAAGTTTGCAGATCGAACAAGATCTTCTCCTTTACGATGCGCCGCGAAGAACGGGTAGTAGTAAGCTCTTGGATCATCGCAAAAGGCAGAGGTAACCGCGGCATCACACTGCTTCCAGTCCGGCAAATACCGCTCCTGCGTGTAAAAGATTTTTTTACATGAGTAGAGGCGATTGCGGTGTCCGTAATGGGTAAAGATCAGCACATCGGGAGTATCCACAATTTGAACGTCATAATGCCGAGCCAACAAATTATGAAGGAAGTTGTCGTTCTTCTTTAATTTACCGAGAGCATCGGCAAAGTCCAAATAGAGTACTGGTTTTTCAAACATGCTCGTGTGCCATGCGTTTCTCAATCTTGTTTGAACCAATGCTTGCGGGAAAAAGAAGATAGAAATCTGTCTGATTTTTTCATTACGCCGACTCCCGGGACAGCCGGGCCTGGACAAGCTCCTTGATGATGCAGCGAAAACGCAGGCGAGCCTTCCAGCCCAGGCAACGGAGTGCCGCGGACGGGTTTCCAGAACTCCGCAAGATATCTGCAGGCCGAAAAAGCAACGGATCCACCGAGATATGATCCTGCCAGTCCAGCCCGACTTCGCAGAATACCGCCTCAACAAATTCTCGTAAGGAATGACTCTCCCCTGTCGCCGCGATAAAATCACGAGGGCGCCGAGCTTGCAGCATTCTCCACATGAGTTCGACGTAATCCGGCGCCCACCCCCAGTCTCGGCGCACCTCAAGATTGCCTAGACGGATTTTTTCCCTTGATCCCCGGTAAATGCGCACGGCTCCAGCCACGATCTTTTGCGTAACGAAATGTTCCAGCCGTAGAGGAGATTCATGGTTAAAGAGAATTCCCGAGCAGGCAAACAATCCGTAAGCCTCCCGGTAAAGACTCACAGCATAATGTGCAGCCGCCTTAGCAACCGCATACGGGCTGCGGGGACGGAATGGGGTGCTTTCATCCGCAGGGCGGATCGTTTCACCAAAACATTCACTGGTGCCAGCCTGATAAAATCGGGCCGGATGCTTGAGAACCCGTAAGCATTCAAGAATATTCAGAGTGCCAACAGCCACCCCTTCAAATGAATCCACCGGATTCTGAAAGGAGAGCCCCACAGAGGATGGTCCCGCCAGATTGTAAAGCTCCACCGGGTTCACCCTTTGCAGGGTGGTCAGTACGCTCCTAAAATCCCTCAAGGATACAGAGTGAAGGTGAATGTGGCGAAGGAGACCCAAGCTTTCGAGATGTACAAAGGCAGTGCTCTCGTGATCCCGGGATGAACCATGAACCTCGTAATCTTTTTCCAGCAAAAGTTTGGCGAGATACGCACCGTCCTGGCCCGAGATTCCGAGGATCAAAGCCCGAGGCCTTTTTGTCCGCCGAAGGGAACCTTTTGGCTTTTTGGCGGGCGTCCGTGTAGGAGTCACATTCCCTCCCGTCCAAGAAGCTGCAGCATAATTTGCCTGGGACTCCGGAAAAAAGCTCGGAGGCGGCCCCACCACGAACCCCAATCCTTCGCCTGCCGTCGGGAACGATAAACCAGGACCGGAGCTATCCCCACCAACTCCCGCAGACGCACAGGATTTTCGGCAAAATTTAGAGTCGCCTCAAGCAATCCATCTGGAGCCGGGGAGGTCCGAGCATAGATCTGGCGGGTCATTCGTTCCGCCAATGAGGCGAGTTCTCCCCTCGTTTCCAGCCAACCCCGGCGCACTGTCCGGAGATGCTGACGCGCCCTCCGACCCATGTGCTGCATCTCTTCTAGCGAATGGGCGCGGGGAAGCCCAATGCCCCTATCCTCCCCACGGTAAAGAATGCCGTTTTGTCCGCACGTGATATACTCCTTCGCTGTCGGCTGATTTTCTGCCACTACACACATTCCCATGGCCATAGCCTCGAGAAAAGTGAGGCCCACCCCCTCAAACCGCCTCGGAGAAAGATACACCTGAAAACCTTGGAGGTGTTGCAAGTATACAGTGTGATCGCCCCAAGCATTCTCTGCTGCGGACCGCAGGGAGGGAGGACTGCTCTCGGCAAATTGTTGGTCCTCAAGTGACCGGACTTCGAATTCGTGGACTCCCAATTGCCGAAAGATTTTTTCCGCGGCCACACGGTCCAGATGTTCTGGGGTGCGTTCCCAGAAATAACCGCGCACCCCTTGGTTCCATGAAACCTCCGGGAGGGAGTCCGGGTCAGGGGCATATTGCAGGTGCCGAGACGAAAGGCCCAAGGAGGACAAACGTTGGTGCATTTCGCGAGAAAGGGAAACCCACTCGACCCGGCGCAAGGCCTGCAGGAAGGAATCCGGAGTCTCCCGTGTGCAGTCAAACATGGGAAATAAAATCACCGGACAAAAAAGTGAACACCACGGCGCTAGGTGCTCCAGCTGGAAAAGCACCAGCACCCTCGGGGGGGAATACAGTAACGACGGTAGAAATTCCGCTAAAGTGGCCCGATCACCGTGAATTCGGGAAAAAGGCTGCCCAAACGCCTCGAGCAGCCAATTAAAGTTTTGGGTATATCGGTGATGAGGATGGGTAAGGAAAACCATTAAAAATTGCCGGAAGAAGCTGACTTCTTTAGTAAAACGTGATCGAGCCAAGTTTTTGAACCTAAAATCCTCTCGATTGGATCAACAAGGTCCTTAGAGGCAATTCCTCGGCGGATCAGGGATTGTAAAAAGCTTTTGGGGGAGAAAAGAGTCCGGAGACCAGAAGCAGCCCACACGCGCAGGGGCAAGTGCCCCTGCCTGATTAATCGGGCGCCTAGGGAGTCCGCTTCGCCGGGCGGCAAAAAGGCATGGAAGGATTTTTCGGAGGAAACCAGCATCAAGCCGTGCGCCTCCGCAAGACAAGAAAGTGACCGGTGGCTGTGGAAACCCACGTGTTGGCCGTGTTCCCAACCATAGTACCACCAGCGGTCCGGAGACGGTAACCGTTCAGGCCGTATTTCCGTGGTAAAAAGGATGCGGGGAGCCCGGGTCAACATTCTGCGGATTTCCGCCACGGGATCTAAAAAATGCTCCAGACATTCGAAACAGGTGATTCCCTCATAAGTGGTATCATGTTTGTCCTCAAAACCGCCTACAAAAAGATTTTTAGCCATGGGGTCTTGCCATCGAAAATCAAAGCCGGTGTCTCGCATACGACGAGCGTAACCCCCATGACCCCCACCGTAATCCAGCCACGCTCCCCTGCTTCCAGACAAAAGATATATGGGCAAAGCCGTCTGCTCCCGCAGAGACTCCGTCCTCGCTAGACATCCAGTGTCTAAAATATTGATGACACTACGATAGGCCTCATCCAACCAGCAAGGCTGTGCCACGAAAAGATAATCGCAGTGCGAACAAAGAAAAACTTCGGCCGTGAAGGTCTGCAAGACCCCATGGCGAAAAGCAAAATTCGATTCGCCCTTGCAGGCCGGGCACGGTTGGGTATTGCTTTTCATGCTCACAAGAATCGAAGATTTCCCGTGCAAGAGAGTCGTTCTAGAAGCGTCCTGCCTATCCTTGAGGGAAGGGCCCATTTTCTCCTTGGTAAACCAGCCTCCAAAAGACGGCGATCCATGTAGTCGAAGGTCGCCCGGGAGAGTCCGCAAAAATCCAGCCGGCGCGCCTTCAGTTCCCGCACGAAGGCCTGGCCGATATATCCCGAGGACCCAAGTACCCATATCATATTAAATCCCAACCCTTTTAGTGAGGGAACGCCGAATTCTGGGCCAAAACGACAGTCGTCCCTCCTGTTGTAATAGATGATTGAGAAGCACAGAGCGGTCCAGTTCAGTGTCCGCCTTAATCTCAATAGGCCCCTCGAAAGGAGCAGGCAGTAAGTCCTCCCTTTCTATTCCTGTTTTCACGAGCACGTCGCGCGTATTCGTGGCATCCGGTCCAAAGCCCACGTTCCGAACGAGGTTTTGTGCTGGGGTGATAGAAACCCAGCCTTGTATCCAAAACCACGAGATCCAAGAGTAATCCCACGTGGAAAGTTTCCCCGAAGCCACCCTTCCAAAAATCCGATTCCAGTAAGCTTCTTCTGTTTTCTCCGCATTGGGAAAAAGTTTGCAAAATCCCTGCTTCGGCCAAGCCCAACGCCTGCGATCGTAGGCTTTCCACGCCCTCGCCCATGTAGCCCACCCCCAGATGTGGACATACCTGCTGAAATAGTAGTCCGTGGCCAAGACCTGTTTCTTGGGTAAAAAGCAGTTGCCTGATATGGCTCCCACCTTTAGTTCATTACGATACTTCTCAATCATAGCTTCACAGAACAAGAAAAAATTTGGCGTGGGATGGCAATCCTCTTCCAAGATGATCGCCTCCTTTTCGCGCTCAAACACCTGATCAAGACCAGTTTCAATTCTCTTTTTCAAGCCCAAGTTTGTGTCTGAGTACAATCGCACTATCTGACACGGCCAACTGATTCCAGCTTCGGCAGCTTGACGAGCTTGTTCGCATAGATTCTTTTCCGTTGTGTCCTTGGGGCCATCTGCCACCAGCCAGACCCTTGCGGGGCGAACCAGTTGTAGACGAACCAACAACTCACTTACATGAGCTGGCCGGCGGTACAAAAAAATGACAACTGGCGTATTCATCAGATCCTAAAAGTACTACCAATAGCATGCATCGTCGATTTTAGAGCGTAGCTCTGGGGTCTCCTCTGGCAGGACAGAAACCCAAGCAGAGTTGTAAAAGTCGCTCTGATTCCAACGTTGCCCTTTGATTCCGAAAAAAAGCTGCGTTTCTCCCCCCGTGTGGATCGCAGACCGACCTGACTTCTTAATTCGCGCAGCTAATGGCATAGACCAAGCCCCTGCGCCAATCAACGCTACGTCAAATTGTTCTTGCGCAACCTTGCCCGACAATATTTCAAGCCCCTCGGCCCAAGATCGATAAGGGCTTGGCTCTAAATGCCACTGTAATGGACACCTTAAAAATCGAATATTGGAGGCTATTTTTTCCCAATTCGTTTTCGTCTGATCTTCTGGATCATGAATGTGGCGCATTCGCGGGAGCTGCATTTGCATCGTTTTTATGAACGGCGAAATAACTAGGCAGCGAAAATCTACAATTTCAGCTAAGATTGATTTCCCCAACCAACTCATTGGAATTCTTTGTGCTTTTTCGGCATTTTTCGAAATAATTTTTGATTCATACAATCTGAGGAAAGGATCGGTTTGCCATAAACAAACAAAATCAAGATGGGCAATGGATGCTCGCATATTTCGATTCCAGTCACTGAAGGCATCCAACTCGACTGGGAAAAAGCCTGCGTTGTTTGCCAACCGCGTGGCGGGACGAATCCAACTGTTTAACCCCATTGCAGATTGAAAAAAACGGTCGAAATACTCCAGCCCCAAAATTTCAGCCGTTCCTATCTTACCGCTGGCGAAAGGCCGCCCGTCTCGTAACAATTGTGCATACGGTACGGAAGGAAATTGCAAAACGTTACCGCCGTGAGACGTTTTAACCATGAAAGTGAGCCGATTATTCTTAAATCGAAACCAAGAAGCGATGCTTCTTCCCAACTCGCTAAAGCCTTGGGCAACATGCCCGAGTACCTCCCCAAGCCGATAAAGTGAGGCCTTGAGCCGCATTTCGTTTTGCATGACAAAAGCGGTTCCTACCCGCACCAGTGCCATCGGAATTTTAAACAGGTGGTAAATCGAGTTAACTATACCATTTTTTTCTTCAGTCTTAAATGCCGCGATTGCATCGAGTCCGGATAGGCAAGCCAGTATTAGTTTGCCTCGGGGGTTAGCAGCTAAATGATGCACGGCTAGTTTGGGGTCATAGTACCGTCGATGTTGTTTCCCGTATCGTTGGAGGTGGCGTAGTTGTAACTCCGTCCCTTCGTGGTACCCAAAACGATTGCCCGATGGCCCTAATTCCTGTCGCATTCCACCTAAGGCGATGTATTCGGTCCGTCGAAAAAAGAGGTTGCCCTCAACAAGATAAATATCATCGGAAAGATTTTGTTCTTTTTCAAGTGGCACCTTTCCCGGTTGCATTGACTCCCCCTCATAACCGCCACCAAAGATTAGGCCATCTGCCGGCTGAGATTTAATAACCAATGTTGCCGTCCGTAACCAGTGGCAAGGCGGCACGCAGTCATCATCTAAAAAAGCGAGCCACTCCGCTTTGGCACAATTTGCCCCAAGATTCCGAGCTTTCGATACATTATTGGTCGAGTTGACCTCATATTTCCAGTCCTGGTTTTTTCGGATAAATGGCAACACTAAGTTTTTAGCTGATGCCTGAGTATCATTATCGACAATAATGATCTCAAATGGTGGTGCCTCTCTCTGTTTTTTAACTGCCTCCAGAACAAGCTGAAGCTCACGAGCCCTTTTATAAGTCACCACGATAACGGACAGCTGTGGGACTGTCTTCAACGTGGCACTCTTTCGGGTTTGCAATTCCAGTTTTCCTCCCTCGTCGTTATCATCTGCCACCTTTTGATCAAAGGGTGAAAAAATCGCCGAACGGGTCTCCACCACCACCTCTGCCCTGGGTGTTGGATCTGCCAGAGTTCCATGCTTCGTTGCAGGGAACCCCAACTACGACATCGCTGCACCGTTCCATGCCTCAGCTCATGCGTTGCGTGCCCCAAGTGAAACAGCCTTTCCTCCCCCCCTAGCATTTTTAGGTTTGCATCTTCCAAAGGCCCATCCCGACGGCTAGGAGCGCTGTTTCCCTTCGCATAACTGTAGTCGTGGTCGCAATGGATGACTCTCATCTCATCAGATAGGTCAATCACTGAAATTCTTTTGGCACGAGCATGAAAAATCATCCAATTGTCCCATCCACGATGCCCAATAAAAAAAGGAGGCATCCTTTCAAAGGATAGTCCGCGGAATAAGAATATGTCGAGGGCACAAGCCTCTCCCCATCTACCACTCTTCTTTGCTCTACTGAAAAAAATGCTCCATTCCAATTCGGATGCAGGCGCCACATCAGACCATTTTAGTAACACCAGCGCCGCGCCGATCCAAGCCAAGGCCCTGGGCGGGCTCGAAGTTTTTCCACAATCTTTACCGCAGAGTCATCCAGCAGTATATCAGAGTTGAGATAAAGAAGTATCTCACCAGCACCTCTCTTGGACGCATCTTGGAACATTTCACAAATAACCTCACCATCCTTCCCACCTTGAATAAGCGGGCCTGCAGGCTGCATAACCAAGCTTTCAATCTCTTCATTCCATGAGGCAACATCACCATAAAGGAGGATAGTTGCCTGTGGGAAAGCGCGCCGCCAGCTTCGAAAAGCAGCGACCTGCACTGCCTCGGTCTGGTCATTACGGGGCTTGGGCGAGGTAAATATAACTATGCCATTACTGTTTATCACAAACTATTTTTAACTCCCCTACAAATAACCAAAGACAAATAGTTCAGTGAAATAAAGGAATTATGTTTAGTTAGAACAAACATAGTTTCCGCACGATTTGCCTTGCTTGATGCACCAGGGAAACTAGTCAAATATGATTAATCATTAAGCATGTAACGACAGTCCATGCAGTTCCGCTTAATTCCGTCAGAGGCAAAGGTTTTTGATTCGATAAGCCGATATCCTAAGTCTTGTAAGAATTGATCGATCTCACTTTTGATTGATGCACCTCTGTAAAGCGGGAAGTCAGAGGTCTCAAGCTGAATACACTTAAATCTTTTTTCGAGATGCGTAATGCCTTTTAGGATTTCAAGCTCAGCGCCCTGCACATCCATAACAAGCGTATCGTAATCCTCAATTCGTTTTTTGAACCTCATCAAAGCGTCTGCCAAGGTAAATTGGGGCAACTTTATCACACCCCTCATTTCAAGTTTAGGCCAAATCACAGACTGTTCTTGAAACGGGTAAATTGAGGAAGAAGCGCCATCATTGTTGGAAATATAGAATTCACGACTTGGACAGTTTTTCCTCCCAAGCAAGCTTTGCATGCAGCATTGTTTTGGAACTCCTCGAAGATTAGCACTTAAAATTGGAATATGTTTTGGGTCCGCTTCAATCCAAAGAACCTGTAGATCTCTTTTCGCATATTCGAACCTTTCCTCCCCATAATGAGCTCCGATATGAATTACCCCTCGCGACCTATCAAGAAAAGGGTCATTTATTCTAGGCAGTTTTCGCAAATGCAACCAGAGCTTCAAGCGGTAATAAGGCCAGAAGAGCGGAGCAAACTTCGATGAACGTCTGACCGATCGCAGGAAGGCGCGTAGGGCTTGTTTCGCCATAGAGCTCTATCGTTAGAGGATAGGAAGGTTTAGCTTATTGAAGTTTAGGAATTCGACGCATTTTGCACTTATGTTTGATTTAAAAAGTACCAGTCGTCATTGCCGGAAAGGCTCTCATATTTTCGTAAATAACCCCTGCTTAAGAGAAGGCCATAAATCTTGTCCCTTTGGGATGTAAAGTTATGTTCACAACAGATTGCACGGATGGTATAATTAATAAAAGGAAAGTGGCTTAATATATCTAACTCGCCGCCCTCCACATCAATCGAAAGAAAATCTATATTCTCTGGAGCCTGATTTCGCTCCAAGAGATCCTTAAGGGATAGCGTCTTTATTTCATATTGGATGCCACCATCACGACGGCCCGAGTTATGGTCCACCTTAATACGCTGATGAGCTCCAGAAAACTCGGCTTCAGGCGCCTCGTTAAACAAGATTGTTTCACCGCTCTGGGCTCCAATAAAGTCGTGAGCAACAATACAATTGCGGTTGTTTTTCAGTTTTTTATGCCAGCATCTGGCGGGCTCAACCAAAATACCATTCCATCCATAATCTCTTTCCAACAGAAGTGTATTGCTAAACAACACGCCATCACAGGCACCAATTTCCACAAAGAACCCATTCTTTTTTTTATTCAATTCCCATAGAAAAAAAAGATCCTGAAGGTTCTGCGAATTTGATAAGGGGATATTTTTAAGAAAGTAACCGGCCATCTCCTCCGGAAGTGTTTCCAGCAGGCTTTTATCCTTTAATAATTTGTCCCTTTCCTCAGATTCGAGGACAAGCCTCTTGTATCGTTTTCTCGTTAAGATTCTCCAAGGGAAGCTGCGTAAATTCATATTTAAACAATATTGGCAAAAAGCTGCTTGAAAATTCTAAAGTTTAACCGCAATCCACTGCTTGGATAGCCTCTCTTATATGCCCAGCTAAATGGTTATGGTAACCATAAATCTTGCGCTCCTGACGTGGTCCGAAGTGCCTCCTCCATACTCTTTTCCAAGGAGGCACGCCTACTTCTTTCCACATTTCCCCTGCCAATCGGGCCCGGTCTTTTTCATCCCACAGCTCCTGATGTCGAACATGAATGGCCAGCGGTTCCTGTAGAACTTGGACTCGATGCCCCAGATGGAGTGCCCGAAACGGAATCCAATAGTCCCACCAGGGTAGCCCCAGCCCAAAGTAACGATTTAAGAAAACTCCGCGTAACTCGGGGCCCAAGAGCACGCCATCGTAGCCCCAAGGGTCTCTCTCCATTTTCCCCATTTCACCACCTGAATCATATCGATCAATCTCCCAACGAGGGATCATCGTCACCCCCCTAGGTTTTTGGCTGAGATATTCACTTGCGTTCTCGGTGAGAAGAATATCTGCATTTAACGTAAGGCTAAATTTGCCTTTATTCCTGACAAAGGAAGTCTCGATCAGGTCGGCCACCGCAACCAAAGGCCGTTTATTCCGCCCGCGACACGCTTGGTCCACGCCCACAACTTCCACGAACTGTCCATACCGCTGTCGAATTGTCTCCACCTCCTTTGGTAAATTGAGACTGACCCCATGAAAACCGGCGCTCTTCCAACTTTTTAAGGCGGCTGTTTGGCGTTCTTTCGCCTCCGGTTGCGGACTTATGCTGGTTGCTATGATCAGGTACTTGCTGCCTATTTGCACTTATCGTGACAAAGGAGATTCACTCCTCAATCAATCTCCTCTTTCTCCACTCCGCCACCATAGGACCATTTCCTAGATTCTCCTCCCACTTCTCCGGCAAGGGGATGAGCGTGTCGGTTCGCATGAGCCAAATCGAAGGCTTGCTCGGGGGCTGATCGACCAAGCCATATTCTACCCCCTCCCGAATAAACCATATCCGATTGCTCTTGTACCGAGGCATGTACACTGCCAGCGGTTGCGACAGTGTCTTTAGGTAAGCCAATTGGGAATCTAGCACTCGTTGCGCCTTGAAACAGCCCACTGAATAAAAAAGTAGGATCAGTAAGCTGTTG
>SXGQ01426378.1_pt1 | contig 17841 bp, 19 predicted proteins | sample 3178371 | NCBI WGS metagenome assembly SXGQ01 (sample SAMN11356859, study PRJNA531348) | freshwater metagenome | isolation source: freshwater sample F1-20 | place: China: Fuxian Lake, Yuxi | collected 2017-12-25 | reverse complement strand
TTTTAAAGGGTCACAAAGTATTTCTGGGGCCAGATATACAGACACTTTATAAGACATATGGTCCAGGACGGTCATCCACTTCTCGTACAAAGTATCTATTAAACGGGCACTCGCCTGTAGCCTTTTTCAGTTCAGATGCAGATTTAGATGCGAATATTCTTTCTACAGAATTAAATACAAGAAAGGAGACAATCACCGGATATCAAAGTATTCTACCAGCCATGATTGCCCTATATCATAATGACGATTTAGTATGTTTAATTATTCAAGAGGAAGCCTGTCATTCTTATATCACGATACCATTGACAAAACAACGACATATACGCATAGCCTCTTTGGATACTCTCTTGGCATTCTTTATAGGATTATACTATCGCGATGATCCGATCCTAATGTCTCATAATGACCTCTTTTGTTGGATAAGCCATTGCATTGAATTGCTGCTAAGATATAGGGCAAAGCCTACCAAATTAGTTCCGTCATTCCCTATTGAATGTAGCGGATATCAGACGACCTTTGCCAGTTTATTGAGAGCGAAAGGCACTAGAATTGAGGCCGAGCGTCAGAGAATTGGTAGTGGAAAACGTGTAACGCGCAAAAATGTGAATTCACATTTCAGAAAAACGAGAAAACGCAATTAACTCATTTAACGAATCAATATATGACTCTTTGTCTATAGTCATATCGTGAGTCAACTCATCGAAATTATCAATACCATGAAACCTCTTATATTTGAGGCTGCATTCATTCGCGAGAATTGTATAATGTGCTTTTGTATCATCTGATAGATATATTTCATATAATAGGGTTTGAGGCTTGCAGAAAATGGCGAAACTGAAGGCTGCACCATGCGGGCCGGTTACAATCTCAGATTCTGCAAATAATTTAATCTGTTCAAGGAAGCTCATATCTTCCATGAAATGGACTGAGACGCCTAATTGACCGAGTTCATCAAGATACTCGCCTTCATTTACAATACGCCGAACGGCTGCCTTCTTTCTTGAGATGTATGTGTATTTACCTTTAATTTGTTTATATTGAGACCAGATATGTTCATATAGGGATCGTATATACTGAAAAATCCAACCTTCATCGGCTGGTTCTATACGCTCTATAAGCGTAATAGTCGTCTCAAGATATTTACAATTGTCCCTCACAACAAATTCACGAACGAAGCGTTTGGGAAGATTGTTGAGGGCGGATTCAACCATTTGATTATTGCATTCGGGATAATAATAATGGATTCCGCTATCAAATCTTTTTAAATATGAAAGCATATAGAAAAACAGGTGATAGGGGTTTTTATGGTCATTATTCTTCATAAGATAGACGGTTTCCATTCCTTAATTTTATAATTATCTATTTTGTTGCAAAGAAAATACGAAACTTCACGCTAATCATTTGGGCCACCAATCATTTGGACCACCAATCATTTGGGCCACCAATCATTTGGGCCACCAATTATTTGGGCCACCAATTATTTGGGCCACCAATTATTTGGGAACGTTCCAGTCACTATTCGCTTTTAAAGAAGATAGGAAACTCGCAGATCTGTCACCGCCCTTGAAACTTGCATAAGATTGTTTGGGTCCTTTGTCCAATTGTTGCCAATCATATAGTGTTCCAGCTTCTAGTTTTTGTAAATCAGATTGAATCTTCTTAGCTCTTATAAGCAGACTAGTTGATTTAGAGATTACATCCTTAAGAGCTTTGGACTTTATGATTTTTCTTACTCTAGAAATTTCAGAAGGTAAATCTGGCAAAATACAGTATCCAGAACTCTTTCGCTTTTCTCTTTTTAGTCTAGCAACTTCTGGTGAGCATTTATCTGCGAATCCCTCTTCTTCTTTTTTCTTTTTAGCAATTTCATCCGCAATCTTTTCACCAGTTGGCGCTTGTGCTGGGGGATTTGCACCTGCATCTTGCCCCTTCTGTAAGTCATCCATCACACTGACATACCATTCAAGCTCTTTTGATATTGTAGATGCCAGATTATTTGGAATCATAGATAATTCATCAGCGATTGTATCAATAGTATCTTCTGAATAATCTGGTAAGTTGAAATATAATGAACATGGTGTATGAGATTCAGATTTTTTAGTAAAGATGCGATACAATTTATTACAACTTCGCCGGGAACCAGCCAACTCATCTTTGCAATTATAGACATCTTTATATGTTTGTTGAATATGAGCGTTTGCTTGAGCTTCTGACTCACCAGGCGAATTATAACTATCATTGCCATATACAGGTGGCTCTATTCCCTTTTTTCGCATCTCGGCTGCTTCCTTTTGCCTTTCTTGTATTAATTTTACTGGATTCTCAAGAGGTTTCGGAGTCATATACATTTTTTTCAGTCGGCCCTCTATGAATGTAGCAAGTTCGCAATAGGGAGCCATTGTTGATTCTATATTATTTTTAAGAGAGCTATATTCATCCTGTTCAGATTCAAAAAAACCCTCTTCAATTTGCATTGTTGTGTTTGTTATATATATAAGCCAAATCAGTAAGAATATTATTGAAGTAAATAGGAATAGGAGAAAATAGTGCCTCTTCATCTTCTTAAGATATCATTAGATAAGAATGTCCTTCAATACAAATATGTCTTCTGGCAATACTGATAAACTCAATCAACAGTCTGTATGTTGTGCTAAAGTGATCACTTCACCGAACCCTTGTTGTTTAAAAACCCCTTCCGGGCCTCTTACGGTTCAATTGCCCTCTATGCTTCTACTTTCCCGGAAATGCCCAAAGCCAACTCCTGAACAGTTTGCTAAATATCCGAAAGTTGCTGGACCGTCCTCTATTTTGACAGAATCGAAGGTGGCTCCAACAAATTGTGTAAATCCAACAAATCGTTTTTCACAATATCAACGCTATCAAGCACCGATTCCATGCCAACCGTTGCCACAGAGTGCAAATATGGCGGGTATATCTCAACCGAGTACTAGACAATGTGAGCCGTGAAAAATATATTGATACTGTAGAATGCCTGTTGCTAATAATGATGCATCCCAGATTACTCTTAAGAAGAGAATGAAGGCGCTATATGCGTGGAAATCTGCGAATGATACGGCTGTAAATCTCGGAGTCTCCGTTTTGAGTGAGCAGACTAGCGCACAGTCTGCAGAGGTCGTTGTTATGCGTAGACAGGGTGGCTGCAAGTGTTCTGCGGATGCCTCAACGAACCCCTATGAATTCAATGGCCTATCTCAGTGTGGATGTGGTGCTGGTCAGTAATCATCCTCCGGCTTTATTAACTCTTTTTAGGTTGTTAAACAAACTAAAAAAAGATGCTCCTCTTCGGTTATATGCCCTCTTCGGGTGTTGCCCTCTTCGGTTATATGCCCCCTCTGAGTATCGAACTCAGTACCTTCTCATTACAAGTGAGATGCTCTACCATTTGAGCTAAAAGGGCCAGTTGCGCCAAGCGGGAATCGGACCCACGTCAAGGGTTTGGAAAACCCTTATTCTACCACTAAACTATTGGCGCTAAAAATATGTGAGCTGTGGGGATCGAACCCACGCACTTTCGTATCGGATCTTAAGGCCGACTCCTTCTGTGTCTAATCTAAATCAGAAACCACTCGGACAAGCTCACGATTGGGACATTTTCTCTAAACGTCCTCCCAAACTCTATCTCCCTCCTATTTATCTTTTATTATTTAATCTTTATGTAGGCATTTTACTTTGCACCGGCGACAACCTTCTTCTTCACAAGCGTCTTCACCTTAGCGGGCACGGCAACCGGCTCCTCCTCAACTGGTGCAGGAGCAGTGAGCGCCTCATCATCAACCTCATCCTCATCATCGAACGCTGATGCGAAGCCAGATGCCTTAGGCTGAGCAGGCTGCTGAGCAGGCTGGCGAGCACGAGGACGCGAATCCTCATCGTCATCAACGAATGCATAGCCACGACCAACGCCGTCCGGGCGTGAGACAATCTTGACCTGCTTCGCCTTCCAGGAGAGACCACAGCCAACAGATGAAATCCAGACACCAGTGCACTCAATGAGCGCAGTGACCGTCATGCGCTTTACAATGAGATCCTCAATCGGGACATCCTTGAGCTGAATCTGCTTCTTGTCGCTGTCAAAGAAGACCGTCTCAAACGCATCACCCTTCTTGCGAAGAGCAACCTTGACAGTCGGAGGATACGGCTTACGGTTGCCATTCTCATCCTCGCTGAACTTGACCGTCGGCTTATACAGCTTCATCTGCTTGAGAATCTGGTGCGTCATTCCAGGCTTCTTGAGCCAATTCTTGTCAACACACTCTGCAACCACGCGGTTGTCGAGGTTATCCAGAGCGTCAAACACAGCCTTGACCTTAGGATTTGAATCAAACTCGCGAAGAGAGAGATTGAAACTGTACTTCGTGGGGCCGAACTTATCCTCAGTATTCAGGCCATAGGGGACATCAAGATTGCTGACCTGCATTACTAGAGGCTTGCCCTCATAGCTAAGATTCACAGCCTTAGCACCGCTCGTAAGCTGCTTGAGCTCGCCGAAAGAAAGATTGGACGCGTTGAACTCTGATGCAAGTACACTCATTTTGGGGTATGCTGGTTTTTTTGACCTTGAGCCATTCAATTTTAGAAGTTTATTTTTTTTCACGTGATACTAAATAGAATGGATTACTCTCAATATATACGTTTAAAGAACGAGGCAGCCAATTCATATGTATCAAGAACAAAGACTGTAGATGCATCCTTCTTAACATTTAAACGGAATCAGAAGGCTGTATATTCTGGATATAATGATATTCAGTCAACCCCGTATTACAGAGGTTCTCCGGTTGTAAATAACATACAATATGATTTAAGTTCCTGCCCAATAGATCACCAATATACGCAAGGATATACAACAGTAAATAGACAGGCTCAACATGAGACAATTGCTATGAGAAAGGCTGGCTGTGCGGTTTGCCACGATCCAGATTATTCTGTAGTGAGTCCTGGAATACAATTACAATCATATACAGAACAAAGGGCGATACTTGCACAATATGACAATATATCAACTAGTGCAGGTATAATAAAACCGTATGGATATGGTCTCATGCCTGGGGTATGCAAGCCAGAAGAGTGTGGTCCAAAAACATTTTTTCCTCCCAAAGATACACGTACGAATGATGTATATCCTCCAGCTGCATGGCCTTATAAGTAACGCCAAGTGCCTAAAGTATTTTCAAACCTATAGTATATAATGTCGCTTTCGCCCCTTGAACTTTTGGTGAAAGAAACTAGACGTGAGTTTATAGTTGCGAAGTTAGATGGTGTTCTTGATGCAGGTGAGGTCATTCAGATTGCTGCAGGTGTTGCTAAGAAAATTCAGGGCTTGACAGAGCTATCTGGTTCTGACAAGAAGGCGATGCTTTTATTGGCTCTAAAGAATGGTCTTGAGGCGTCTGGGGGAGTTGATAGCCTTGTTGGATTTGCAAATGCTACTGCCGAGACTAAGGCTGCCTTCCAGGAGAATTTACTCATGGGTGCATCTGTTGCTGTTGATTTAATGCTATCGGCTGCATCTGGAAAACTAGACTTAAGAAAGCCATCTAGCTGGAAGGCATGCTTGCCTGTATGCATGTCTGCAGTTAAGATTCTTCTACCAAAGGATCAGAAGCTATTAATTGAGGCTACGAAGCATGCTGAGGCCCTTCTAAACAAGGGTGAGGAGCCTAATGCAGATGTTAAGGTTGTAGCAGCAGCTGCTACACCAGCTGTAGCACCAGAGTCGGTTCTTGAGCCAAAGGCGACGTCTGTAGAATCTGTAATTGTTGTCACGGATTCTACATTGAATGTTCCAGAGGAGAAACTAAACTAGCCAAGGGTAAGCCTCTCGCACTTTTGGAGATACACGAGAAAGACCCATAACAGTATACATCGCACCAAGCGTTTTGTCTGATTGCTCAGTAGCAGATGAGATAAGCCGCTCAATTATATTCAAGTTTGTTCTTCTTACACTATCTAAATCCTGTTTTACGAGAATCTTTTCAATAGACCATTTGAATAGTTTATTTTGCACATTTGAATATCCTGGAACAATTCTATTTTTCAGTTCTTCAGATAAAGGGAGAGCCTCATTCCATAAAACAAATAATATGGAATACAGCCTTTTCTGTTGATATAAATCTAAATCAGAAAACCACTGTGTCGCAATACGATAGCCCAACATATCTAGACGTAAACATACATCTAGAACGCGCAGACTCCAAGATTGTTTGGGTGTAAGAGTATTTGTATTCTCAAGTGCGAGAGTCTTCTTCCAACGTTTCAGTTTATTTAATCTTGCACGAAAGGATTCTAGAGCGGCAGTATTACACTCTTGTCTGGTATATACATTCTCTAGAAATCCGAGCGATTCATATTGAAGTAGAAGTGAACGAATATCATATCCCCAGAATTTATTCTTCTCGACAATAACAAAGAAGTAATCTCTAGGAATTGCATGAAGAGGTTCAAAACTAGATATTTCCGTATCATTTGTGCAGAGATCTCTTATAAAAAATGCAGGCGATCGTTCTCTTGAAAGTTTAAGACCATACACAAGCTTCCACCATTTATGAATCTTTTTAGCGGCACTATGTACTGAACGTGTCGCTATAGCTGCAGTTTCTGGACCAAATTTTCTTGGATTTTTCCAGTGGCGAGAACAGAATTCCCCCTTAGTTGCAGGATAGGTGCAGCGAACTGATGGGTGTTTGCGATTTTTTATGTTAGCACAGGATACTTTTTTGTTGGATTGCATTCTTTTCTGCTGAGAGGGGCGGAAATAATCATTTTAATGGTAAAACGAAACTTTTAAGCCCCTCATCTTTCATGCATCAATCTACGACGAGAAAAATCTACCCGGTCAAAAAAAATGGTTAGGTCCAAAAAAGGTATTAAAAGGATTGTTCTAAAATTGAATGGAAATTATCACGTGTAGTGCGTATATTCCCCATGAATTCTTCCTCGGCATCAGGTATAATGAGTTCTGCATCCTCCGCTACGAAGGCCACGAAGGTTGTTTCTAAGAAGGCGTCAGGCGTAGCCGCCCCTGCGTCCGTCGCGGCTGCGCCTGTCGTCGCGGCTGCGCCCGTTGCCACCCCTGCCCCAGCGAAGGCGGCCAAGAAGGCTGCTGCGGCGCCCGCCGTTGCGTCAGCGGCTGCACCCGTTGTTGCGGCGCCTGTCGTTGCGGCGCCCGTTGATACGACGGAGGCGCCCGTCGTTTCCGTCCAGGATGACGTCAAGGCCATGCTCACGCAGGCCAACACGGTCCGTGAGACGGTTGGCGCGCTCGTTGCCGAGCTCAAGCGCCTCGAGAAGCGTGTCGCCCGCCTCCAGAAGGAGGCCGACAAGCGCCGCCGCCGCTCAAAGAAGCCTGTTGAGGGTGAGGAGGTCAAGCCCCGCAAGCCCTCGATCTTTGAGATCCCTACGCCCCTCTCCAACGAGCTCTGCAGCTTCCTCGCTCGCCCCAACGGCTCATTGGAGAGCCGCTCAAATGTGACGAAGGCGGTCACGGCCTACGTCAAGACGCACGACCTCAAGGACAAGCACACGATCAAGCCTGATGCGAAGCTCAAGTCCCTCCTCAGTGTCAAGGATGATGAGGTCCTCACGTACTTCAACCTCCAGAAGTACCTCAACCGCCACTACCTCAAGGCGACGGTCGCGACGGCTTAGACTGCACTTTTAGAAAAAGTGCCCAAAAACCTGCAGCACTTTTAGAAGGCTGCGCAAAAATATAAATATTTTCAGTGAAAGGCCAAATTTATCTCCAGATAGCTCAGTTGGTAGAGCGGAGGATTGTAGCAATAAATGCTATTTATCAATTCTCCTCAAGTCATCGGTTCGATTCCGGTTCTGGAGACACCCTTTTAGGGCCATTAGACTTGATAGCTCAGACGGCGCAGGCGTCTTTGCTAACTAGTCGTACTCCCCTTTAGGGGAGTTCTGACTTGATAGCTCAGTTGGTTAGAGCATTCGGCTGTTAACCGGAAAGTCGAGGGTTCAACCCCCTCTCGAGTCGCATATTTTTTTGTGTATGTTGAACATCTACAAAAAAATAGGTAATAATAGAGATGATTGAAATAGGGCGCCATATTCTTGCAATCAGTTTGGGATTCATAGGTGGCCTGATACCAAATAAAAAGTCAAATATCAACCATTTATTAATGGGCGTAATTTTCGCGCTCCTATTCAGTAAAATTTTAGTGGGTGACTATGATACAGGATATCAATGGACCTATTCCGACATCCTATTTGTATTAATCGTGGGAACTGAGGGCTTCATCGGTGCATGGATTAGCCAATTCACGTCTCTTTAGTAACTGAATCCATTTCGCCTTAGATTCACTCTTTATACTAACTAGGCGCTCATATGCCTCTTGATCAACACCATCAGGTATGAATTTTTCAATCACTGTATCTAAACTCCGATAATGTTTCATACGTGCCAAAGATGTATTGAACATCATATAAGACTCCCCCTTTAGAAGGCATCTGTCCCATCCTGCCAAGAAGCTTGCATCCTGAAGAAGCCCCAATGAAATCCCCCAACTATTACAAATATCTTCAACATAAATATCCTCTACTATCCAGTCATTCTTCACTCTTAAAAGTCTCCATAGATGCGGCGCACCCATAGCAAATATATCAGAATCCAGTGTTAGAATCACATCCACCTTTTTATTATGGCTAAATGCCATATCTAAAAGTAAATCATCTGCTTCACCTGCAGCAAATATATGTTCCACCTTTGGGCCAAGTTTCTCCTGTATTTCCCGTTTCAATGCACCAGTTAAATGCCAGCCTTGCCATGATAGGGACGAAATAGCCGTATTAAGTTGGACCTTATCTTCTTCGCTCAATTGCTCGCCATATTCCTCTAAATAATGCTCCAATCCATGTTTCTTATCAGTCGCAGAATCTCTTGCATTACGTCGTTCATTTATAATCTCACGCTTCTCCTTTGGTGCAACACCATCCCACACACACACAATACTATGACCATTCTCAGACCATACGCGTATGAGGTCTAACAGCCCATCTAGATGACTACGATATGTATAGACTAAACTAAATATATCAACAGCTATTGTAAGCTTATCTATGTGCAGAGGATTTACCCTCTTAAATATACTACGAAATAGTGTCCACACACCACGAATTCCCATATGTTAGTATTTTATACTCTTCTGAATATAAAATATTAACTCAATTTTTAACTCTTATTGCATTTCCGAATCCCACTCAGGTGTGGTAAATCTCAAACTAGTTGTAGCCCCTTGAATCTTAGATACATAGCCCCGTAAGAATCCCAACTTCTCTAAATACTCCTTTTTACCTAACATGTATCTCCATGCATAGTCTGAAGGCGTGGTCACATTTCGCTCAAGTTTCAATGATTCAGCCTGTTCAACCATCCAGGCCACTTGTTTTTTCCATAGGCGATTAAACTTCGCATGTGATCCACGACTGAGTAGGGCACAAAGAAATACCTCAGTCCATGCTTCAGTATGGGCTTCTAAATCTTCTACACCCTTTTCACTATCAAAACACGCAGTATGGAGAAGCTCATGTAATAGGACTCGTGTGGCCTCCTCAAATCTGTAGACGACTACAATCTCCTGCTTACACAAATATGAATATCCTCCGTTAATATCTTTCGCTTGCAGACCGCCTGACTCCTTTGGATCTACACGCGGTCTGGGGTCGGCATAGAGTAGAAAATAGCCGATTGGATGTTCAATCATTTGAAAAATTCGTGCCCAGAAGGCCCAGCAAATCTGAGACCACTGTTCATCTGTTCCAAGAAAGACGAGACGAGTTCGGCCAGGAAGTTCTCGGACTTTTAGTTTGACATCGGATCCTTTGGTTTTCCATTTTGCAATCATATCTGCCCTGAAATTTATCTCATCAATGTCCGATCCTGTCGCAGCCTGTGTTTCTAACATTTCAGTGTCTGATAGTTTCGGTGAATCGTCAATCCAATGTTCTTCAGGCATCGCCCACACTGAGGAGGCCATGTCTAAAAAAGGTTCTTTCCAAAATGCCGGAGGCATTGCTACTCTTACCGAATATTAATCATTGAATTATCTCGTCCCTCTTATCTTACGGCTCTTCTTAGTCTTAGAACGTCTTGTCTTTATCTTCATTGACCCACCAGCAATTCGATCAGGCATCATCCTGAATTTTAAGATTACATTTGTTAGATTCTTAGCTTTTAAAGCACTAGCCTTAGCTATATCATCAGACTCCTTATAGTTTGTATTACCAGTATATTTGGGTTTATGTAGAGTATCTAATTCATTTATATAGTATCGTATATCAGGTAGGTTCTTTGGTATAGGATCATGTCCCAATAACAGCTTAGTTAATTCTAGACGCAATCGTTCCATCCGAGATTCAATTGCAGTGCCAGGTTCTGATAATGGTGTAGTCTTTGCCGTTAACTCATTAATTTTATCTTGCAAGTCTAGCTTTGTTGACGTAGTATGAGATAGACTAGACATTCTATTTAGTCCCAACTAAAATATTATACATCGAAACAAAGAGTGTCTCCCAAGCAATAGGGATTCTATAGGAGGTCAGAGTGTGCCCTGTTGCAGTATTTGGAGAATTAGAAAGACACTCTAGAATTTTTTCGGTAAGCTCAGGTCCGAATTCAGAATTATGCTCTAAAACAATGTCAAGGAATATCTGATGAATATCAAACCACCGTATATTCCTTTGAAGAATTGCATAAATTGTATTCCGTATTGCCTCAACGTGATTCAAACTAGGCGCTTTGAGGGCGCGAGTTCGTTCAATCCAATCCCAAATAACTGATGCCCATGGATGAAGTTGGGGGAATTTGAGCGGTATAGGGATATCAAGAAACCAATCCCGCAATTTAAACGGAATAGACTCACGAACACTACACCAAATTGTAATATTTCCAGATTCACTGTGCATTTCTAGAAGGCGCTGTATTAATAGGACAGACTCAGTGCTGAGAAGATCTGCTTCATAAAGGACTAGGATACGCTCACCACGCAAGACGTGTGCATTTTCACCCAAAGATTCAACGATTGATCTTATATAATGTCTATCCTGAAGACTCATTCTTGCAATAGAGAATCCATTATGAATGAGCGATGTTTCATAGGGGAGACCATCCTTTCTAAGTTCTTCAGATTGCGCCTGTTCATCTGAGACCTTTGAATCAAGATGCCAACGTCGCCTGATTATGTTAAGACAGACCCCTCTTTGAAAGGCTACTTGTTCGAGACGTTTATGAACGGCCTCTTTTGATAGCCCATAATCCTGACATCTCCATACAATGCCCATACTAAGATTTATCATATTACAGACCTCTAGGTGCCGCAAACCACTTAATGTTCATTTCATATGAAATAATAGGGGAATGGAGATTGCAATACCAATATCTAGATTTGATCCAAATAATGTTAAATGGGGACCAACTCGTGTAGCAGCATTCCGAAAAACGATTCAGTTTGGATATGAAGAATCTCTATTGAAATTTAATTCTCTTATTCTAAATTTAGAACCACTTCGTATTGTTCAGATTGACTGGGAACGAAATCAATTAGTTTTAGAGGAAACAGGAGAGAGGCTATTTTTAAATAAGTTAGAGCAATTCCAAAAATTGGCGAATACGTATATTTCTGAGAATGCGTTTACTTGGCTAGAAGGTTCAGAGCAATCTGAAATATATGGATTGCAACCATGGTTAAAATCTCGTAGAATAACTTTATATTTATCAAATGATCCTAAATCATTAACATTTTATACGGAATCGGGGAAATCAGTTCTTTCAAGTAAATCAATAAAGCCGGGAGACTTCATTCGTGCTATAGTTAAATTGAATGGTATTTCTCTCCAAATGACAAACAAAGACATATGGACAGGAAAGTCGCGTATTCAACATCATGTATTAGAACTTTATAAAGTTAAGATTGATTAATCAGTGAAATAGATAGTGCCGTAAGGGATATAATTACAGAAAAGGAGGTCGATATTAAATAATATATATTCATACTTAGAGGATTATACGTAGAATATAGATACCATAAAATAGTATGAAGTATAATAATAATAATTAATACTGCACTGACGGGCAGAAGAGTTTTTAATATATCACCCTTATTCACTTTTGAAAGTAAATAACCACATACTATAATTAAAACTAGTTCAATACCGCCTATGACTGTAGTTTTAAATGAGGTATCTTTTGATCCACTATCGGCCATTGCTTACTAATTAGAAATTATTTATTTTAGATAATATTTAAGATTTAGTTTTCATCATTTGAGAGAGTCCATCTGACATCTGTTTTAATGGTCCTTGTGTATCAACTGCGCGCCCTATATTTGACGGCACTATCATAAATACATATATACATTCTCAAGCAAATAGAATTAATACAGCCGGTATTAGTAAAGAGTATATTCTGAAATCGTATATTTTAAATTTAGGAGTACAAGAATCACTCATCTATTCTCAATGAATAACTTATTTTTTGAATATTAAAGATGCAGCAAGGGCCGTAAGAGATATAAATAGTGATGCTGATGTTGCTAGGAGATAATATAGATCTATACTTTTTGAACTTTGTATAAACATTTTAAAATAAATGTACCATAAAAGAGTATGAATTGATACAATTAGAGCAATATAATATACATTTGGTACAAGATCCTTCTCTAAATCGTTTGTATTATCTGGATTTCCAGCGAGATGTGGAAATAAATATAAGCATGCTAAAATTAAAACAATTTCGCTAACTCCTATTACTGTAATCAATATTGAGCCTTGGGTAGCATCAGCCATTATCTATTTATAAAAATATATTTTCTAATAATTAGTAGTAGCCATTATGGCTAAAACAAGAAAACGGCGTATTATAGCTCCAGGTCCAAGAGTATGCCATCCTAGATTAAAGCATACTGATGGTGAGTGCTTAACACCGGACCTTATGAAAAAGCTTGGAAAAATAATGGGTGCGCCTTCTGAATTAGATGATCGTCATCTTCGTCATTGGATGACACGCCGTACAAGGTGTAAAACAGAGAGGTGTTGGATAGAAAAGTCGTCAATGAGTCCCGATGAAAAGACGAGGCTTATGAAGCAATATTTCCGCCCGAGTATGCCCGATAGTTGGAATGAAGACCCGGATGAGTGGTTAGACAGTTTAAATCTCATAGATGTGATGAAACAATATGAAGAGGTCTATCCAACGTTTAAGTTTTTCGGTGCGAATCCAATCGACTTTTCTGCACCGAACCCATACAAAAAGGACGCTCTTGAAAAAAAGGAATGCCTAGAGGACAGCATCTGCAAACTTCGGCTGGATACATTGACAAAGGATGGTAAGACAGATTTAGGCTTCATTTACAATTTGGATCCGAGTAATAAAGGGGGCAGTCACTGGATTGCGAGTTTTACAGATATTCCGGGTCATAAGAGTTACTATTTTGATTCCTACGGATTCAAACCGCCGCCACAAATTGCTCGGTTCTTGAGGTCACTTACATTACAGGACCCAACGATGAAACTTCAATACAATGCCAGACGATTCCAATACGGTGACACCGAATGTGGAATTTACTGCCTGTATTTCTTAATTCGCATGTTGGAAGGTGACAATTTTAGAAAATTTTGCAAAAGAGCCCCAAGAGACAGCGACATGTTGGAATTAAGAAGATGGCTATTTGCACCTAATAACTAATTTAATGCGTGGATACATTCATATCTCTCTTCTAATGGTATCAGTAGAGTGAAATGGATCCGATGCAGCAGAATCGTAGGCAGTTCTTCAGCGAACAGAATGAGCAAATGTTATACGGCATGCTAACTAAAAATTTCCAACAGCGAATGGGTGCTCAGTTAAATGACAAACAGTCATCGCATCTTGAGAGAGCCTTAGAGCATTATATGAGTGAGGTATTTCAGCAAGCCCCGAACCAGCAAGTCCCAACACTTAACAAACAGGTATTGGCTTCAACGGCGACAGAGTTCAATGCATATTTACAGCGCCAGACGGCCCTCGCAACGGCCACGCCTCAGATGTTTCAGGAGACATCGAATCGTTACGAGCAGCTTCAGCAGGATCGCCAGCGGTCTCTAGAGGCTCCCCGACCCAGTATTCCAGATTATGTTCAGCCGATTCAGTTGAAGGAGGATGATTCAATCAGTGCTCTTGATTTGTTTGAGGAAGCCAAGAAACGGCGAGGTGCAGAAATGAACGCTAAAGCTGATGCAGAAATTGCCAAACGATCTGCAGCAGCTGGCACACCTATTTATGCAGTTCAGGAGCGCCCTGACCCTAGAGCCATGTTTGATACTCCACTCGATCTAGTGGTGTCCGGTCGTGCGGATATGAATCCGACCCTTGCTGGACCCCCTCCGGGTATAAGCCTTTCTAGGGATGGTCAGCGAGGCACACTTCAGCAGGATTTAATCATTAAGCAGCAGGATATACAGACGTATAAGGAGACTGAGTACAATTTATCGGTTTACAGTGCTGATAGAAAGTGGGAAATGGATAATGGTGAAAACCGCTTTAACTTCAGTGTTAATCTGTATTCTGGCAATCCGACGAATGGAGTCAGTATTATGCCTAAGGCAACGGCCCGGTTTCGCAATATCGTGAAAATCGAGTTTGTCAAGGCAGTTATGCCGATTGAGAATACAGATATGATTGTCAGGAAAACAGATGCTTCAACATATAATACATCATTTGATAAGAGTATCTTTGGTTATCCATTCGTGACCTTAAACGTTAGTGAATTAGACACAAACAATTTTGGAACAAGTGACAAAATGGATAGTGCATTTGGTATTCTCCAATATGACGCAAATTGGACGGATAATACTGATTCAATGGGATTTACATCGTATATTCCGAAACATATGAAGTGCCAGCGTGTCTATTCACCTACACCACTTGCAGCCTTGACAAAACTCAGTATTAGACTCCAGCAGCCCAATGGCAATTTGATTAATTCCAGTCTAGACACTCTAGATATTAATGGAGCACCGCTAAGTATAACGGCTGATATCACAACATACAATGGTGGTGCACCAAGCGTTGCACCAGGAACTAGTTATAGAGATTCTACGGGAGAATATATTTGGATTGACTGTAAGAAGTGGTTCAGCCGCTATCAAGTATCTGCAGGCGACAGAATTCAGATTAGAGGGCTTACAGGTATCTCAAATCCGTCGGCGGCTCAGACTGATTTCTTGAACTATTTGCAGGATGTCAGTGGATTAATGGTTGTATCGACTGCAACGACGACAGGTGCTGAATATAATAATGCAGGATATGCCAAATATATCATAGTTCGCAGTAAGTTCGGTGACCCAACGACGGGTTCAACGGCAGTTGCACCCTTTGGCCTTGCTGCCGATAATACTACTCTATCAACCTTCTTAAAGACATTTCGTTTTACAGGTGGTAAACTCATTAATTTAAGTCATCAGACGCAGCTAATATTCCGAATTGTAACAAGGGATTACGACTCAACAAGTCTTGTACGTCCAGATAATCTCTAACCCCGACGAACAGATTCGTCATTCTATGCCCATTCTAATTTTAAGACTTAACATTAGAATGCAAGCAGTTTACTTGCTTGGGACAACTTTATTAATGTTCATTTTATTATTTGTTCTACAGAGTTTCATGAAGGAGGGATTTGGAACAAATGAGGATATAATGCATTCAAATTTCAGCAAGAAGATGGAGCAAAAATATAATCGTGTTGGTGCTGCATTGGCTGTTAGAAAGAATGAGGGTGCTTTGGGTGGAGATACTCGTGCTCTATTTGGAAATGTGTCAACCACACTGGACAGCCGTGATAAACTAATTAACACCATTGATAACCCGTATCCTCTTGAAGAAAACAGATCTGGTCTATTTGCACTCATAGATAAATGTGAGAGGGTGAAGACTGCAGATTGCAGCGCTTTCGATGATGCGAGTTTTGCAAAGGATTGTGGTATATGTTTGGATATTGGCACAAATTCTGAAAATAATCCATCTACAGGTGGTCTTGTGTTAACAGACGAAGATAAAAAATATTTTGGAGAGAAACCAATCCCTTCGGGCAGTTTCATTAAATCGTATGACCCGACGATTGGAACATGTCCGGCGAACCGCATGGTTTCGAATAAGGCCGAATGTATCCGCATGACAAATCAGATGAAATGTGAGAAAAATACGACATTTGATAATCCAGAGAGCTGCTCACAATGCTATGACAGTGATGGAAACTATATACTCTTAGATGCACCTAGCAAATCGCCATCAGGAGGAAACTTGTATTTGATTGGTTCTGGAAATATCAACATTGGTAGCGTAAACAGACAATTATCCACTACAAATCCACTTATAATTCAAATATCGAATACAAATGGTTGGGGTGCTTTAACTCTTACCTTTGAAGGCGCGTCTGCAGCAGAACCCTATGATGATACTAAGACGTATTCTATCAACGACGTAATCATATTTAACACTGGAGTCTACAAAATGAGAGAGGGTGCTGGACAGCCTGGATATAAACCCGATAGACCTGATGATAAACTATGGGTTTTTCAGAGTGCATTAAGTGAATATGATATGCCACCTCCAGGATTTATAGCTGGATACTTAGCTTCACCCGAAGCAATATCTAAAACTAATTCTGGCTATTTTCAGGTTGATTTTTATCGCCTGATTTTATCTGATTCTGAAACCGGTAGAAAGCCGCGTGCAACTGCTACTATCAAGTTAAATGGTATAGATGTTACAAAGATGGAGCCAGGATATAATAAGAATAGAATGACATTGGCAACAAGGTATCCCTTTACATTCGCCGATCAAGGAAGTCAAGAGGCAACCATCTGTAAGGCTTCACCCTTTCTAACTAAACAGGCCGCGTCTGAATTCTTGAACAGCGACCCGTGTTACAAAAAGGGGACAGGACCAGGTTCATACTCACTAGAATGTGCGCAAAACATCTATTTAGCAAATGGCTGTACAGAAACAGGTAAGGGATATCCTAAATCTAATGCGGAAACAAGTAAATTACTTTATAATAACGGTGTAGCATTAAAGTTAAATCAAATTGCCGATAAAGTCTATGCTATGGCAGTATTAACTTCTACTGGAATAAAACCTGATGGAACTAAGGCTACAATGGAGCAATGGTCAGATGCAAGTGTGTTTTGCACAGGAAAGTCCATATCAACGCCGTGTGATATTCCGACAAAGGATACAGGGCCGCTTTCGTCCGAGTGTATTACATATCTATGGGATAACAATGGGCAAAATAATACGCTTGAATCTACATATGGTTCATCAGTCTTTTCTTCTGCATGGAGCTTATTTAACACGAGCTCAGAACCTACAACTAAGATAAACGAGAAGAAATTCTGTACGAGAAATGGCACAATGTCACCGAAGAATCCTAATGGCACAGATAATACTCCAAATATGGCATATTGGAAAGCTAGAGGTGGTGTTGCAGGAGTAAAGGCTGCTATGGCTTCGATTCATTCTACAGCGAATAATCCGGCTCCACCTGAAGATCCGAATAAGGCCGCCGCTATTGTGCAGTGCTATGGTGCAACTCCTAGAGCCCGTAATACACATACGTCTAACTATAGCAGTGATACAACAAGCACTGGGGCTGTAAACTATGGTCCACGCAGAGATTATGCTAACCCTATTGTATCTAGCCCAGTTGATATATCAAGAAGCAATAGCGATAATCCAATGGTTTATAAAAAGAGCACACCTATAAATTTCAATAATTTTATCATGGCTGCAACTCTTGGCTTAAAAGATTGGCCGAAGGAAAATACTTGGTGGGG
>SXGQ01345057.1_pt1 | contig 17842 bp, 14 predicted proteins | sample 3178371 | NCBI WGS metagenome assembly SXGQ01 (sample SAMN11356859, study PRJNA531348) | freshwater metagenome | isolation source: freshwater sample F1-20 | place: China: Fuxian Lake, Yuxi | collected 2017-12-25 | reverse complement strand
GATCCGCTGACTCCAGTACGACTTCAACTGGGTAACACTGGCCACACCAAGGGTGCACGCCACTCCAATCTTGTATGTCCCGTTTGGAATATCACCCGGTGAAAACACCTGGAAGTTGAAGTTGGGGATACCCGAGATGCCACCAGTAGTAGCGGGAGCAACAGCGATATCAGGCAGTTTTGAAACAACTGGGGAACCAGTGGTGTCATACAACGGCACTCGGAACTCTGAACCAACTGTGGTCGGGCCACTACTGCCGAACGTCAACGTTGCGTCGATGTCGGCTGCAGCAGGAATCATGAATGTCTGCCACCGATACCCGGCGTTTCCGTCACCTGGGCACGATGCAGTTCCACCCAAATTGATCGTGAAGTTCGTTGCACCCGTACCCGAAGACTGTGTCAACGTCGCTGTGCCGTTATTCGTCGCACCTGAAGCAGGTAGAGCGCTGAAAATTCCAAGAATCGACAACAAAACCACTGCTGCCAAGAGCAGACCCATGGCACGAAGATTCGTGAAGTAAGACCTACTTGTTGATTCCACTTTTTACTCTTTTCTTTTCGAGAAATTTGTAGGAGAGAAAGAAGGCAAGCGCGACAGAGACCACACCTAACGCCAACAGCGGGGCAGGGTTTGTTGATCCGCCTTCGGCGGTCACGCCCCCAATAACCGTCCAGCGAATGTTGGCTGGGCTGTCGTTCAGATCCTCGGTGATTTCAATGGTCGTTTCCCAAATCCGCGTTGCATCGTTCATTAGCGAGCAGGCGATTCCCATCTTGTAGACGCCTGGCGCGAGTGTTCCTGGGGGGAAGACGGCAAATGAGAGTTGAGGAATGGAATCGATTCGTCCGGGTTTATCTGGAGCAACAGCAACCGACGTGAGATCCTGAACGTAGGGACGAGTATTGACGTCGTAGAGAGCCCAGTTGCCCTCACCAGCAGGCTTTGTCGACTCAAACGTCAGAGTTTTAGGGTCAACTGTTTGAGGAACGATGAAACTTTGGATTCGGTAATTCCCCTCTGCGCTGTCGCCTTGGCATTCAGATTTTCCCTGCAGAATGAATGAAAACGACGTCGAACCTTTACCATCGGCGATTTGCTTTCCAGCATTCGGACCGTCGCCTGCAACAACAACAACGGAATTCGAATCCACATCTGTTTCCGACGCACTCGCAAGGTTCACCCCTGCCACCGGCAACTGAATGATCATGAAACCCAGCAGTGCAAGGATCATTTTTGAGAGAAATCCTCGCCTCATGATTGTCTCCGCCTCGGGCGCTTGGTGATCTCAAGCGCCGACAGAGCTGCGAACACTCCAAGGGCTACCAGTCCAGGAATGATGAACCTGATTGGCGACATCGCAAAAATTGGAGTCGTCGCGATGACCGCTTCTCCAGTTGGTGATGGCTCAACAGCCTCGGAAGGAGTCGGTTGGGCCGAGTCACCGACCGGTACCGGAATTGCAGAATTCATAGGCGAACCCTGCCCGTCGGCACTCTCGCCAAAAGATGCGGTGTTCTCATTGACAACTGCTGATGGGGTCGGCTGCAGTTCACGGATCGTCTTCGCAGCTTGCGCGGATTGCTGTCGCAATGTCTGCGGCATTGACGCATACCCGATCGGCAATTCTCCGATGCCATACCCGGGTGTTTGGCCAGCACCAGTCACGTAGTCAATAAACGACGCATAGTCGTTGCGATCCGCCTGCGGAAGTCCGAGCGGTCGAATTACTCCGTAGTTAATCGCTGTCAGTGGATAGGAGCCGTTCGACATTTTTGTTTGGTCAGGTTCGCGAACAGCCGGATTTGTCGGCGTAGTCATCGACGCCACCGCCTTTACGAGGGCCTCGCTCGTCGGAGAAATGAACTGACGCGACGCCGAGTTATCTCCGGCTCTACTCAATTTCGCTATCTGCAAGCCGTAAATCAAAGCTGATGGTGTGTCTGTAACCCCGATCATGGCTCGACGGCCTAAATACTGGGGTTGCGCACGTTTCCAAACCTGGTCGGTCGTTAACGCAAAGATGTCTTTTACGATGCGGGCACCATCGTCAGCAGCGCGCAACACACGGGCCACGTCGGTAAGACTTTGGGAGTACGGCATCCAATCCGGACCGCAAAGTGTGTTTGGGATGACGCCTGTATCAATCGCTGGCGACTGATAGCAAAAGGGATCAGCTTTGGGCAACGATTCCGGTACTGAATCGGCGAACGGTAGGCCCGAGGAATTCGCAGCTCCGGTCGTCGCGTAGACGGGATTGACTTTCATTCCCCATTCGTCGGGCTGGCCATCAAGCCATCGCTTCGCCTCCGGGTCTGCCAAAATCCATTCCCAAATTTGACGGGCGGCATCCGAATTTCGAGACGGGAGTTGCAGGCCACTGAAGGTTCGCTGGTCACCAACTTGCAACAATGCGAATTCCGGATTGAAGTTCAGAAAATCTGGATCAGTCGCCAAATTATTTGGATTTCCAGCCAGCCAGGGATAACCGGGGTTTTGGAATATCTGAACCTGCGAGACATAGGACTGGGTCAAAAGTTTCGCCACTATTCGCGGCGTGAGATTGAGATCTGCAACCCTCAAACCTGCAAGAAGCTGCTCATCACCAGGCGCGTCCAGCTTCGGGATTCTCTCGAAATTGAAAGCAATTGCAAGTCCGGATATTGAGAGTGGGGCATAGACCGTCGGCTTGAGTGGGTCCTCTTCACCGGATTCGAGGGGTCTCTGCACAACCGAAAGCCCTGCGGAACCTTCCACGGGATTCACAATTTGTTGTCTTGCACTCGCGTCCGGAATGGTCGCATAGACAAATGGAGGAAGCGATCCAGTGCCACACAACTCGGGCTGCCATTTCGTCATCGCTGTGACAAGTAACTCATTTCCAACGATTCGACGCTCGTTCTGCGAAATTGTGCATTGCGAATCGACCGTTACGAACTCGAGTGGAATTGCAATTCGATTACTCCACGCCGTAGGGGCGAGCGGAGAGGTGAACACTCCGAACGAACGAGCATCCTGCTCGTAGGGCGTCCCGATGTTTTCAATTTCTGGGGTCGAGCGCGGAACGACCACGATCCAACATTTAGGGACTTTCAAGGAGCCGCCCTGCTGCGCCTGGACTCGCTGCCCACATCCCAAACCCGAATTTTCAAGACCAGTAACGGTCTGGAAAATCTCCGAGCCAGCACCGTCCGCAAGAGTTTGACCAGCAGCAATTTCGTTCGTTGTACTGGCACTGAAATACGGGTTCAGCCAAAAGTTGCCCCCAACGATCGAGGGATTGAAATTCGGATCTACGTGGCGACCAATCTCGGTTCCATCGACGGCCTTGAACGGCATCCAGACATTCGATGTTTGGGAGTCGACGTAACCAACTTGTGGATCGAAATTCGGCCAAGTGCTGCGACTAATCAGACGACTTGCAGAAAATCCTCCGGGCAATACGCCAGAGGGGAGGCCGCCGTAGACCCCAGATGCTGCTCCAGTCGCACATTGGCTAGGCGGTGGGCCAGGGTTTGCTTGATTTGATCCATCGTCGTCGCCCCAGCACTGGAATATCTGAAGAAAATTGCCGCCAAACCTTCCCGGTCCTTGCAAGGTCGGTGTGGCCCCAGTCCAAGAAATTGAGACCGCCTGATTGACCAGTTGGCGCGTTTGGTTCACTTTCACTTGCAACGTTGCGAACGATCCGCGTCCCGAAACCGTCAAGGCCGAATCAGTATCCGGAAGTCTTGTATCCGTTCCGGCGCTACCAATCACGGAATTTGCCGAGGACTGTTGCGGCAGCAGAGCTACGAGCAACAGTGCAACTGCGACGGAGAGAAGAATGTTCTTCGCGTGAGATCGAATTCTCATTTTTGATTTCGTTTCGAAAAGTACTGAATGCCGATAGCCGGGCCAACAATGACCATCGCCAAAAGGAGCACGACGAGAAGCGTCAGTGTTTGAGAACTCGTCCATCCTCCCGGCGCCGCCAATGACACCGGAATTGCACTTGCTAATGAATTAGTTCCTCCAGCGGAATTCACTGCCGAACAATCTTCCGTAGCCGGATCGCAATCTGCTCCCGATGCTGCGGTTTCCGCTATCGCGGCCTCAGCACCTACCGCACCGGTTCCGGCACCGCTCGCCCCATTCGCAGGCCCTGCACCGGCATTTGTTGCGGTGGGTTGGCCCGCTGCCCCACCCGTTCCGACAGCGCATTGAGTCACATTGATTTTGTCGCATTCAGAGGGAAACGGCGCATTCTTTGCCAGCAGATTTGTTCCATCAGGAGAAAAAGTCGGGTTGTTGCAGCTTTTGACATCGACTGATTGAACTTCGACCCCGGGGATCTTCCGGATTTGATCAAGGCTCGAAGTCACCAAGTTGATCGGAAGTGGCGAGTACCCGAGTGATGCGGACTGCTGTTGCGCCTGACACATCGCGTAGTAGGTAAACGCTCCAAGCGTCCTACCCTTCGCCTCATTGAATTGGCCTCGAATCGCTGTCGGCAGAATGAAATATGAGTATGACGACAGTTGGTAATTGCGTGGATCGGTGTCGTTGTAGACATCATCGAGAATTTGGGTCAGGTAATTGGGCGAACCAGCGTCTGTGTTGATTCGAGCCTTCAGAAGTGAGACCGACACGTTCGTCGGGCTGGGCTCTGTGTAGTAGCCGGCCTTGTTCAAGACTTTTGCGACCGGGAACCTTGAGCCAATCGCATAGGAGTAATTCACATATCCAATTGATCCTTCGGCAAAACCCTGCGTCACATAACCCGTGACGCCAAGATCGCCCGCCTGCGCCTTCATCCCAGCAATCGTGGGATAGGTAGAGGTTGCGCCACACGCAGGGGCCCTTCCCGAGCGTCGGCAGTAATCGGTCCAGAGCGGCCCGTGTTGACTAATCATCCATCGTGTGAACTGCGCAGTTGAACCGGAACCATCCGAACGCACGACGGGAACTACCGGGCGATCAGGCATTGTCAGCCCGGGATTGTCCGCTGCAATCGCAGGATCGTTCCATCTTGTGATCGCACCGGTGAACAGCTTGGTTACGTTCTCGCCTGAAAGTCGGAGATTGGTGACACGCTGACCGTTGATCTTCAAGTTGTAAATAAACGAGGTGCCACCGGCCGTTACCGGAATGTATGCGTAGCTTCCCGGCGCGGGATTTTCAGGCGCTGAACCATCTTCTGGTTGAAATTGAAACGGAATATCAGAGGCTGCGTAATCAACGGTTCCGTTGAGGAAATTTTTGCGACCTGCACTGGATCCGCTCGGGTTGTAGTCGACGGTGATTCCAAATTGTTTGACGTTGACGCGCATCGCATCGATGGCACCCGCAGACCAGGAGGAGCCTTCGCCAGAAATTCGCTGATAGCTCGCCTGTGCCTCAGCACTCGGGCCTGACGCACCAACAACCGATGCCACGAGTGCGAACAGAACGAACGCCCATACCTTTTTCATGACTGCTCCGTTTCGATATCAGGCTCGATGCGTTTCAGATCCCGCAACGAACGGCTTGCTGCTCGTCTTTGCTGGCGAGAGGACAGCTGGCCCGCCGGTCGGCCGCCAATCAGTCGAGCTACTGCGAACAACACCAAGACCAAGACCATCAAGACCGCCGCAGTAGCAAAACCACGGGCGATAAGAGCCGGTTGGGGTGACTGGACGAATTCGAACACCGACAGCGGCAGCGAAACCATGGGATCGCGCAGCGGATTGATATTCAGCGTCGACGCAAACCCGGAGGTGAGCAGCACCGGCGCGGTCTCGCCGATACCACGAGCAACACCGAGAATGACTGCAGTACCGAGTCCGGGGCGTGCCGTTGGCAGAACTACATGCCAGACAGTCCGGCGTTCCGGTGCCCCAAGTGATGCAGAGGCCTCGCGAAGATTTCCTGGAACCAACCGGATGACGACATCTGCTGACCGGATAATGATCGGCAGCATCATGATGCTCACGGCAAGGGCGGCGGCGAGTCCCGATCGTGGCAGTCCGAGAATCAGGATGAAGGTTGCGAAAATAAAGAGTCCAGCGAGAATCGATGGAAGAGCCGACATGGCGTCAACCACTGTTCTCACCAATCGATTGAAACGACCCCGTGTCTCGTTGAGGAAAACCGCGCAAGCGATTCCCAGAGGAACAGTCAATACGATCGCGATCGTAATGATGATGAGCGTTCCGATAATCGAATGTTGGATTCCCCCGACAGACAGCGGGTCAGCTGGTCCCGCCTCACTCATGTCCTCGGTGTACAAATTCCACGTGACAAGGGCATCTCGTCCACGCCACAAGGTGAACGCCACTACTGATGCAAGAGCCGCCATAGCGAGAGCCGCCGATGCAGCCAAAATCGCTGTCATCACTTTGTCGATGACAATGGGTGTTGGATTCGTGAGTGAGATCAGTAGCGCGTAGAGGCCGAGGAAGATTAAAAACGTAACCACGACAAAACCGACCGAACCCTGCAACGGCGCAAGAAGTCCGAACAGCAAATAGGTCACGGCAATGGCGCTCGCACCGGCGCCCAAAATGTTGCCCAGGTCCTCGCGGGAAATGCCAGCAATCCTCCGCGTGTTTGACGGAGGAAGAGCGATTGGTGATATTTGCGGGAGCGTGGTTTTTGGACGTTGAGAATCCACGTTGCTCGCCTCGTTTTCCACCGAGTCGGATTTCTCCAAAATCGTCATGCTTCGCTACTCGCACCGGATCGCGATCGAGCGACAAACGCCGACGCTATGAAGTTGACGACAAGCGTCATGGCGAAGAGCGCTAAGCCAGCTGCCATGAGCGCCGAAAGACCGAATGACGAAGCTTCCTTGTATCCCAGTGCAATCAGGCTTGACACCGAATTACCCCCGGATTCGAGTATTCGGAAATTGATCTCGAAGCTGGGCGAAATAATCAGCAGTACCGCGATCGTCTCCCCGAGTGCTCGACCGAGCCCGAGCATCGTTCCGCCGATGATTCCCCCGCGGGCAAACGGCAGCGAAACAACTCGAATCGCACCCCAGCGAGTCGCTCCCAGAGCGAAGGCACCTTCTCGTTCGCCCAAAGGAACTTGTGAGAAGACCTCACGCATCACCGAGCTTTGGATCGGCATCACCATGAGTGCGACGACGACACCGGCAATGAAGGCAGAAGCTGTAAATGCAGACGCGTTCGGTAACGCACTATTCGACTCGGCTCCTTGCACACTGAAGATCGGGATCCATCCAAGCCACGTGGAGATCCACCGAGAAAGACCAATTACTCCCGATTGAAAGAAGAACAACCCCCAAAGTCCGTAGACCACGCTGGGAACTGCAGCCATCAGATCAACAAGTGAAACCAAGATTCCTCGAAAACGCGCAGGAGCGATATTCGTAATGAACAAGGCGGTGCCGAGCGAGATAGGGATGGCGATTGCTATTGCCACCAACGCGATCAGAACCGTGCCTAGAAGAACTGACCCAATGCCGAATCGACCTCGATCCGGCTCCCACTCGGTGGTTGTGAGGAACGAAACTCCCGTTTCGCTGAGCGCATCGAAGGCCTGAGCGCCGAGAAAGACGCCGACGGCAACCATGATGGCCAGCACTGCGATGCCCGTTGAGGACAAACCAACTCTGAAAATTCGATCGTTTCGATCTCGAACAGTATTGATAGTTCGTGGATCTGGTTCGCGACTCTCTGGCTCAGTTTGCGGAACGAATGTCTCGGTTTGGGTCAGCATCGCTCTGGCCCACTGAAGTTCTGTTCATGCACGGTCTGCGGGCCGCGTCGAATGGCGCCGAGTCCTTTTTCTCCAACCTCAGGAGATCTCACGGGTTGCTCAATGGATTTGTCATCAGTTGGAAAACTGACGGCCAATTCATCGCTCAAAATTTCGATGGCCACGTCGTCCAAGGTAAAGAGGGCGAACGACGTTCTTCCGAACTGTTGGTTACCCACAGAAGAAGGCAAAGTGAAGAATTCCGTCTTAGGCCTGGTCGTCGAGGATGAAGCCAAATCCTCTTACCGCACGGATTCGACGAATGCCCTCCAAATCTTCGAGTTTCGATCGAACCCGACGCACCACCGAGTCAAGTGAGTCCGGGCCTTCGCAGCCGCTTTTCTCGCTCAGCACACGCTTTGACACCGCCGAGCCGGAACGATCGAAAAGAACTGAGAGGACTGCAAATTCGCTGGGTGAGAGTCTGATCGCCTGCTCTCCCAAAGACATCGACAAGTTGCTTGGATTGAGGACAATTCCGTTTTCCGCTCTTGTTATTGCGGGTCTCCTGCGAGCTACTGAACGAATTCTCGCTAGCAGGAGGCGATCGGAGATCGAACAGTCAACAAACTGATCGAATCCAACTTCCAACGCTCCGACGAGGACGTCACTGTCGGCATTGTCACCGACGGCTATAGCTCGCAATCCGCCAGACCCGAGGAGTTTCGCCCAGAACTCGACATTGGTCGAAGGTCCAAAAAATACAATTGCGATGCTCATCGGGGGGATTTCCGAAGCACCAGATACGACGTGCCATCCCTCGTCACGAAGGAATCGCTCTATCCGATTCGCTCCTGGAAGATCTGCATCAACATAAATAGCAGGCGCGCTTTGCGACATCCCCGCTGCCAGCGAATCCCCCAGCAGCATCACTTGCAACGAATCCGATCTTCCACATCGGGCAAGGTAGATGTGCTCGGTTACGCCTTTGCTGCGAACGTGCACTGCGGTGGTGAACTTTAGGCAAATAGTTCCGTCGTTCGGACCAATTCGACATGAGGCTGCGTCGCAGTTCTAGCGGCCGACGAGACCAGCGTCGATCTTCATTTGCATGCCGGTTACGTAGCGAGCTTCGTCGCTCGCGAGATAGATGACCGCGTTCGATACATCTACTGAATCAATAAATTCCACAGGCATCGTGTTCATGAACACTGGGCCCACCGTGAAAGCACGTTCTTCGATGAGCGCACCGAGGCCGGGAACATTCCCCATCGGAGTGGTAACGCCGGCTTGATGAATTGAGTTGGCGCGAATGTTGTATTCGCCGTATTCGATAGCAAGCGCATTGACGATGCCAACAAGGCCGTGCTTCGCAGCGGTATAGGAAAGCGTAAATGGCTGACCCTTGAGACCCGCCGCAGAGCTGATCACGATGAACGAGCCACCCTGGCCACGCTCAAGAAAATGTGGGAGCACTGCCTGCACGGTGTTGAACGCGCCAGTGAGGTTGACGTCGATGACGTCCTGCCACTGGTCCTGCGTCATTTCGTGAGTGCGAGCCCAGTTGAGAATGCCAGCGTTGGCAACAACGGTGGTGATGTAACCAAGTTCGTCAATGCCGCGCTTGGCAAGTGCCTTGAGGGCATCTGGGTCACGAACGTCGACATGACCGGAAATGACTCGCTGGCCAGTCGCCTCAACAAGACGGACGGTTTCAGCAAGATCTTCGGGAGTCGCCGGTTCAACACCACTTGTTCCCACGGGACCGCAAATGTCGCTGATGATGACATCGGCGCCCTCTTCAGCCATACACACCGCATGCGAGCGGCCCTGTCCGCGAGCTGCTCCGGTGATGAATGCGACCTTGCCAGCGAGACGACCCACAACATTCCCCTTACACAATAAGCAATTCAGTCGGGCGACGAACAGGGGGCAAAGAGTAGTCACTGTCGAAGGCAACCATCTCTAGACTCAATGGATGATCTCCCGTCGCCGCAACGTCACTCGAAACATCCTGATCACTCTCACCATCGCCATGGGCGTCTTGGCGGCGGGGTGCGCAAGCGATAGTTCGACCTCAGGTTCAAGCACCACTACCTCCACCATCGCAGCAAACACAGGCAAGCCCGAATCATCAGTCGTGCTCAACAAACAAGCACAAACTGTTCTTGACCAATTACTGCAGTACCCAAGTGGGTCCCAAGCACAGGTATCGTCGGCGATTCTCACCATTGCTCCGGGAGTTTCGACAGGACTGCACAAGCACGATGCTCCGATGTACGCGTACATCCTTGAAGGAACGCTCACTGTCACCTACGAAGGCGGCATCGTGAAGGAGCTCTCGGCCGGTTCCGCGATTCTTGAAGCAGTCGGCACTCCGCACAACGGGGAGAACAAGACTGACAAGCCAGTGAAGATTTTGGTCGTCAATATGGGCGCTGAAGGCATCGCGAATTCCGTGACGCTCTAACGCACTTGACGCTTACGACGCAGGTACGCTCCAGCGAGCAAGCTCAGTGCGCAGCCAACCGTTTTCCCAGAAGCTCACATCGCCACCATTGTCGAGCAAGTACTGGTGTGCGTTTGCCATCAGCGATCGAAGGCGCAGATTCTCTGATTCGGTCTGCGCGATCGCTTCGCCGAGCGTGAGTGCGAGTGGTGCGTTGCCTCGTGCGAGTGCTGCCTCCGCTCGATCAAGCGCTGCATCGGTTCCTGTGAGCAGCAGAAGTTCCGCGAGCGCTGCCGGAGCACTATCGGGATAGAACTCGGTGGTTGATTCAAGTTTGAACCAACCGACATATTCCTCCCAGAACGTGCGAACGGCCCACGAGACTTTGCCATACCCCTGACCGACACGAAGCTCAGGTGGAAGTTGGATCTTTTCCATGAGCGTCCACATGTCCACGCCCGCGTTGAAACCTTTGAGTGCTTCTTCGTGCACGTAGACAACTGCGTCGTGAAGTCGTTCAAGGGATGCTTCAATCAATTCTGCGCCAACGATCGGTTCGTAACGACCGGTAACGAGGATTTCTGGTCGGAGTTCACGCACGAAACGATTCGTTGCGAGTTGCGGTTCAACAAATCGATACTTATCACCACGAATGGTGTTGACGTTCGGAAAATGCGGGAACAGCGGACCAAAGAGGTTGCTGACAAGGGCGATCTTGTGATCGGGAAGCCAGACAATCAAGCAGTCAGTCGTTTCACCAACGGCGGCAAACAAGTCGACACGAAGACCGTCAATCGTGAGCGAAAGTCGATCCTCGAAGAGGATGTCGGGCATAGGCTCCGACTGCGCCATTGAAACGCCGGGATTTTCTTTGTAAATACGCTGCGCATCGGTACCGAGCATGTCGAACCAGATGCCCGCAGTGCGCATACGTAAACCCTGAATGCGCTTGTCGTCACGCTGGTGCGCGGGATTGTTGGCCTGAGCGACGTACTTGGTGTTTGTCTCTTTAAACAGATCGACACCACCAACGTGATCGACGTGTCCCTGGGTGGTGAAGATGTAATGGGTTGGCCCCGGGCAGATCGCATCGAACACGCGCTTGTGATGCGGTGCCTCGTACCCCATGCCGGTGTTGACGATGATTCGACCGTTATCGGTGAGGATCATGTACGAAGCAGTGGTTCCACCTGATCGATAGATAAGGCCGTCGACGATCGGATACGCCGGATCGTCATAGACCGGGATGAGCAGTTCTTTGCCCGGGCGCGTGTCAATGAGTTGGTCGACTTGCTCTTGGATATTCATTTGACCTCAATCTTGACGGGAAACGCATTCATGTAATCGGTGTAACGGGTGCGGACTTCTTCTGGGGTGACATCAAAGTCGCCGCGGAGGTCATACACAACACGCCCCTCTTTGCCGCGGGGATGTGCCGCTTGGTACGCAGCGACTTCCGCCTTCGCTTCGCCAGTGAATTCAATTCCGGCCATGTCATAAATGCGCTGCAGCGTTCCCATTTCATCGGCCATGTACTCGTGGAAGAATACATCAACTGTGCGATCGGCAGGAAGAAGATGCCGATCACGGAGCGAGGAATCGAGAAGTCGGCCAATGCGGTCAGTCCAGTAGTCGCGATACCACTCGGGATTCGATGTCTTGTACGACGTACGTGCGCCATAGGTGAGCATCGTGATCGTGGACTGCACGACGGCAACGGGGTCGCGATGGGTCACAACAATCGTGGCGTCAGGAAACGTTGTCATCAACGGACCGATCTGCTCGAGATGCTGCGGCGATTTCAGTACCCAACGCTCGCGCGGCCTATACCACTGCATAATCTGCAGCACCGTCTTCATATACGCATAATGAGGTGTCTGATCGTGGGCGAGGAAGTAGTCACGCCACTTCGGAGTTCTCGCGACCCACTCAAGGTTGTAACTCGTGAAGTCAGGCGTCATGAGTTCAAGTTCCTCATGCACGTGATCCGGATTCATCGGGTGCATCGCAGCAATAAAGGGAGCGCCGGCCTGCATTGCTTCCCACTGACCCTGACAACGAGTCCAGCGAGGGTCGACGCCATCAGCTGGAGTTTCCTCACGGGGATCGGGCACCGGTTCATACGATTCCCATAACGGCATCGAACGGAACCGACTGTCGGCAGCAAGAAGATTCACCAGGTTCGTGGTGCCCGAGCGAGGAAGCCCGATCACGATCACCGGCTTCTCGATTGGGATATCGAGAATCTCAGGATGTTGCTTCAGCAGTTCACGAATGCGCAGTCGATTCGACGCGTACCGAACGCAATCTCCGAACATCATCATCCGACCGAGTCCGGTGCGCTCAGGGTCGGCGTTCATTTCGTCGAGCTGGACCTCGAGCCGCTCGCGAAAATCATCAGGACCGAAATCACTCAGTCCTGTTTGTCCAACTGCTGCCGCACAAACCGCGTCGACAGTGAGCTCTGTACGTTGAGTCTCCCCAAATTCGAGACCCATTCGCTGCATATCGTTGAGAACAGGGGTACGGAGATCATCGATTCGAATTTCGTTTGCCATTCCAACTCCTACTTAAAGCGCGAGCCATCCGCCGTCGATGGCGAATGCCGTCCCGGTAGTAAACGATGATGCTGCCGAACAAAGAAAGAGAATCGCCGAAGCAACTTCTTCCGGTGTCCCCATGCGACGCATGATTTGGTTCGAGAGTTCCCCATCAAGCATCTCGGGAAACGGCTTCATCGGCGCCGTCATGGGGGTGTCAATTAGGCCAGGTGCAACCGCATTCACACGGATGCCGTCCTCGGCCCAATAGAGAGCAAGGTTGCGAGTGAGGGCGAGCAGTGCAGCCTTCGACGAGGAATAACCGGGGACAATCGTTGTGGCTCGATAGGTCATCATCGAAATGACATTGACCACACTCGCCCCGCCTGGCATCGAACTTTTCGCCAATGCCTCACGGCTGCGAACAGAAAGTCGCTGTGCTCCTTCTACGTTCATACCAATTGATGCATGAAACCCTTCGGGACTCCACTCATCGAGTCCATCAGGAAAACTTGCACCCGCATTATTAATTAATACGTCGAGTGAGCCAAGGCTCGCTGCGAGCGCGTCGATCGCTTCGCCATCGCGCATTTCGAGCTGCTTATAAGTGAACCGAGAGAGTTCGGTGTCGTAATCAGCCGCAGACGATCGAGTACCGGTGACAGTCACAGAAGCACCCGCATCAGCAAACGCTGTCGAAGCTGCGTAACCGATTCCGCTGGTTCCGCCCGTAACGAGAACCTTTGTTCCCGTGAAATCGAAGGAAACGCCGTTCATTGAGCACCTTCCATTGTGATCATGACCTTGCCGCAGTCTTTCGATCCCTCAAGGATCGCAAGTCCGTCACCAAACTCTTCAAGTGAAAGTTTGTGGCTAATGACGGCCGACAAATCGCGACGCCCAAGGAGTTCAATGGCGTCTTCAAATCGTTCCGGATATTCCATAGAACCGCGCACGGTGAACTGCTTCATCAAAACGTCCAAGAAATTGGTGGGGATAGGTCGGAAGTGCAACGCAACAATGACAAGCCGGCCGTCGACACGGCCTTTCTGCAAGACCTCGCCGATCACGCTGTCGGCACCCGATGCTTCGATGAACACATCGGTTGCTGGCGTGGGTCCGAACATGAACGGCACCTCGCCGTGGATGCGCTTGAGTTCGGCCCACACATCAACCTCAGATGGGTCGAGCACATGGGATGCCCCCATCTCCTTCGCCAACGCAAGTCGTGTGGGGCTGAAGTCAATGGCAACGACGTCGGTCACACCGCGATCGGCGAGCGTTGCGATGGCAAAGAGCCCGATGGGGCCGCAACCGAAAATGGCCACCCTCTCTCCTGGCTTTGCTTCGGACTGATTCACTGACTGCATTCCGACGGCCAGCGGTTCGGCAAGTGCAGCGGTCGTCAGCGCCATACCGTCAGGAATTTTGAACAGTCGCTTGCCATTTGCAGCATCGGGGACGAAGAGCAACGGCGTCAGTCCACCCTGTGCTCCTCCCGAACCCATTGGACCCTCTCCGACGTCTGATGGACAAACGACAACACGATCGCCGACTGCGATGTCAGCAACCTCACTTCCGACCCAATCGACGATGCCGGCCATTTCGTGACCGAGCGGAATCGGGTGTCCGGGGCCAAAACCCATGTGGACATACGTAACGTCGCTTCCGCAGATTCCGCAAGCAGCAATACGGACGAGGGCGTCACGAGGACCTGGTGTTGGTGCATCAATATCGTCGAGGCGCCAGTCGTTCACGCCATGCAACATGATCTGTTTCATTTCACTCTGACCTTTCGGTTCATTGAATTCGTATGTGTTTGAGATTTCGCGTGTCGTCCCGATGTCTTTACGTTTGCTGCATCCGGACGCGCACCATTGAGGACGACATTGACGAGTTGCGCGATCCATTCATCGTCGATCTGCTGAGGCATCCCACCAAGCACTGCGTGCAACACGGGCCCGTCGATCAACGATGCGAGAACCGAAGTGTCGACATCAGCGCGCAACTCACCAGTCACTTTCGCCCGATCCAGACGTTCAGCAGTCAATCGTGAGGCCGCACTTGATTGCGCAATGCTCTTCCTTCGCTCGGGTTTTGATTCACCGAGAAGCCCGACGATGGCGGAAAGCGCAGCCGGGTGCTGCAACTTCTCCACCGACCAACCGATCATGGTTGCAAGGTCGGCTTCGAGGTCGCCGGTATCCGCGACGACATCATCACCATCAGTACGGAACACGGCCTTGGTGACAAGTTCTGACTTTGAGCCGTAACGGCGATAGATCGCAGCAGTCGTTGTTTCCGCGCGTTCCGCAACGGCAGCGAGACTCAAATAGTTGTAGCCACGCTCGGTGAGGAGCTCGACAGTCGCGTCAATGATCGCGGCATCAAGTCGCGGGTCTCGCGGCCGACCGGCCGAGATCTGCTCGTTTGTGTTTTCCCCCATTATGATACGGACCGTATCGGAATGCGTGCGTGTCTGCACGCAGAAAGACCGGCCCACGATGGGCCGGTCTTTCTACAAATTCCGCCAGCGATCAATTCAACGCTGGCTCTTCGAGTTTCTTTTCAGGCCTTCAGCCGTTCAGCCGGTGAAAGCTGCGAGCACGACAGGAGTCGCCTCAACGCCGGTCAAAGGCTCTGAGCAATCGTCGGCGGCCCCGCCGGTCACTTGATACATCGTCGTGGTACCCGAGATTTCATTGGCAACAAGCAGGAGTGGGACTCCGTCGCTAGTTTCGCAACCACTAACGAATACAAGCCCTTCAGGACCTGAATCGGTTGTGCCTGGCCCTTGGCCTCCCGCCAGCAATGGATTCACATAGGAGTTGAATACGGGTGTAGTTGGCGTGGTGACGTCGAACACCATGAAACCACCTGCACGTTCAAGCCCAACGAACGCAATAGAACGGCCACCGACCTTACCGACGACGAGTCCTTCTGGCTCGGGGCCTTTGTTGTCCGAACGGGTATCAAACGTTGTGGTGTCGCCATTCTGAGCATTGTGAAGAGTGGGGTGGTTCGCTGTGATGTACTGCTCAATTTGGTCGCCGCTGTCCCAAACAAGGGAACCGCTGGTGGACCAAATGGAGAATGAACGCGCACCGAATGAGTACATGTTTGTAATTGGCGAAGCGGTCGGAAACGACTTTGTCGACGTCAGTCGACCCATAGTCAGGTTGGTTCGAAGTGAAGCGTCCACCGCAGAGCCGGTGAAGTCCAGACCTGAAATCCGAGATTCTTCTGAGAAGCAGTCGTAGTCCCGACCATCGCCTTCGTTGGCAGTAGCAAGGAACTCGCCTGATTCAGTGGTGAACGCGGAAACTGTATCGGGCATATACATACCCAGCAGCGGCCAGTTGGCGATGTTGATCGCCGGCCCGTTGCTGCCGTCGTCCTTGTCACTCACATCGAGCCCGTTGCCTGGAAGCGAGTGGTCCTTGTATCCGAGAGAAACAACATCGAGGATCTGGTTGTTCTGCAGGTCAACAATCGCCATTGCGTTGTTTTCCTGCAGCGTCACCCAAGCTCGAGTTCCATCGGCGGAAATGGTTGCGTACTCAGGTTCAAGGTCTTGAGCCGCAGTTGAGTTCGGGAAAAAGATGCGTACGTTCTCGCTAAGCAACGTGCTGGCAGAGAAGCTGGAGAAATCGAGAGTCGTCACGGTGGGTGACGCTGGCCCATTGGCAATGCTGATGATGCTGACGGTTCCAAGCGGATCCTGAGCTGCACTCGGATCGTCGTCGTTAGGGTCGCAGATCGGTTCACCCTCACCCGCAACAACAATCGTCTTTCCATCGCGGGAGAACGTGAGGCTGTCGGGGTGCACGCCCACCGACACTTGGCCGAGAAAATTACCCGACGTATCAAACAGTACAACGGCACCGTTCGACGGCGTATTCACACCTGTCGGGGCTACGGGAACCGTGACGGCTACGACACCGTTCTTCACAGCAACACTGGTGATGTCTGACCCGTAGGCACTGATGCTCACACTCGTAATCAGCGTGGGGGCTGAAGGTGTCGAAAAGTCAACGATGTCAAGGGACGAAGTCATGCCATTAGTGATGAAGGCCCGCTTTGTCGTCGGATCAAATCCGACGATCTCGGCAGCGCCTTCGCCACCACCAACGAATGTTCCGACGGCGGTGACAGTCAGCGCGTTTGAGGGAGTCGGCACCGCTGCCGACACATTCCCCGCAAAGCCCACCGACAAGAGTCCGATAGCAGCGACTGAGGCAACAGCTGTTCGAGCAATCTTTGAATGAATAATCATACGAGTTGTTTAAACAGCCCAAGTGAACTGCGTATGAGGCGGATCGAAACTCAATACGAAGATTTCCGTCCTCTTGCCTTTGCTACCTCGATCACAAACCTCGCTAACCGCGCCAACAGGTCAGGTTTTAGATTTGACCAGTCAGGGTCTGCTCGTTCGGGATGTTCTCGATTGCGATCCCGGCCGAATCAGAATGTCATTGGGCGCGCCATCAGGAATCCAGCCGGAACGCGCAACTCAACCCGTGAACGAAGGTTTCACGTCAGGAGTTTCCACGTAGGTGAAACCTCCGACGAGCGTTGCTGTCTGACCATCGGCAGTTGTCACGACCACATCAAACACCCCGGGATCTTGAGGCCCCGTGGTGCAAATCAGCTGCGATGTGGTGACAAAAATGACCGGCTCACACGGCACGCCGCCGATTTCGACGGTGGTTTCCGTTGTGAGGTTTGTACCGTCAACCGTTACCTCAGTGCCGCCTGACTCCGGGCCCGATCCAGGCGTCACCGAATCGATTGTCGGAGAAGCGGTCGTTGCCAGTGGAGTGAGGTCCACGTCGTTTTCTGGGATCGGATCAGCAGTGTTTGAGGCCACGACCACTTCGGTGTCTCGCGATGTCGGAACCGGCGTACGCGCCGAGCGCACCTCTATGTCAATCGTTGCCGATGCGCCGTTTGCGAGGTCGCCCAATGCACATGTAACCGTGACACCCGATTCAATACATCCACTGGGAACAGCCTCCACCGAAAGCCCGGCCGGAACCGTTACAACCATCGTTGCTGCAACGGCATCGGTGGGACCGTTGTTGAGCGCAGTAAACGAGAGTGTCGCAGTTTCACCGGGCGCAACAATCCCAGGACCATTTGCTGCAGCTTCCAAATCAGCAAACGG
>SXGQ01138915.1_pt1 | contig 17843 bp, 17 predicted proteins | sample 3178371 | NCBI WGS metagenome assembly SXGQ01 (sample SAMN11356859, study PRJNA531348) | freshwater metagenome | isolation source: freshwater sample F1-20 | place: China: Fuxian Lake, Yuxi | collected 2017-12-25 | reverse complement strand
CGCCTCGACGACCGCTGCCTGGGCACGCGCACCGGCCGCCTGCGCCCGCGCCGTCTCGAGCTCGGCTCGCACCTGCGCCAGCCGCGCGCTGATGTCGGCATCGTCCAGCGTTAGCAGCACGGTGCCCTTCGTCACCACCTGATTGTCGTGCACCGCCACGGTGGCAATCACGCCGGGAATGCGTGAGGTGACCGCCACCACGTCGGCCTCAATCTGGGCGTTGTCCGTGGCCTCCTGGCCGGCGTGCAGCCATGCGTAGCCTCCGAGCGAGGCCCCCACGATCAGCGTCAGACCACCCAGCACGAGAAACGCCTTGCGGCTGTCGCCGCCGCCAGCTCCCGCCGGACGCGGTCCTGAAGTTGTCGGTTCACTCATCGCTCACATCTCCACATGCACATCGGGTGTCGGACCCGCCGGGCGTACCGGCACCTTCAGGAAAATCAGCATCGGAATCACCAGCAGGAACAGCGCCCCGGCCACGATGAAGATGCGCTCGAAGCCCAGCACGACCGACTGCTGCATCACCGTGCCGGTCATGGCGCGCATCGCGGCGTCGTGTGCCGACGCCGCATCGAGGCCGCGCGCACGGAACGACGCTTCCAGCATCTGCAGGCGCGACCACACCTCAGGGCGTGTCAGTGTCATCTGGGCATCGAGCCCGCCGCGCGCCAGCTTGGCATAGTTGTCGATGAAACTCGCAAAGATGGCAATGCCCACGGCGCCGCCCATCTGCCTGAACAGCGAGTTGAGGCCCGTCGCATCCGCAGCCTTGTGCTTCGGCACGTTCGACAGCGACACCGTGGTCAGGGGCACGAAGAGACACGCGAATGCCACGCCCTGAATCAGTAGTGGCCCGACGATATCGGCCGTGCCTGACTCGAGCGTGAGATGACTCAGCCGCCACGAACTGAACGAGAACAGCAGTACGCCCACGGTCACGATGACGCGGGGCGCCACCAGGTTGTAGATGCGCCCGACAATCGGCACGGCGGCCATCATGATGAGCGTGCGCGGCATCAGCGCCAGGCCCGACTGCACGGCCGTGAAGCCCAGCAGCTCCTGCATGAACACCGGCAGCAGGAACATATTCGCCAGCAGCATGGCGAACATCAGGCCGCCGATGAGGGTGCCCGACATGAACACCGGGTCCTTGAACAGCCGCAGGTCAACGGCGGGAAACGGCGTCGTGAGCTCGCGAACCACGAAGGCCGCCGTAGCCACCAGGCCCACCACGAACACGATGGTCAGCTCGCGCGAGTCGAACCAGTCGTTCCGGTTGCCTTCTTCGAGGAAGTACTGCAGCAGCCCGAGCGCCACCCACAGCAGCGCAATGCCCATCCAGTCGACGTTGCCCCGCTCGCGGGCCGCCTGTGCGCGGTTGTGCTCGAGAATCTCCGGGTCTTCATGCACGAAGGTCGCAACCATGAAGAGGCCCAGCAGGCCCACCGGCAGGTTGATGAAGAAGATCCACGACCAGTGGTAGTTGTCGACGATGTAGCCGCCCAGCGTGGGGCCCAGCGCCGGTCCCAGCATCACCGCCATGCCGAAGAGAGCCATGGCCGTGGCCTGCTCATGCGGCGCGAAGGTCTGCCGCAGGATGGCCTGCTCGGTCGGCTGCAGCGCTCCGGCCCCGAAGCCCTGAATCACGCGATAAATCACCAGCGCCGTCAGCGACTCGGCAATGCCGCACAGCAGCGACCCGACGATGAACATCACGAGGCACGCCATGTAGACGCGCTTCTGGCCGAAACGCCGGCCGAGGAACGCGGTGAGCGGCATCACCAGCACCAGCGCCACGGCATAGCCGGTGCTGATCCAGGTGATCTCCTGCAGCGTGGCCCCGACCGCGCCTCGAATCTGCGGCAGCGCCACGTTGACGATGGAGGCGTCGATGGCCCCCATCAGTGTGCCGAATGTAATCGACAGCGTGACGAGCCACTTGTTCGTCTTCGGCCGCGTGACAGGGACGGCCGGCGCTGCCGCGATCACTTCTTCCGTGGCGGATGGGTGGGACGCAGTTCCACGTGCCCGGGCAGGCTGCGCAGGGGGTGGCGCAGCAGATCCTCGATGGCCTGCGCCACGTCGTCGGGCGAAAGCTTCCAGTCCGCATCGGACGGAGACGCCGTCCCCATGAAGTCGGTCGCCACCGATCCGGGCAGCACCGTGCTGACGCGGATGTTCTGGTGGCGCAGCTCGAACATGAGCGCATCGCTGAACGCGTTGAGGCCGGCCTTCGAGGCGCAGTATGCGGCGCCGCCCACGAAGGGATTCTGGCTGGCCAGGCTGCTCACATTGATGATCCAGCCGGCCCCGCGCGCCACGAGGTGCGGAATCGCCGCGCGGCACACATTGAAGACGCCCGTGAGGTTCGTGTCGATGATGCGGTCCCACTCGTCGTGCGGCAGCTCGCTGATGGGCTGCCCCACACCGACGCCGGCGTTGTTCACCACCACGTCGAGTCCGCCCCATCGATCAACCGTGGCCTGCACGGCCTGGCCCACCTGCGCGCGGTCGCGCACGTCGCAGGCCATGGCGAGCACGCGGTCCGCATCGCCGCAGGCCGCCACCAGTTGCTGCTGGGCCCGCTCGGCACCTGTCGCCGTGGTGCCCGTCACCGTGACGCTATGCCCCTGCGCCAGCAGGCGATGGGCCAGCGCGAGTCCGATGCCCCGAGTGCCACCCGTGATGAAACTGACTGAGCTCATGCGGCTACAATCCTACCGTGTTCATCGTCGTTCTGGGCGCGGGCGATGTCGGCGGCGCCGTCGCCCAGCAGCTGTGCACCCTGCATCTGGGCATGCCCGTGGTCCTCGTCGACCCCAGGCGCGGCGTGGCCGAGGGCAAGGCACTCGACCTGCGGCAGAGTGCGCCCGTCGACGGCACCGCGTCGGATCTCAGGGGCACAGATGACGCCGGGGTATTCGCCAATGCCGCGCTGGTGATCCTCGCCGACGGCGCGGGCGACCCCGGCCGGGCCCCGGTGTCCATGACCGACGCCGCCGTGCTGCCGCAGCTGACGCTGATTGCCCGGCATTCGGGACGCGTCCCGGTGCTGTGTGCCACCCACGAGGCCGCCACGATCATTGAACGCGCCGTCACCGAGTGCGGTCTGGCGCCGTCACGGATGCTCGGATCGGCCCCCGAGGCCCTGCGCGGCGCCCTGCGGGCCCTCGTCGCGCGCGAATGTGAATGCCGGCCCGGCGAGGTGGCGGTGGCTGTGCTCGGGCGGGCGCCCGGTCAGCTGATCGTGCCGTGGGATGGCTGCAGCATTGGCGGCCGCAACGCCACCGATGTGCTGGCACCCCCAGCCATCCGGCGCATCGAGGCGCAACTAGCGGGAATGTGGCCGCCCGGCCCGCATGCCCTCGGGCGCGCGGCCGCGCGCACGGCCGCGGGCCTGCTGCGCGGCGATGGCGAAGTGTTTGTCGTGCAGGTGGCGCTCGTGCGCGGGGTGACCGGCACAGGACGGCCGGCGATCCTGCCGGCCATGCTCGGCCCCGAGGGGGTCCGGCAGGTCACGATACCGACACTGACGGCTCGAGACCGGGTGAGGCTCGACGCCGTCGTGTCGACATAAGCCTGCGGCGACGCAGGCGCAGTAGCCGTGGCGGCCTAGTAGACCTCGGCCGGCCGATGCAGCGAGAGCCCGTCGGCAAACACCTCAAGCCGCTTGCGCAGCATGAGGCGGCCGCGATGCAGGCGCGACTTCAGCGTCTGGTCCTTGAGCTTGAGGCGGCGGCTGGCTTCCTCGGTGCTGAGACCTTCCAGGTCGCGCAGAATCACCGGCGTGCGGTAGATGGCCGGCAGCGCGTCGACCGCCTCGGCAAACCGCTCACGCAGCTGCTGCCGCAGCAGTTCTTCGTCGGCCAGCGCCGACCAGTCGGCCGGATCGAGCGCCCGCAGGCTGCCCGGCAGCTCTTCGTTCGAGGTGCCAATGGGAATCTCGGTGACCTCGGCCATCCGGGCCGCACGCGTGTTGCGCAGCCGCGACATGGCCGTGTTGAAGGTGATGCGGTAAATCCACGAGGAGAGTGCCGCATCGCCCCGGAAGAGGTCGATCTTCTGGTAGACCTTCATCAGCACGTCCTGCGTGACTTCCTCGGCGTCCTCACGGTTCTTCACATACCGGAAAGCCAGCTGATAAATCTTCGAGGTGTAGCGGTTGGCCAGTTCGGCCAGCGCCAAATCGTCTCCGGAACGGAGGCGTTCGACAAGCACGGTGTCAGGGGTGTGTTCGCGCATGGGATGTGGTCCTTTGCTGTTGTTGTCAGCAGGTGAGAACCCCACCCCCCGCCCGATTATTCCCGCGGCAGCCTCGCGTGCGAAAAAAACTGGAAACGGTGCCCTGTCAATCACTTGCCACGGTGGCCCGCACGCGGTCGGCGGCCATCACCCCGGCCAGGACCACCACGCTGCCGGCCAGCTGGACCGGCGTCAGGGCCTCGCCGAGCCACCACCACGCGATGAGGCCGGCCATGACCGGCTCGGTCATGCCCAGCAGGCTGGCAGTCGATGCCCGCAGCAGCCGCAATCCGTTGGCCACCAGCACGTAGGGCACCACCGTGCCGAGTACCACCACCCAGGTCAGCAGCACCCATCCAGGAAGGGCCAGATGGGCAAAGCGGCCCAGCAGGGGCTGCGAGGTCCACAGCATCTCGTAGGGAAACGCCTGGATCGGCAGCAGCAGCGCCATCACCACCGTCGTCACACCGAAGCCCCAGGCCGAGAGTGTCGTCCCGGCATACGTCCGGCTCAACCGGTCGCCGGTCAGATAATAGACGGCCAGCGCCACCGCATCGAGCAGCCCGGCGGCGACACCCACGGCATCGAGCCGCAGGCCCTGCCAGGCCTCGGTGATCAGCAGCAGGCCCGACAGGCTCAGGCCGAGGGCCAGCCAGAGGCCCTGCGGCACCGCCACACCCCGCCAGAACCGCAGGTACAGGAGGATCCAGACCGGCGCCGTGAACTCGAGCAGCAGCGCAATCCCGATCGACACCCGGGAAATGGCCAGGAAGTAGAGGGCCTGCACCACGGCCACGCCAACGACCCCGAACGCCAGCATGTGTCCGAGGTCGGCGCGGGCGATGCGCAGCGACGGCCCCCGCGTCAGGAGGGTCGCGGACACCAGCAGCAGCAGCGCGCCGGCGCAACGCACCTGCGTCAGCCGCCATGGAGACAGCCCGCCCAGCAGCAGGATCTTGGCCACCGTGCCGCTGAACGCGAAGCACAGCGACCCCAGCAGGCAGAACAGTTCTCCCCGATAGCGTCCGGGCACGGCGGGCAGTCTATCCGGGATGGACCCGGGCACCGAACACGTCGGCAAATGCCGCGACCAGCTGTGCCTCGACCGCAGGCAGGTCGTGGGCGCGGCCGGTGGCCTTCTCGAGGGAGGTCACGCCCCGGTCACTGATGCCGCACGGCACGATGAGGCCGAAATACGACAGGTCGGTGTTCACGTTGAAGGCGAAGCCGTGGCTGGTGATCCAGCGGGACACGCGCACGCCGATGGCCCCGATCTTCTCGGGGCCCAGCTGCGGTGACATCACCCAGGTGCCCGACCGTCCCGCGATGCGGTCGGCCTCGAGGCCATGCCGTTCGCAGACGCGAATCATCACATCTTCGAGGTCGCGCACATAGCGATGCACGTCACGCCGGTCGGGATTCAGGTCGAGGATGGGATAGCCGACAATCTGGCCGGGGCCATGGTAGGTGACATCCCCGCCGCGCCCGGTCTCATGCACGTCGACCCCGAGCGCAGCCAGCCGCTCGGGTGTCGCCAGCACATGCCGGTGGCCGTCCTTCCGGACGCCGATGGTCAGCACGTGCGGGTGCTGCAGCAGCAGGAGCGTGTCGCCGATGCGCCCGGCGCGCCTGTCGTCGACCAGCTGCTGCTGCAGGGCCAGCCCGTCGGCGTATGGCACCACGCCCAGCCGACGGACCTCGAGTGTGCGCATGGCCGCTAGGCCTGGTTCGGATCGAAGTGCTCGATGGCCTTCTTGAGATCCGCGAGGACCTGGTCGGCCACGGCGCCATCGATCAGGCGGTGGTCGAAGCCCATGGCCAGGTACCCCATGAGCCTGATGCCAATCGCATCGTCGATGACCACGGGGCGCTTCTCGATGGTGCCGACCCCGAGGATGCCGACCTGCGGCTGGTTGATGACCGGCAGGCCGAACTGCGCGCCGTAGTTCCCGGGGTTGGTGAGCGTGAAGGTTCCGCCCTGCACTTCCTCGGGATTGAGCTTCTTGGCGCGGGCCCGGTCGGCAATGTCCTGAATGGCCCGGGCCAGCCCCATCAGGCTCAGCTGCTCGGCCCCCTTGATCACGGGGACGCTGAGCCCGTGCTCGAGCGCCACGGCGATGCCGAGGTTGACCGAGCCGCGATAGATGACGTTGCCGCCGTCGATCGAGGCGTTGAGCATCGGATGGCGCCGCAGGCAGTCGACCACGGCCTTGGCGATGAAGGTCGTGTAGGTCAGTTTGAGTCCCGCGCGCTCGTATTCGTCCTTCTTCGTGCGCCTGATCTGATCGACGCGCGAGTAGTTGATCTCGAACACCGAATACACGTGCGCCGACGTGTGCTTGCTGAACACCATGTGCTCGGCAATCTTCCGGCGCATGACCGACATCGGCTCGACGCGGTCGCCGACCAGGCGCACGACCGGCGCCGAGGCCGCGGCAGCCGCAGGGGCCGGATGCGCCAGAGCCGACACCGTGGCCATGCCGCCACGCGCGATGAACGACAGGATGTCCTTCTTGGTCACGCGGCCGCCAGTGCCGGTGCCGTGCACGCGGGCAATGTCGACCTGGTGCTCCTTGGCGATGCGGCGCACGAGGGGTGACGACCGCTGGCGTTCACGACCGACCGGAGCCACGGCATCCGCGGCCGCAGGCAGCGAGGCCTCAACAGACGCCACCTGAGCCGCGACCGGCATCGTGCCTGGCAGCGCCGGGGTTGCAGGTGCGCCCACCGGAGCCGGGGCTGCCGGTGTGGCCGCCGCGGGGGCCGCCACTGGCTGGCTTCCTGGGGCGCCGATGGTGGCCACCGGCGTGTTGACCGGCACCGTCTCGCCTTCCCGTGCGGTGATGTCCAGCAGTACGCCGGCCACCGGCGACGGAATCTCGGCGTCGACCTTGTCGGTCGAGATCTCGAACAGCGGCTCGTCGCGGTCGACAGTGTCGCCGACCTTCTTGATCCATCGGACGATCGTGCCCTCGGCAATCGACTCGCCCATCTGGGGCATCAGGACTGGTGTTGACATGGTACGGTCGTCCCGGAACTAGATGTGAATGGCCGCCCCGTGCGCCGCGTGCGACGCCTCGCCCACCGCTTCCGACATGGTGGGATGCGCGTGGATCGTCTTCAACAGTTCCTCGACGGTGCATTCCATGCGGAGGGCCATCACGGCCTCGGCCACCAGTTCGGTCGCACGGGGGCCCATGATGTGCACGCCGAGCACTTCGTCGTACTTCTTCTCGGCGACAATCTTCACGAAGCCGTCGGTCTCGCCGGCCATGCGGGCACGGGCGAGGGCCTTGAACGGAAACACCCCGACGCGCACGTCGTAGCCCTTCTCGCGGGCCTGCGCCTCGGTGTAGCCCACGCTGCCGATTTCCGGATCGCAGTAGGTGCAGCGCGGCACGTGGTCATAGTTGATGGGCGTGACATGGTGTCCGGCGATCCGCTCGGCGAGCAGGATGCCTTCCATCGACGACACGTGCGCCAGCTGATAGTGCGGCGCGCCCATCGTGATAACGTCGCCGATGGCCGAGATGCCCGGCACATTCGTGCGGAACAGGTCGTCGACGACGATGTAGCCGCGATCCATGCGGAGGCCGAGCGTCTCGGCGCCGAGGCCCTCGGTGACCGGTCCGCGGCCCGTGGCCACCAGCAGGTGCTCGAAGGTGGCCGTCTGCGTCTTGCCGTCGGCCGCCTGCATCTCGACGGTGACGCCGGTGTCGGTGGCGGTGGCGCTGGTGACCTTGGTGCCGGTGTGCACCTTGATGCCGCGGCGCTTGAAGGTCTTCTCGAGGTCGGCCGAGATGGCTTCATCTTCGCCGGGCACGAGCCGCGGCAGCAGCTCGATGATGGTGACCTCGCTGCCGTAGCTGCGGAAGATCGACGCGAACTCGACGCCCACGGCGCCGCTGCCCATGATGGTGATGGAGGCCGGGACGTGGTCGAGGTGAATCGCCTCGTCGCTGAAGATAATCTTCGAGCGGTCGACGGTGATGCCCGGCACGCTGCGCGGAGCCGAGCCGGTGGCGACGATGATTTCCCGGGTCGCTCGGAGCGCCTGGGTCGTGCCGTCATGCAGCGTGACCTCGACGCCGCCGTTGCCGGTCAGGCGGGCCGTGCCCTTCGCCCACTCGATCTTGTTCTTCTTGAAGAGCATCTCGATGCCGCCGGTGAGGCCGGCGATCATCTTGTCCTTGCGCGCGTGCACGGCCGGCATGCTGATGCCGACGGCCTTGCCGTCCACCCCGGTGAGCCCCCATTCGGCCGCGCCCTTGGCGACCTTGAGCGCATGCGCGTGCTCGAGCAGGGCCTTGGTGGGAATGCAGCCCCAGATGAGGCAGGTGCCGCCGAGGGCCTTCTGCTTCTCGACCACTGCCACCTTGAGCCCCAGCTGCGAGGCGCGGATCGCCGCGACATAGCCGCCGGTTCCCGCACCAATCACGACAACGTCAAACTCATGGGCCACAGTCATTACTCCTTCAATGAATCCGGGCGACGACCGCGTCACGCGGCGCGCCAACTTCTCACTGTCCCTTGGAACCCGCGGCAGCGTCAAGCGACGCCGAAGTCCTTCTGACCATCATGCGCCTGACTTCTTAATGGCGGTGAGCGGCACAAACGCCGTCGGGGCCGGCGCCGGGGGGGGCGGCGGGGTGACCTGCGCCTTGAGCGCGCCGTGGTCGTACTTCAGTTCCCAGTAGAGTTCGGTGAGCACGTCGAGGCGCCGGGCCAGCGCCTGCGCCCGAAGATGGGCCGCCACCGCCAGCCCGAGGGCAAGCAGGGTCAGGCCAGTGGCGATGGTCATGTGCCCATCCTACTGCGAGTGCGGCGGCAGTGGAGGCACAGACGGCCGGGGTCACCGCCGCGGCAGGACGGCGTCTTTCAGCTGCTTGATGATGCGCGCCTTCACGACCGTCTTGGCCGGAATGCAGATGTCCTCGCCCGTCGCCGGATTCCGGCCGATGCGGGCCTTGCGCCGCTGCAGCACCACTTTCACCATGCCCGGCACCGTGAACTCGCCTGCCCGCTGCAGCTCGGCCTCGCAGAGCGCGTTGAGTTCCTCGAAGATGGCACGCACGTCGGCGCGCTTCATGTCCAAGCGGTCGGCGAAGTGCGCATAGAGTTCGGATTTGCCCATGCGCCGGGCCTCGGCCATCGTCGTCTCCATTGCGTGTCGGGTGCTCAGGCGTGGTGGATGCTATCGCCGGGGACGCATGCTGTCAATTGCGCGCGGCCTCTCCATCAGTACACAATCGCAAGGTGGCTGACAATCCAGTAGCGCTGCTTGAAACCTTCCCCAACCCGCGGCCCGAACGCGAATACGAAATTGCGATCGACTGCCCCGAGTTCACCTCGATGTGCCCGAAGACCGGGCTGCCCGACTTCGGCACCATCCGCATCCGCTACGTGCCGGATGCCACGTGCGTCGAGCTGAAATCGCTCAAGTACTACCTGCTCGAATACCGCAACCGCGGCATCTTCTACGAGGCGGCCACCAACCAGATCCTCGACGATCTCGTCAGCGTCTGCCAGCCGCGCCGCATGACCATCATGGGCGACTTCAGCGCCCGCGGCGGCATCAGCACGTCGGTGACCGTCGAGTTCACCAAGGCCTGACCCAGTCGGCACTGCACTTGCCTGTCTCCCGATGATGAGCCGTCCAGCCCCGCGATTGTCGCGGGAACTGCCACGGCTCCCGGGAACAGGCGATGCATTTTTCTCGAGGTCCGCTCGATGTCGGTCAGCACGTCCGCGCACGCGGCCGTCTCTGGCGCATTCACGGCACCCAGCAGGGCGAGCGGGGCACCTGGGTCGTGCTGCGCGCCGCCGACGCCGCGGGCACCCCTGACACCTGCGCCCTGATCTGGCCGCACGATCCCCTGCCGGCCGCCGCCCTGCCGCGCCTTCGGCATGCACCGCTGACCCGTGCAGCCCGGCACATCTGTGCGGCGCTCGGCGCCGCGCGCCGCGAGGACGACCTCTGGTGCGCCACCGACGCTGACATCGCGGTGCATCCCTGGCAGCTGGCACCGGTCGCAGCGGTACTCCGCGGCGCCACCCGGGTGCTGCTGGCCGACGATGTCGGACTGGGCAAGACGGTGGAAGCCTCGCTCATCGTGGCCGAGCTGCAGGCGCGGCAGTGGATGCGCCGTGCGCTCGTGCTGGCACCGGTGGCCCTCGCGCCGGCGTGGCTCGAGATGCTGCGCGCGCGCTTCCAGCTCGACGCGGTGCTTGTCACCGCGCACGATCTGCAGCGCTGGCAGCACCGGCCGGCCGCCGCCGGCAATCCCTGGCAGCAGGCCTCGGTCATCGTCGCCTCCATCGACCTCGCCAAGCAGGCGACGGCGATGGCCTCGCTCGAGGCGGTCGGCCTCGATGTGCTCGTGGTCGATGAAGCACACCATGCGGCAGCCTCGACGGCGCGGGGCGCGCTGGTGGCGCAGCTGGCCCTGCGCACGCCGTGGGTGGTGCTGTGCACCGCGACGCCGCACGCGGGCGGTCGCGCGCAGTTCGATGCGCTCTGCCGCATGGGTGGCACCGGCCTGCCTTCAGACGCACCGATGCAGATCTTCCGCCGACGTCGGAGCGATATCGACACCGTCACTCCGGGCCGATCGCTGAGAGTGCTGCGGGCGCGGCTGGCGTCCCATGAAGCGCAGCTGCACACGCAGCTCGATGCGTATGTGCGCGCGCTCCAGCACGGGCCGGCGGGCCGGGAACCCGGGGTGCAGCTGCTGTGCATCGTGCTGGCACGCCGGCTGGCCTCGAGCCCCGAGGCGCTCAGGCAGACGCTGACCCGCCGGCTGTCATCCCTCGACGACACGTCTGGAAAAACCGACGAGCGGCAGCCATCGCTATTCGAGAACAGTGCCGAGGACGAGGAGGATGACGGCGAGGGCGACGATCCGTGGTCGGGACGGCTGGGCCTGCACAGTCTGGCCGACGAGCGGCAGCAGCTTGCGCACCTGTGTGCGGCCGCCTCGGGGCTGGGCGGTGGTGCCAAGCTGCGGATGCTGCAGCGCCTGCTCCGGCGCACCCGCGAGCCGGTCGTCGTCTTCTCGGAGTTTCGCGCCACGGTGCTGGCGACGGCACGTGCCCTGCCCGCCGATGTCCGGCCGGCCGTCCTGCACGGAGGCCTGACGCCCGAGGGGCGGGCACACGTGCTCGACCTATTCCTGAGGGGCGCGGCGCGGGTGCTGCTGACCACCGACGTGGCCGGCGAGGGCCTCAACCTGCAGCACCGGTCGCGTCTGGTGGTGACGCTCGACTGGCCATGGCGGCCTCACCGGCTCGAGCAGCGCATCGGGCGGGTCGACCGGCTCGGCCAGCAGCGCCGTGTGCATGCGCTGGTGCTGTCGGCCCGCGCACCGTCCGACGACCGGATGCGCGAGGTGCTGCAGCGGCACAGCGACGAGGCCGAGGCGGCACTCCGGGCGCACAGGCACGCGGGGCCTGCGGCCGACACGCGCCTGATGGCCAGCCGCATCAGGCAGCTGCGCCGCTGGTGTCGCCTCGGGCACGACGCGCGAGGTCATGGCATCGCCGGCGTCTGGGCCGCACCAGCGCGCCGCCGGCGTTCGAGCACCGTTACCGTAGCGTGTGTCGTGCATCGACTGGCTGCTGAAGGCCAGGTCGCATGGCGGCACCTGGCGGCGCTGTCTGTGACGCTGCACCCTGACTCGGGCAGGCCGCCCCGATGGAAACGCATCGCGCGGCACCTGGCCACCCTTCCTCGCATAGCCAATGCGTGCCGCCACGCCGCGGCCACTCACGCCTCCCGAGGGCAGATCCGTACGGGCCCGGCACTCGCGCGCATTGCCGACCTCCGCCGCATCCTCAACGCGGGCGCAACGGCGCAGATGCAGCCATCGATGTTCGATCGGCGCGCAGAAACGCAGGCGGAGGCCTGTGCCCGGGCCAGGGCCGCCGTCGATGCGCACCTGGCGCTGACCACACGGGGCCTCGCGGCCATCGACGCCTCGGCGCACACCCCGGAGGCGAACGATACCGTCGGCGTCGTGGCTGTGCTGCCTCTGGACGGATCGGGGCGCCGATGACGGCACCGTGGGGCGATCTCATCGTGTCGGCCCTGCTCGAGCGCCACCTCTTGGATGAGGCGCACGGGACGGCATGCCCCGCAGCATTCACGGGCCGACTGCCGCACTGGTGGCGGCGACTGCAGTCAGTCGCCGGGCCAGCAACGCCGCCCCGCGTCCTCTTCGACGTCGGGGTGCGGCCGCTCATCGAGCCGCTCGGGTTGGCGTGGACCCATCTCGACGTGCATCCGCACGGCGTCGCCGCACTGCTGCACGCAGCCGAGCGGCAAGGCTCACCGCTGGCGACCCTGTGGTGCAGTCCGTGGCATGCCCCGCTGTCGAGTGCCAGTCGCCGCGCCCTCGCGTCCGGCCGGCCGGCCCAGGTGCCCTGGGCCTGTGTCTTCACGGGACACGAACTCGCCGTCGTCGATGCCACGCGACCGTGGTCACGCCGGGCCCTGCGCCTGCCCCTGGCCCTGCTGCCCGACGACACCCGCTGTCAGCAGCTACTGTGGTCGCTGCTCAGTCCGCACGGCCTCGGCCACGCGCTGCGCGCACTGACCGGGCAGTCTGATGCCTACGGCGCTGCGGTGTGTGCCTCGCTCGGCGACCGCGTCCTCGAGGCCATCGAACTGCTGCTGACCCAGTGGTCGACGGCACATGCCTCAACGGACGCGCTCGGACAGGCACTGACCGTCGTCTATCGGGTGCTCTTTCTCTACTTCGCCGAAGCCCGCGGCCTGCTGCCTGTCTGGAATCGGCGGTTCCGCGAGTCGTACAGCATCGAGGCGCTGCGCGACCGCCTGCTGACCACCCACCAGGCGAGGGGCACCTGGGATGCGCTGCAGGCGATGACCCGACTGGCCCGTGCCGGGTGTCACATCGACGACCTTCACGTCACCGCGTTCAATGGACGGCTCTTCGCGCCGGCCATGGCCCCGCTGGCCGACCGCGCCCCCGTGAGTGACGCCGTGGCGGCGCGGCTGGTGCTGGGCCTGGGCACCACGGCGCACGCCTCGATGCCCGAACCCATCCGATTCGCCGACCTCGGCGTCGAGCAGCTCGGCGCGGTCTACGAGCGTGTGCTCGACTACGTGCCCGCGCCGCGGGGTGCCACAGTCGCCCTCGCCCGCACAGGCACGGCCCGCAAGGTATCGGGCAGCTTCTACACGCCGCGCAGCCTCACCGACTTCCTGGTGCGGCGGACGCTCGCACCGCTGGTCGAGGGACGAACGTCGCGCGACATCCTCGCCCTGCGCGTGCTCGATCCGGCCATGGGCAGCGGCGCGTTTCTCGTGGCCGCCTGCCGCTATCTCACCGATCGGCTCGAGCAGGCACTGGCAGACGAGGGCGAGTGCCCCGACGAGCGTGGAAGCGAGGCCCGCCGCACCGCCCTCTCGCGCACCGTCGCCGAGCGATGCCTGTACGGCATCGACCTCAATCCGACCGCCGTGCAGCTGGCCCGGCTCTCGCTATGGATGGCCACACTGGCCGGCGACCGGCCGCTGACCTTCCTCGACCACCATCTCGTCGTCGGGAACAGCCTGGTGGGTGCGTGGCTGCACGATCTGTCGCGCCCCCCGGGGCTCGCTCGCGACGAAGACGCCCCGTCGCCGGATGCACGGCTGCCCTTTGGCGAGGCCCCGCGCCATCACCTGGCCCGGTGGCTGCTGCCGCATCGGCACGCCCTGGCAGACACCCCGTCAGACTCGGTCGAAGCGGTGCGCGAGAAAGAGCAGCGGCTGCAGTCGCTGTCGTCACAGGACGGCCCGCTGGCACGCTGGTGGAAGGCCGCCGACCTGTGGTGCGGACTGGCGCTGGGCACGACGCGACTGACGCCGGGCCTGTACAGCGAGCTGCAGTGGCATGCGGCCCAACGCAGCACCGCGCTGGCATCTCCGGCGCTCGACACGCTGGCAGCCCCCCTGGAAGGCCAGGCCCGCAGCCACCGCGCCTGCCACTGGGAGCTGCAGTTTCCCGAGGTGTTCCTCGACGGCGACGGCTGGCCCCGGGCCGATGCGGGGTTCGACGCAGTCATCGGCAACCCGCCATGGGAGATGCTGCGCGCCGACAGCGGCACCGGCGACGAGCGAGAAGCGCAGCGCCCGACCAGCCGGCAGGCGGCGGCCTTCCTGCGCGACAGCGGGCACTATCGGCTGCAGGGCCGGGGCCACACCAACCACTACCAGCTCTTCATCGAACGCGTGCTGCGCCTGCTCGCCCCTGGCGGACGCTTCGGGCTGCTCGTGCCGTCGGGCCTCGAGACCGATGCCGGCAGTGCGCATCTCAGGCGGGCGCTCTTTGACAGCACCACCCTCGACACGTGGGTGAGCTTCGACAACCGGCACGCCATCTTCCCCATCCACCGCAGCGTGCAGTTCCTGGCGATCGCTGGAACGCGCGGTGGCACCACGCCGCTCCTGCCTCTGATGCGCGGTGTCACCGACCCGCAGGTCCTCGGCCGATGGCCCGACCTGCCCCCGCCCACCACACGCGCGGCCTCCGCATGCGAGGGCGGCTCTGACCCCCTGACCGTGCACCGGAAATTTCTTGACGACTGGGATCCGGACACCTGCACGGTGCCCGCACTCGTGGCCCCGATCGATCTGGCCATTGCCTCACAGGCGCTGCGGCACCCGCCCCTGGCGTCGGCCGAGGGCTGGCAGGTGCGGTTCGGCCGCGAACTGAATGCCACCGATGACGCCGACATCATCCGGCCCAGGCCCGCGGACCGGCGACCGCGTGCCTCAGGCGGCGTGCTGACGGTGATCGACGGGCGGCATGTGCGGCCCTTCCGGCTCGATCGCGATGGCTCGACGCGCGAAGCCTCCCGCGAGGATGTGCGTCGTCGCCTCGGCACTGGCCCGGGGCCCGATGCTGTGCGCGTGGCGTACCGCGACGTGGCCTCACGCACCAATCGCGTCACGCTGATTGCAGCCCGGCTACCTCCGGGTGTCGTGTCGACGCACACTGTTTTCTGCAGCCGTCGCATCCTCACCGACGAGGAGGCCTGGTGCCTGGTGGCGCTGCTCAACAGCCTGGTGGTCAACTACCTCGTGCGGCTGCAGGTCAGCGTGCACGTGTCGTCCGGCATCATGGCCCGGATGCCCGTGCCCTGCCCCGCGCCCGGGATGCGCGCGCAGCTGGCCACGTGGGCGCAGACGCTGAGCGAGGTGCCCGATGCCGAGACGCTGACCGACACCTACGCCGACCTGAACGCGGCTGTGGCCGGGCTCTACGGCCTCAGCCCCGCTGAGTTCAGGCATGTGCTGGCGGGCTTTCCCCTGATTGCCGAGGGCCTGCGCGACCGCTGTGCCGGGGTCTTCGATCAGTCGGGCAGGCGACCGTGAAGCGCGCCGTACACCCACGTGCCGGCCGTGGCGCTCACCAGAGTGACGAGGATGGCACCGTAGCCCATGCCGACCTGCGCGAACAGCGGACCGGGACACGCCCCGGTCAGCGCCCAGCCCATCCCGAACAGCAGCCCTCCGTAGACGACACCTGGCTTGAAGGCCTTGGGCCGGATGACGATGGGCTCGCCGGAGAGGGTGCGCAGCGACAGGCGCCGAATCAGCCACACCGACGCCATGCCGGCGGCCACCGCGCTGCCGATGACGCCGTACATGTGGAACGAGTCGAACCGGAACATCTCCTGAATGCGGAACCACGACACGACCTCCGCCTTTACGAAGACCATGCCGAAGAGCATGCCAACGACCAGGTATCTCAGGTGCCCGCGCATCGTGTTCACTCCCCCAGGACGAAGCGGAAGACCAGCGGCAGCAGGACCCATGTGCCGAAGAACCCGCCGGCCATGAAGGCCATCGATGCGACCAGCGACGGCCACTGCAGGCTCGACAGACCCATGATGGTGTGGCCCGACGTGCAGCCGCCCGCCCACCGCGTGCCGAACCCCACCAGAAATCCGCCAAGCCCCATGAAGAACAGGCCCTTCAGGCTGGCGATCTGGTCGGCCCCGAACACATCGAGTGGCATCAGGCCGCTGAAGTCGCGCACCCCCAGCGCTTCCAGCGCGGTGCGGGTGTCGGCCGCCAGCCGGAACGGCTCGGGATTCGGCAGGGCCCACGTCGCCAGTGCCGCGCCCAGCAGGATGCCGGCCACGAAGAACAGGTTCCAGCGTTCGGCCTTCCAGTCGTAGGTGAAGAACGGCAGGCCGGCCGGGGCGCAGGCTGCGCAGATGTGCCGCAGGCTCGACGAGATGCCGAAGTTGCGGTTCCCGATGATGAGCAGCGCTGGCACCGTGAGGCCGATGAGCGGCCCGGCGACATACCAGGGCCAGGGACGAGAGAGCAGATCGAACATGGTCGTCTTCACTGTACCCGGAGCGGGTGGCCCCGGGCGAGTGCGGCGTTGTCAGCGTGTCGCCAGATAGCCGCCGGCCGCCACCAGCACCAGAATCGCCGCGGTCAGCAGGGCCGACAGGCGGTCGCCCTCCCGCACGTAACCGACACACGCCACAACCACACGGGTGATTGGCGTGACCATCAGCATCAGCAGGCCGGCCTGGATGAGCCGCACGGGCCACGGGCTGCCGGGCTGCAGCCCCGAGGCAGCAAGACCCAGCACCAGCAGTACGGTCGTGGCCATCCCTGTGATCGAGAACAGGCGGGTCACTGCGGCAGCCTCGCGATCATCACGCCAGCCACCAGCAGCAGCACGACGGCCAGCATCACCTTGAGGCGGCGCGGGGGCCAGATGCGCGCCAGCCGCAGGCCGATCATCGAGCCGATGCGCACGCCGAGTACGGCGGCCGCCGCGAGCGTGGGCAGCAGCAGGCCCCGGCCGAAATAGATCAGGGCACCCGATGTCGCCGTCACACCGATCATGAACGCCGAGGTCGTCGACGCCACGCGCATCGGGATGCCGCACCAGGCGTTGAGCACTGGCACCTTGATGACGCCGCCGCCGAGGCCGAGCAGCGTCGACAGCGTGCCAGCCACAAACGACGTGCCGACGGCCACTGGCATCCGCTCGAGGCGATAGACAACGAGCCGACCGGTCTGCTCGTCGGTATAGCGGCCGCCCCACGGCCCGGTGTCGGCATCCTCGGGCAGGGCATTCTGATGGTCGCGCCTCAGGAACGTGATGAGGCTCATGAGGGTCATCACGACACTGAAGGTGATCATCAGCGTGCGCTGCGGCAGCAGCGTCGCGGCCACCCCGCCGAGCAGGCCGCCCGCGGCGGTCAGCAGTTCCAGCATGAAGCCCATCCGCAGATTGATGAGGGCCCGGCTGCCTGCGGCACCCGACACGGCATTCGACGTCGCAATGACCGTGGTGAGGCTGACGGCCACCGCCTGCGGCATCGGCACGCCCAGGCCCTGGACCAGCAGCGGCACGAGGAACACGCCGCCGCCCAGCCCGAGCATGCCCCCCAGGGCGCCAGCCACCACGCCGCCCAGCGCGGCCATGGCCATCAGCGAAAAGGAGACGGTGGTCAGCACGGGTGCACGCTAGGCCTGGGGAGCGCCGGCCGCCCAGGGATGGAGGGCGGCATACAGCGTCGCGATGATCGGCGTCGGCACGCCGTGCGCCGCGGCCTTCCTG
>SXGQ01026473.1_pt1 | contig 17847 bp, 19 predicted proteins | sample 3178371 | NCBI WGS metagenome assembly SXGQ01 (sample SAMN11356859, study PRJNA531348) | freshwater metagenome | isolation source: freshwater sample F1-20 | place: China: Fuxian Lake, Yuxi | collected 2017-12-25 | reverse complement strand
TTTGAGGCCCGAGCTTTGAGCCGCCTTCAAGTGCTCCAGCCACTTCGATTCTTTCTCACCCATCGCGCTCTCCTTTGGAAAGCCGTAGGTGTACCGCTATCAGGCGCTCAGGGGAAGGACGGGGTTCACGGATCGCTTACGTTCGAAAAGTTCTTGCTCTTTAAAACATTGGAAAGCGCAGGGTTTTTTGGTAAATATTTCAGGGGACGAGCCACTCCCAGGTGTCGGCGCTCAGGCGCGCTCGCCAATGTCCGCCATGGCCCAATTCCAGCCAGTCCATCTGGAGGACCTGGGAGTTCAACAAGGCGAAGTGATGGTCGCCACTCAGGGTTTGCGCGGCGCAGTGTCCCTCAGGGCGCTTGGTGCCTGGGGCAGCAGAAGCCATGTAGTCTGCAGCAGATGCCGACTGCTGGACCCGCTGCCAAAGGGTTTGCAGTTCAGGGCCTTCGGTGGTGATTGAAATTTCAGCTTTAACGCGCAACTGCCAGTTAAGTCTATGGCTCCAAAAGACAAAAACCACCTTAGGTTCTTTTGTAAGTTCGCTGACTTTTTCGCTGCGTGCGTCCGTGTAAAAGCAAAGTGTTTGTTGGCTAGCGTCTACCTTTCGAAGCACTACCTTACGGGCATTGGGCGAGCCATCGCAACCCACTGTGGCCAGCACAGGCGTTCGCCATTCGTGATGACGGTCTACGCTGGCACGTCCAAGCTCTTTCCAGATTTGCTGTCGAATATCTAGCGGTTCGCGAAGTACGTTCTTCATGGCACTGCGGTCAAGCCTTCAACGCACCAAGGGTCTAACGGTGGTGAAACCGCCGTCCACCGCAATGACCTGACCCGTCAGGCGAGCGGCACCGTCTCCAAGTAAAAAAGCCATGACATCAGCAACCTGCTCAGCTGATTGAATCCCACCCAGTGGATACTGGCGTGCAGCGCCCTCGCGCATGGCTGTCATCTTGAGCATATTGGCCGTCATGGGTGTTTCGGTCAGACCAGGAGCCACTGCATTGATTCGTAGCCCTTGAGCGGCGTATGTCGCCGCAGCACTGCGTACCAGGGCCTCAACACCGCCTTTGGCAGCGGCGATTGCTTCGTGGTTTGCAACTCCAATGCGAGCCACCACGGAGCTGGGCATCACGGCAGCGCCTGGCCCGCCTTGAAGTCCAGTAATCCATGCTTGAAGCATGTACAAAGCGCTGTCTAAATTGATCCGCATCACTTCACGGTAGGCTTGCGCACTGGTCCGATGCAGGGGCGCAATCAAAGTGCTACCCACGCAATGCGCCAGCAGTGAGGGTGCAGCACCTAGTGACTCCTGGCAGGAGGCTACAGCTTGTGCGGCCCCTTCTGGTGTGGTGGTGTCGGCAGTGATGCGCAATGCCGCGTCAACGTTGGTCAAACGATCCATATAACGCCCGACTACAGCAACTCGCAGGCCTTGGTTATGAAGTTTATGTGCGAGAGCCTTGCCAATGCCGCCGCTGGCGCCTGTAATGAGAACAATGGATGTCACGAGATACCTTGTGAAACTGGATTAGGTAATTAGTTGCTTGGCAGGCGGCTGCTGACTTTGGTTAGGGATTTCAGTCCCAGCGTGCGGCCCAGCGCTGAAGCATCGGCCGCCACCTCAGAAATAACCGGTACATGCACTCCATCACCCAGCCAGCTCCAGGCAGGCGTCCTGCCAAGGCCAGCCAGCGCCATCCGGGCAGAGCAGCCCACAAGGCCAAAAATGCTTGAGCGCCGCTAAGCAGTTGGCCATCGCGGCCTTGCACATGAAACCGCGCCAGTAACTGTTCGCGCGAGGTGCCGGCTGGCAGAGGCACAGCCGTGTTGCTGATATCGGCAAAGCACACCGGCGAACCTAGTTGTAGCGGTTGCAGGTCACGATAGACTGCAATTTCGCGCCGACACAGCGGGCAGGCGCCGTCGTAGAGCACGGTCAGTGCCGCAGGGCACTGGCTTGTGTTTGCCGGGTTGGTATCGGTCATGTGTCGCTCCAAATAGGTTTACCAAGCTGGCGTTTGTCGAGCGTTCAGCAAGTCAGATGCTGACGCAATGCCGCGCGAGGTCCGTGTCCACCACTGACTAAACGAGTCGCAGCGCCGGTCAACCGCTGGGAAAAGCTCAACCGCCGCTTCGCAAACTGCCAAGCTTGCTAACCACGGTGCAAGGTGCGGCTCGTCCACACTGCGCACACGGGCAGCACCCTGCAGTGCTGCACCAATTACGGCCGCATCACCTTGCCACCGCAACGCAGTAAGTTCAGCCATTCGACTGGCAACAAAACGCCAGCGTCGCTCGCTCCAAGGCCATGCGCGGTGAAAGTCGTTGACAAAGACGCCCACCACCACCGTGTTTGCAGGCAAGGAAGTGGGCAGATCGCCTAGGTTCCAGGGGTGCACCAGCCAAACCTCGCGGCCTGCCACAGCCGACGCGACAGGCTGTACCCAACCAAGGTCGGAGGGCGGTTCTGCAAGCAGCAAAGGTTCAATCAGCGCGTCTGAGGTGGGTGCGTCGTGCTCGGCGCGGGCGCGGATAGGTACGCTGCGAGTGGGTTGTCGCGCGATTCTGTCCAACGCTTCATAGGATTGGTCGATCACACTTTCCGGACTGTGCCAAACCGCAGGCGCATAGCGGGCAACGTTGTCGGCATTGAACAGGTACGGCTTGCTGCTGCCAGTACCAGCCACCCACTGCCAACTGAGGTGGTTGCTGGCCAGGTCACCGTCTAGCAGGTGACCGTAAAGCCAGTCGGCTGCAATCCGCCAGTCCACCTTGCGCACATGTACAACATAACTGGCCAGCCACATGCGGGCATGGTTGTGCAAATAACCTGTAGCGTACAAAGTACGCACCGCCATATCAATTACTGGCACATTGGTAGCGGCTAGGCGAATATCGGCGGGCAGGAGCGCCGAGTAGCTTGTCTGCGGAAGCAGGCCCTCGCGCAAAGATTCGAAAATTTCATCACCTCGAAACGCCCAGACATGTCGAAAGTATTCGCGCCAACCCAACTCGAACACGAACTTGTGCTGGATATCGAGCGGGTGCTTGGCGATCACACCAGCTAGAACCTCGGGCAGGCTTAGTAATCCATGGGTGATGTAGGGCGACAAGCCACTGACCGCACCCTCAAGGGCGTTACGGCTTCGCGCATAGTCGCCAGGCCGAACGGCATTGACGCGCGCCAGAGCAGCTTGGCGCGTGGGCGGAAACGCCTCGAGCATCGTCATTTGGCCACGCCGACCTCGCCGCGGCGGATGGCGTCGGCACGAATCGTCACGGCTTGTTTTTGGCTGTCCGTCATTCGCGTCACGTTCTTGACCTGCAAAGCCATGCGGGCGTTTTTGGCCAGCAGTGTTTCGTGTCGCATTAAAAAATCCCAGTACAGCGTGGTGTAGGGACAGGCGCGTTCACCCTCACGCAGCGCCGGGTCGTAACGGCAGCCCTTGCAAGGCCCACCCATACGCTGGATGTACTTGCCCGTTGCAACGTAGGGCTTGCTTGCCATGAGGCCGCCGTCTCCGTACTGGCTCATTCCTAAGGTGTTGGGCAACTCCACCCACTCAACCGCGTCCACATAGACCGACAAATACCAAGCGTGAACCTGCTGTGGTCGCACGCCCAGGAGCAGGGCATAAAGGCCCGTCACCATTAAGCGTTGAATGTGGTGCGCATAGCCGTGTTCAAGCGTCTGCGTGATGGCATCGCGCAAGCACGCCATGTCTGTGTTGCCGGTCCAGAACCAGGCGGGTAATTCTTCCCTCGCATTGAGGGCATTGCGCTCGACATAGCTGGGCATTTGGGTCCAGTAAATGCCGCGCACATATTCGCGCCATCCCAGGATTTGGCGGATAAAGCCCTCAGCGCTTTGAAGCGGCGCATGGCCAGCACGGTAGGCAGCTTCCACCGCTTGAACCACCTCGCGCGCACTAAGCAGTTTAAGGTTCATGGCCGAGGACAGATGCGAGTGATACAGCCAAGGCTCGCCAGGCCACAAGGCATCTTCATAGCGCCCAAAAAGCGGCAGACGCTCGTCAACAAAGCGCTGCAATGCTTGCAAGGCTTGACTACGGGTAACCGGCCAGGCAAAGCTCTCGAGCGTTCCGGGATGATTAGCAAACCGGGTGTTCACCAGTGCAATGACCTCTTGCGTGATGGCGTCGGGCTCAAAGGCAGCTCGTGCCGGCACCACGCCGGGGCCTTGGGGGCCAAAGGCTTCGCGGTTGTCCGCGTCAAAATTCCACTGGCCACCGGCAGGCTTGCCATCGTCCATCAGGATGTTGTGGCGTTGGCGCAGTTCGCGATAAAAGTACTCCAGTCGCAGCGACTTACGCCCATCAGCATGGGCCGAAAAATCGTGGACAGTGGTGAAGAAGTGCCTGTCTTCGCAGACTTCCAACGTCAGACCTGCGGCCTCGACCGCAGCCTTGAGTTGCTGGAACACGCGCCAATCGCCCGGCGCGGTCATCACCACCCGTTGCGGCGCCAGCACCGCCAGATCGGCCTGTAGCTTGGCCCCAAGGCTGTCCAAATCGGCAGCAGCGCCGGTGTCGTTGAGCCGGTGGTAGTGCAGCGGCCAGCCCGCGTCGCATAGTGCCTGTGCAAAGTGACGCATGGCGCTCAAAAACAAAGTGATGCGCTGCTTGCTTGACCAAACATGGGTGGACTCTTGGTGGGCTTCGGCCATCCATACAGCATCTTGTGCGGCGTCAAACCCGTCAAAAGCTGCGGCTTCTAAATCGAGCTGATCGCCCAGTACCAAAATCAGGTGTCTTACATGGTGCATGGTCGTCTTCAATGCTCGTGGTTGTGATGGGCGGTGTGCGTGTAGGTGGCGATGTAGTTAACCTGTGTGTCCTTGCACCACGAGGCTTGGTGCACAAGCGGCACATAGCGCATGCCGCGCAGATCCCGTATTTGCAGGTGCGAGGGAGCCAAAGCAGAACTCAACTCTTCTGGACGGACAAACATCGACCACTGGTGGGTGCCGAGGGGGAGAACTCTCAGCAGGTATTCGGCTCCGATGATGGCAACGACAAAGCTCTTGACGGTGCGGTCGATGGTGGAGACAAACAACATACCGCCCGGCGACAGGCAGGCAGCGGCAGTGGCCAAAAATGCGGGCACGTCGCTCACGTGCTCGACCACCTCAAGCGCCAGCACCACATCAAAACTTTCTTGTGGCAACAATACCTCGGTTGGCTCCCCCAGCCGATAGTCAACTGTGACACTCTGCGATTGAGCGTGCAAACGAGCAGCGGCGACATTACCCGGTGAAGCGTCCACGCCCACAACCTGCGCCCCTAGGCGAGCCAGCGCTTCTGACATCAAGCCGCCGCCGCATCCAACATCCAAAATGCGCAATCCGGTCAGTGCGCTGGCGGTGTCTCGACCTAAATGCGAGGCGATTTGTGCAACCACATAATCCAGCCGCAAGGCGTTGACAACGTGCAGGGGCCGCATAGGTCCATGGCTGTCCCACCAAGTTGCACTCAGGCGGTTAAAGCGTTCGATTTCGGCTGCGATGGCGGTCATGCGTGAATAACTCAAATGTGGCGAATCAAGGACACGGCAGCGCTAGAACCGGCGCCCACCATGGCGCACCAGGCGCAAAGCACCGCACCAGGCCGAGTAGGACCACGCGCAGCAGCTGCCTCGTCACGGTGAGCTACTTCGTCCGCTTGGCAAACGAGCAGGGTCTGACGCAGGTCACTGAGTGCAGGCTGCGAGGCCAGCGCACTTATCTGATCCTCGTAGTGTTGGTTGACAAAGTTTTCTACCGCCTCGATCGTCGCGTAGACCGCCCTGGGGCCGAACAGCGCTGGCAGGGCACCGGTAAGAAACCCAGCCAGTCGCCACAGTGGCAGCAAACGACTGCATTGGTCCGGAGGTAGCCACCCAGCGATGAGGCGCAGGTGCTTTTGCTCTGTGGCCAAGTGGTGCTCAGCAAAAGCCCGCAGCACGGGATCGCGCGCGAATCGCAACACCCCTTGATAAATACAAACGGCGCCTACCTCGCCTGCGTGGTCGGTCCGCAGATCAGCAACGACCCAGGCAGGCAGCTTGTCTCGAGGAGTAAGAACCACGCAGCTGGAGTTCAAGCTTTCTAACCGGCCCGGACCAGAGCGGGGCACTGTGGACGATTCCGCCAACATCAGCCTTTTTTGGCCCATGCACTGCACCAGCCCTTGCCTGCAACTTGCTTGCCGGCAAACAATGGGCAACCACCTGCTGCGTCAGTGGCTTTACCTTGGTACAAGGCGCAGTTGTTGCAGACCTGGCCCGCTGCATATTTTGGATACTTTTTAGTGTCGGTCTTGGTGGCTTCAGCCACATAGCCCAAAGCCACGGCTTGCGGGTCTTTCTCTTCGAGCTTGGCCTGAGCGCGAGCAGATGTAGCCAAAAGCGAGCCGCTAGCGGCCAGCGTCATAAAGAATATGCGTCGATTGTTGTTCATAGGGATTCCGATATAAAACAAGCCGGGCGAATTTCAAAGCAGCGCCAAGGGCTCGCTTTCTTGGCGCTTGAAGATTTCAACAGACTCGGCTTCGTCCCATCTGAGGCTGTGCTGAAACGAGAAAGTGAATTGAGTCGCTTAAAAAAGGCTCGAGACACTGTTTGCGTTGTTGTTGAGTTTGTATACTAACCCAAGAATGCCTTGTAAAAGCCAATTTCCTTCAGAAATGAGGGCATAATCCAACTCAAAATTAACTCATCTGTTGATCCATGACCGCTCCCAAAATTAATTTTCAACCGGAGGCGCCGCAGGCAAACAGGGTGCCGCCAGCCTTTAAAAGCGCCACGGTTGCACGCCTTGCGGGCATGCCAGTGGCGACTTTGCGTATTTGGGAGCAGCGCTACCAAGCAGTGCGCCCCATCACCGCAGCATCAGGACACCGGCTGTACTCGTCGGCAGATGTTGAGCGAGCCACCTTGCTGCGCCGACTTACAGCGAAAGGCCATGCCATCGGCTTGCTGGCGGCACTAGAGACTGAACAGATGCGCGAGATGTTGCACGCCCATGCAGGGGCCATTGCAACCAACCGGTCTAGTGCACAGAAGCAAGCGCCCATCAGGGCTGTCGTGGTGGGGCAGGCCTTGGCGAGCCGTCTGCAGCGCTTAATCGATCGCCAACCCTCGGGGCCGGTACTTCACATAGTAGCGGTCTTTGATACATTGATCGAAGCAGCCGAAGCAGCGCAACACTCTGCCAAGCCCATCGTCGACCTGTTGCTGTGGCAGGCCACAAGTTTGCAGTCTGGGGCACGGCAAAAACTGCGCGTTGCCCAAGACGCCTGGCGAGCCGCTGCGGCGACAGTGTTTTACCGCTTTTCCAGCGCCGCAGGACGAGCGGAGTTAACCGGCGCCGGGGCCGCAGTATGGAGCGAACCCGTAGATGAGGATTCATTGGGTCAGTGGCTGGCATCCTTGCATCGCGCAGAAACGCCGTCGGCTGAGATCGTCACAGCCCCCGGGCTGACGATCCCCAGTGCAAAAGGCCCCACACAACAGACCATACAACCACCCCGGTTTGGCGATGCTGCTTTGACACAATTTGCGGGGCTTTCATCATCAATGGCTTGTGAGTGCCCCAGCCACTTGGCAGGGTTACTGCTGCAAGTTTCCTACTTTGAAACATACAGCGGCGAGTGCGCCAACAGGAGCGCGGCCGACGCACAATTACATGCTTACTTGCAACAAGTTGCTGGTACCGCGCGCATGCTGTTCGAAAACGCGCTCGAACAAGTAGCCATCGCCGAAGGCCTGCCCCTGCCGCTGGTCCCCACGGCATCTTCACTTTAAGGAGCTTGGCATGACTCACTCATTAGCTATATTGGTCACAGCGCTCTTATTCGGCGGCATGACGCTGTACTCTTTTGGTTTTGCCGCTTTTTTATTCAAAGCACTGTCAGCTCCTGTGGCTGGCGCTACGCTGCGCCTTGCATTTCCTTGGTTCTACCTGTTTGTGGTGGCCACGGCGACCCTCGCGGCTGTGCTGTGGTGGTCGCATGACACCGCTGCTGCTGCTGTGATGGTGGCCGTCGCTTTATCGACCATTCCCGTGCGGCAGTTGCTGATGCCGGCAATCAATCGAGCCACTGACTCTGGTGACCGGTTGAGTTTCAAATGGCTGCACGGCGCGTCGGTGCTTGTGACGCTGAGTCACATCGCTGTTACTGGCTGGGTGTTGGCACGCCTTGTTTGAGCGCGATCTCAAACATTCATACAGACTGATCAAAAAAATTCAAACGCACAAGCTAAATTTTTACCAGTCAAGAGCGCAAGGCACAGCAGAACACACACAAAATCCAGCGGGCCACCATTCTTTTGGCTTGTTTTTGGTGTTTGGCTTTCGGGCTTTATTTTGGCGATTTCCTGCTGATTGGTTACAACATGTTGGGGCATATCGCATTAATAAGTATGGCATTTGTCACTTGGGCTGTATTCAAAAAATTTGATCGAATTTATGGACCGAGGAAAGGAACGCAGGACTGGCTTCGCATGGCAGATCGAAGCAGTCGCTGTGATGAGATGACGGAAGAGCAAAGACTGAAAAAAATTAAAGAACTTAACAGCTAGCCAATTAAAAAAATCTTCACACCAGGCCCAGCGCGGCCGACATCAGTTCGGTCATGCCGCCCATCACAAAAACCCCGGTACCCACCACCAGATTGCCTAAAGCGAGCACCCATAAAAACCAGGGCAGGATGGCAGTGGCCGCAGGTGCCAGCGGCGCAGTCAAGGCGGGCTGCGTCAAAACAACAAGCGTACCAAGCCCAGGCTGAGCATGGGAAAGAACAGCAGCAGCAGCACGCGCAGCGCATCCCAGGCCAGAAAGGGCATGACGCCCCGGTAGGTCTCGCTCATAGAGACATCCCGGGCGAGGTTATTGACCACATACACATTGAGCCCCACGGGTGGCGCAATCATGCCAATGCCAACCGTCATGAGCACCAGAATGCCAAACCAGATGGCTTTGTCTTGCGCGCCCAGGCCCCACAACTCCAAGCCCATGATGGCCGGGAACAGCACCGGAATCGTCAGCAGCAACATCGACAATTCGTCCATCACGCAGCCGAGCAGCACATACAGCAGCAGTACTGCGCCAACCACAGCCAGCGGCGCAACAGGTAGGTGGCTGACCAGATCGGCCACTGCGCTGGGCATGCCAGTTAACGCCAGCGTGGCGTTCATCATGTCGGCGCCCAGGAAAATCATGAAAACCATGGCGCTGGTCTCGGCGCTGCCAACAAAGCTGTTTCTGATCGCCTGCCAGCCCATTTCGCCCTGCAGTGCGCCGGCTGCAAAGGTGGCTACTGCACCCACTGCCGCACCCTCAGTAGGCGAAAAAATACCGCCGTAAATGCCGCCAAAAACGATGACAAAGATCACCAGCAGGGGCCAGACACCCAGCAGTGTGGCGCGGCGTGTGGCTGGGGAGGCCTTGGGCGCGGGCGGCGCCAACTCTGGGTTGGCCCGGCACAGCAGCGCCACCACCACCAGGTAACCCAGCATGGCCAGGATGCCCGGCACCATCGCGGCAGCAAACAACTTGGCAATGTTTTGCTCGGTGAGAATGGCATAAACCACCAGCGGCACCGAGGGTGGTATCAAGATGCCCAAGGTGCCACTGGCTGCCAGCGTGGCCGTGGACAGGCGCCCAGCGTAGCCGTGGCGCTTCATCTCCGGATAAGCCACCTGCGTGATGGTGGCCGAGGTAGCCACCGACGAACCACAGACTGCACCAAAAGCCCCGGCCGACAGAATGCTGGCCATGCCCAGGCCGCCGCGCACATGGCCTACCCAGGCCGCCGCCGCCCGGAACAGGCGCCGGCTCAAGCCGCCTTGGGTGGCAAACTGACCCATCAGCAAAAACAAGGGAATCACGCTGAGTTCATAGACGGTCAGCCGCGCCACAGCGCTGCCTTTGAGCAGGTTCAAAAAGCTGGCCTCGCTGCTGAGCACCACATAGCCCAGGGCGCCTGGCACAAACATCGCAGCAGCAATCGGTACCCGCAGCGCCATCAGCAGCAGCATGCCGGCAAACATCAGCAGGCCGACCAGGATCGGGGTGCTCATGTCAACGCCCGTCCTCAGACAGCGGCGCGAGCCGCAAGTCGTCCAAGGCCTGCTGCAGCGCAATCAGCGAAGCCAGGGACAGGCCTGGCACCAGCGCGGCATAGGCCCACCACATAGGCAGCGCCAGCACCATGCTGGTCTCTCCCGCGGCCTGCACCGCCATCGCGCCCGCACCGCTGCGCCAGGCCAACAGCAGGCCCATAACTGCCAGCAGCACGCAGCCAGCGGCGTCAAGCCGGCGAGTCAGGGCTGGCCTAAGGTGCTGGGTAAAGAAGTCAACAATGATATTGGCGCGACGCCACTGGCACCAGGGCAGACCCAGGGAGATAGCCACTGCGATCAGCATTTGGGTGATCTCGACATCGCCCGGAACCGGTTTAGACCACAGGGCACGCGCAGCAACACTCCACACCACCATGAGTGCGCACAGCATGGCTACCAGCGCGCCAAGCAAGGCACAAGCCACAGCCAGCCGGCGCAGCAACCGGCTCATGGGCCGGCCAGCCTCAGGGCCTGGACGCTGAGCACCGGGTGAGGCTGAAAACTGGGCAACAGAAAAAGCTCACAGCCTGGTAGACGGTCTACTTGCTGTACTTGACCAGCAACTCGCGCGCCTCGGTCAACATCGCCCGGCCATTGCTGCCGCGCTTGTCCATCTCGGCAATCCATTCTTCGTACAGACCCGACGAGGCCTTCACCCAGGTGTCGAGCTCAGCCGCAGGAATCATGTGAAACGTGTTGCCCCGCTCCTGCGCTGCCTTGCGCCCGGCCGCTTGGCTGCCGTCCCAGATCTTGCCAATTTGCTGGCTCAGAGCAGCGCCACTGTTGTTGTCGATCACCTTCTTCAAATCGGCGGGCAGGCTGTCGTACTTGGCCTGATTCATGCCAAAAACAAAGGTTGCGCTGTAGAGCGCCGGGCGACTTGGGTCGGTCTCGCTGTGATACTTCACCATTTCATGCAGCTTGAGGCTGGGCATCACTTCCCAGGGCAGAAAAAAGCCGTCTATGGTGCCTTTGCTCATGGCGTCCGGAATCGCAGGTAGCGGCATGCCTACCGGGCTGGCGCCCAAACTGGCCAGCAGCTTGTTGGTCTGGCGGGTCGGGGCGCGCATTTTCAGGCCCTTGAAGTCGGCCAAGGTCTTGATCGGTTTACCGTTGCTGTGGATATAGCCCTCGTCGTGCACCCAGGTGGCAATGAACTTGATGCCGGCGAACTCTTTGGCGCTGTGTTTGTTGAAGAAGTCCCAGGTGGCGCGCGCGCCGACCTCGGCGCTGTTGGTCATGAAGGGCAGCTCAAAAACATCGGTGCTGGGAAAACGCCCTGGCGTGTACCCTGGCAGCGTGATGACGACATCGTCCACGCCATCCTTCAGGCGGTCAATCAGCTGGGCTGGCGTGCCGCCGCCACTCATGGCCGGCAACACCTGGCACTTGATGCGGTTGCTGCTCTCTGTTGCCACTTTGTTGCACCAGGGGGCGATCACATTCACCGAGGCCATGGCGGTTGGCGTCCAGATGTGGTGAAACTTCAGCGTCACGTCTTGTGCCAACGCTGGCATGGCAGCGGCAGTAGCGCCAACCAAGGCGAGCAGAGCAAGGGTTTTCTTCATGGTTTTCTCCGGATGGTTGAAGGACAGTATCAGGACCAGATTTCAGCGGCAGTCTGCACCACCAACTCTAGTTTTCGGCGTTGGTCTTCCACCGCAATATTGTTGCCGTGAACAGTGCTTGAAAACCCGCACTGCGGGCTCAAGCACAGTTGCTCGAGCGGCGCATACCCGGCGGCCTCGTAGATCCGCCGTTTGAGCTCGGCGCGGCTCTCAAGCTGCCCAAATTTGGTGGTCACCAGGCCCAGCACCACCTTCATACCCGGCTTGAGGTAACGCAGCGGACGGAAGTCGCCGCTGCGCTGGTCGTCATACTCCATAAAGATCGCATCCAGGTTCATCTCCGAGAGAAGCGCCTGGGCCACTGGCTCGTAGTTGCCGGCGGCGGCGTGTGTGCTTTTGAAATTGCCGCGGCACAGGTGCATGGCCAGGGTCATGCCATCGGGCTTGAGTGCCACCACCTTGTTAATGAACTCGGCATAACGGTGCGGCAGCTCGTTGGGGTCATCACCCCGTTGGCGGGCCGCCTCGCGCATTTTCTCGTCGCACAAATAGGCCATGTTGGTGTCGTCCATTTGCACATAGCGGCAGCCGCCGTCAAACAGGCTTTGCAGCTCGGCGGCATAGGCGCGCGCCACGTCGTCATAAAACGCCGGCTCGAGTTCGGGGTAGGCGGCCCGGTTGATGCCCGCGCGCCCGCCTCGAAAATGCAGCATGGTCGGGCTGGGGATGGTGACCTTGGGCGTGCAGCCGGGCGCATGCAGGGCCACTTGCTGTTGCAGGTAGTCAAAATCTGCACGCTGAATGGGCTTGAGGTGGCGCACTTTGTCAACCACCTTGATCACTGGCGGAGCCAGCTCTTCGCTGCCGTCGGCGCGCTTAACCGTGAAGGGCACATCGGTGTGAACACCGCCGAGCTGCTCCAGAAAATCGATATGAAAATAGGTGCGGCGGAACTCGCCATCGGTGATGGACTGCAGACCACAATCGCGCTGCAATTGCACCACCTCGGTGATGGCCCGGTCTTCTACAGCGCGCAGCTCTTGGACGCTGATCTCGCCCTTGGCTTTTTCCTCGCGCGCCTGCAACAAATAAGCTGGGCGCAAAAAGCTTCCCACATGGTCTGCCCGAAAGGGCGGCTTGGTACGCTCAGTCATGACCGCGAGTGTCAGACCGAGCCAGCCTACCCGCAATGCGGGAAAACCCCTGCAAACATGCGCTCAACAAGCAGCGAGCCAAGCGACTCACAGTGTCAAGACGGTGCAGCCGGTGGTTTTGCGGGCTTCGAGATCGCGGTGGGCCTGCGCCACGCCGAGCAGAGGGTAGCGTTGGTCAACCCGGATTTTCACCAGGCCGCTCGTCACGGCGGCAAACAAATCATCGGCCATCAGCTGCGCCGACTCACGCGTGGCGATATGGTTGAACAGGGTTTGGCGGGTGACATACAGGCCCTTGGCATTCAGAATAGTTGCCGAGAAGGCCGGCGCCGGACCGGACGAATTGCCAAAACTGGCCATCAACCCAAACGGCGCCAGGCATTCGAGTGAGCGGTCCCAGGTGTCTTTGCCCACCGAGTCGTAAACCGCCTTGACGCCCCGCCCACCGGTGATCTCTTTCACCCGTGCCACAAAGTCTTCGCTGGCATAGTTGATGACATGGGCTGCGCCATGCTCCTTGGCCAGCGCGCATTTGGCATCCGAACCGGCGGTGCCAATGAGCTGCAGGCCCAGCGCCTTGGCCCACTGGGTGGCGATCAGGCCGACGCCGCCGGCGGCTGCATGAAACAGCACAAAGTCGCCAGCGTTCAAGCCGCCCTGAGGCTGGGTGCGCTTGAGCAGGTATTGCGCAGTCAGGCCCTTGAGCATCATGGCAGCGCCGGTCTCAAACGAGATGGCGTCGGGCAAACGACACACAGTTTTGGCCGGCATCACCCGCAGCTCGCAGTAGCTGCCCGGCGGCTGGCTGGCATAGGCCGCGCGGTCGCCGACCTTGAGGTGACTCACGCCCTCGCCCACCGCCTCCACCACACCGGAGGCCTCCATGCCCATTTGCAGCGGCATCGGCAGGGTGTAGAGGCCGGAGCGCTGGTAAATGTCGATGTAATTCAAACCCACTGCCTTGTGACGGATGCGGATCTCGCCGGGGCCGGGATCGCCGACCTCGACATCCACCACTTTCAGAACTTCGGGGCCACCGTTGTGGTCAATGCGTATTGCTTTGCTCAATCAATTCTCCAAAAAAACAAAAAAATCAGCGGGCCCACTGAGGCTCACGCTTGTCGATAAAAGCTTGTACGCCCTCTAGCGCGCTGTCGTCCATCATGTTGCAGGCCATGGAATGCGCGGCCTCGATGTAAGCGGCCTCGATACCGTTTTCGATTTGGCGGTAAAACAGTTGCTTGCCCATGGCCACCGCCAGGCGCGGTTTGGCCAAAATACTTTGCACCAGTTGCTCCACTGCGGCATCCAGCAGCTCGGGCTCGGCAACCCGGTTCACCAGGCCCTGCTGGCGGGCCTGCTCAGCACTGATGAAATCGCCCGTGAGCAGCATCTCAAGAGCGGCTTTACGACCCAGGTTACGCGACAGGGCGACACTCGGCGTGGCACAAAACAGGCCAAGCTTGACGCCACTGACCGCAAAGCGCGCGCTGCTGGCAGCCACGGCGAGGTCGCACATGGCCACCATCTGGCAGCCCGCCGCAGTGGCAATGCCTTGCACCCTGGCAATCACCGGCACCGGCAAGCGCTGCAAAGCCAGCATCACCTCAGTGCATTTTGCAAACAACGATTGGTAATAAGCCAGCGAAGGCTCTGCGCGCATTTCCTTGAGGTCGTGCCCGGCACAAAAAGCCTTGCCATGTGCCGCGAGCACCACCACCCGCACACTCGGGTCGCTGGCAACCAAGGCCAGTTCCTGCTGCAGCGCCGCCAACAGCGCCTCAGACAGGGCGTTGAAGGCATCTGGGCGGTTGAGCGTCAGGGTTTTGACTCCTCGGGCATCCAAGGCACTCAATAGGCAGGATGTATCGGTCTGAGTCATGGGCTAATCCTCTGGGTCAATCAGGCGGCTAGCGCCTGGTCAATGTCCCAGAGTATGTCATCGATATGCTCAAGACCCACCGACATGCGCACCATGTCTGGCAACACGCCGGCGGCAATTTGTTGCTCTGCATCGAGCTGGCGATGGGTGGTGGAGGCCGGGTGGATGATGAGGGTTCGGGTGTCTCCGATATTGGCCAGGTGGCTCATGAACTGAGCTGATTCAATAAAGCGCACGCCAGCATCGAGCCCGCCCTTGACACCAAATGCCAGCAAACCCGAGGCACCGGGCGCACCGTCCACCGCTCGCATCTGTTTCTCGACCAGGCGGTAGTTCGGGTGATCCGGCAGCCCGGGGTAATTGACCCAGCTCACGCGCGCATGGCTTTTAAGAAACTGCGCCACCCTGCGTGCGTTGCTGCAATGCCGCTCCATGCGCACGTGCAGGCTCTCGGTACCCTGCAAGATTTGCCACGCCGAAAACGGCGAGAGGGTGGCGCCATAGACCCGCAGCACCTCCATGCGCGCCCGCATGGTGAAGGCAAAGTCGCCAAAGGTCTCGTGAAACTTGACGCCGTGGTAGCCCGCCGAGGGCTCGGTCATACCGGGAAACTTGCCGTTGTCCCAGGGGAACTTGCCGCTCTCCACCAGCACCCCGCCCAGCGTGGTGCCATGGCCGCCCAAATATTTGGTGGCCGAGTGCACCACGATGTCAGCCCCATGCAGCAGCGGCCTGCATAAAAACGGCGAGGGTACGGTGTTGTCAACAATCAGCGGCACACCATGGGCATGGGCCACATCGGCCACGGCGGCGATATCCAGCACAGTCAGGCTGGGGTTTCCCAGGCTCTCTGCAAACACCGCACGGGTGTTGGGCCGCATGGCCGCCTCAAAAGCCTGCGCTTGATTGGCATCTACAAAGCTGGTCTCAATGCCAAAGCGCTTGAGGTTCACCGCCAGCAGGCTGACGCTGCCGCCGTACAGAGCGCCAGCAGCCACCACATGATCGCCCTGCTGCAGGATGGTCATCAGGGCCATCGCCTCGGCAGCCATGCCGCTGGCCGCTGCCAGGCCGGCACGCCCGCCCTCTAAGGCTGCCACGCGCTCTTCGAGGGCGGCCACCGTGGGGTTGGACAGCCGCGAGTACACATTGCCAAAGGTCTGCAAATTGAACAGGCTGGCGGCATGCTCGGCGCTGTCAAAAACAAAGCTGGTGGTCTGGTAAATCGGCAGGGCCCGGGCACCGGTGGCGCTGTCTGGCACCTGGCCGGCGTGAATGGCCAGGGTTTCGGCTTGGAAGATACGGTCTGCCATGCTGCTCAAACCCGGCTTGCCTGCCGCTTGGCAGAGATCACGCCCGTGTTCACCCCCACCAGGTTGAGCCCACCAAACAGCCGTCCATGCTCAATCTTGACGCAGCGGTCCAACACCGAATGGAGACCGACCGAGCGCGCCAAGTCGTCGGCCTGTGGGTTGACAACCCCGATTTGTTGCCACAGGCATTTGGCTCCGATCGCGATCGCCTGCTGCGCAATGGGCAGCACGTCCTCGGTGCGGCGGAACACGTCAACCATATCGACCGAAAACTCGATGTCGGTCAGCGCGGCATAGCAGTGTTCGCCCAAAATGTCGGTGCCGGCCTTGGCATAGCGCGGGTTCACCGGCACCACACGGTAGCCGTGCGACTGCATGTATTTCGCAGCAAAGTAGCTGGGGCGATGCCATTCAGCCGACAAACCAACCACCGCAATGGTGCGACAGTTTTTCAGAATCAGCTTGAGTTCGTCGATGGTGGTCATGGGTTAAGTCTAACGACGGTTTGTATTTAGAAAAAGCGAGTCGGCCGCAACAGCATTTCCCCAGTGCTATGCCGCCTTCATCGCGGATTCAGCGAGCCGGATATCCCAGCCCGACCGTAATGCAGCTTGGACCGTAGGATCGAGGTGAGCCGGAAAGTGCGTCGCGAGCAGATGCGCTGCCCGCTGGCGCGCAACCGCACGGATGTCCAAGGACCCTGCCTGTTCCCATTGCACGGGCGCACGCCGATCAGCCAAACGCGGGTAGACGAAATCGCTCGACATCCGGGCCAGCGTATCGGGTTGGCCCAGGAAGTGACCCTCGCCGGCAACCACGTTGCGAATGCTGTCAATGGCGAGGGTAGCCGGCCCCACATCGACAGGCGCCAAGGACTTGAGAATGGCGCCCAACATGTCGTTGTCAATCAGGTAGGCCTCCAGCGATACCGCCATCAGGCTGGCCTGCATGCCGCTGGCCTGAGTGATGAAGTTGCAGCCCGCCTGCGCCGCCAGCGTCACGCTCAGCGCTTTCTCATAACCCGCCTGGGCATCTGGGACCTTGCTGTCAGTGGCACCTGCAATGGTGGAATTGGGCAGATTAAAGTGCCTGGCCATCTGAACGCAGGCCGCTGTGAGTGTGGCCTGCTCACCAGCGCCGCCGGCCATGCCGCCCGTGCGCAGGTCTGTGACCATGGGCCTAGGGCCAAACACAAGCCGCGCCTGCGGGTCGGCCAACCAGCCCACCACCATGCCAGCCAGGGTTTCGGCGGTGGTCTGCGCAATGCAGCCGGCCATGGTGACCGGGCTGGACGCCCCCATCTGGCCAAAGGTGTTGACCATGGCCGGGATGCCCAGCTCCACGGCCTTGAGCAACACCTCGCAAGCGGCCGGATCAAAACGAAGCGGCGGCACCACGTGGTTGATGTTGAGGGACAGGAATGGTCTCGCGCGGAAGGCTCCGTCTGAGCCGGCCACGGTATGGCACATGCGGGCAATGGCCTCTACATGAGACGCCGCAGACGCCGACACGCAAATATGCTTGGAGGTGCCGGCCAGGCTGGCAAATGCGGTGTTCACCTCCAGCGACAACACATCCGGCATATCACGGGCAACCAGCGAACGCGAGAAAAAGTGAATGTGCTCCAGCGCGTCGACCAAGCGTGCCGCGTCATACAGGTCCCGCAGGGTTGATTCGCGGTAGGCGCCGGTTTCCAGATCGACGATCATCGGCGCCGCGCCACCGGTGCCCACATGCACCCGGCCACCTGTTAGCGCCATGTCGTGGCGAGAGTCCTGCCCACACAGCATCACCTCCCGTGGCAG
>SXGQ01172549.1_pt1 | contig 17854 bp, 23 predicted proteins | sample 3178371 | NCBI WGS metagenome assembly SXGQ01 (sample SAMN11356859, study PRJNA531348) | freshwater metagenome | isolation source: freshwater sample F1-20 | place: China: Fuxian Lake, Yuxi | collected 2017-12-25 | reverse complement strand
TTCGAAGCATGCGACTATATTGGTTTATTTGATATACAATAAAGATGGAAAACAAAATGGTATTAGTTACTGGAGGCTGTGGTTTTATAGGCTACAAACTAGTTGAAACACTTGTAAACCTTGGCTATGAAGTAGACGTAATTGACAATTTATATATTGGCCATGAAGCTAAAGATGTAAAACAAATAGGTGCAAACTTCTTATATGGAGATGTTAGAGCTATGGATAATATGACTAACAAAAACTATAAGTACATTTTTCACTTAGCGGCTCTTAGTAGAATACAACCATCGTTTGTAAACCCAGGATTAACTTTTGAAGTCAATGTAGAAGGCACAAAACAAGTTATTGAATATGCACTAAGAAACAATTGCAAACTAATCTATTCTGGATCTTCATCAAGACATCATAACCCAGAACTATCTCCTTATGCTATGTCTAAACATATGGGAGAGGAGTGGACTAAGCTGTATAAAAAAATATATGGTCTAAACTCAGAGATAGTTAGGTTCTATAATGTGTATGGACCAGGTGAATTGGTAGACTCTCACATGGCAGCAGTGATTGGTGTATGGAGATCGCAGATTAAAAAGAATTATCCTATTACAATAGTAGGTGATGGTAAACAACGCCGTGATTTTACTTACATAGATGATATTGTAGATGGACTAATCAAGATAGCTGAATCAAATGAAAAGCATGAAGATGCTTGGGAGTTAGGAACTGGTAAGAACTATTCTATAAATGAAGTAGCAGACATGTTTATTGATAAGTTTAAATGTGTAAAGGTATATATGTCTGATCAAGTAGGAAACTATCGTGAAACTGTTAGAGTAAATGATGACGCTATTGACCGTTTAAGGTGGAAGCCAACAGACAAATTAAAAGAGTACATTCAATCTTTATGATAGGAATTATAGGTCAAGGTTTTGTAGGTAGTGCAGTCTATCATAAGTTCAATAACTATTATGACGTTCTGACTTACGATTTGGATACTACTAAATGTAATTCAACATTTGAAGATATACTATCAAATTATCATACTATATTTGTATGTCTACCTACACCGATGAATCAAGACGGTAGTTGTAACGTAAGTATATTAGAAGACGTCCTAACTAAGATTGATCAAAAAGGAAGTTACATAGTTGTAGTTAAGTCAACCGTACCACCTGGAACTACTAAGCAATGGAATAGTAAGTTCGATAACTTACAAATTGTATTCAACCCAGAATTTCTTACAGAGAGAAACGCTATCCAAGACTATGAGAATCAAACTAGGATTATATTAGGAGGGCCCAAGTTTGCTACTACGATACTTAAGCAAACGTTTTCTAAGGTGTTCCCTAATGCATACATTGTTAAAACAGATTCTACTTATGCAGAGATGGTGAAGTATTTAATTAACTCTTTTCTTTCTGTTAAAGTATCGTTTGCTAACGAGATCTATCAACTATGTCAACAATTGGACGTAGACTATGATAAGATAGTTGAGTATGCTATATATGATGAAAGGTTAGGCAATTCACATTGGTCAGTACCAGGCCACGATGGAGACTTTGGTTTTGGTGGACATTGTTTTCCAAAAGATCTATCAGCTCTAATACATTTATCAGACACACTCAACACAGTCAACAACGTTCTTAAAGCAACAAAACAAACAAACGACAAAGTAAGAAACAACAGAGACTGGGAAAAAATGAAAGGGAGGGCCGTCATATGAGAATAAGCTATGCTATATCAGTTTGTTATGAACATAAAGAGTTGGATAGACTATTAAACTTATTGATTAAAAACAAAAGGCCAGAAGATGAGATTGTGGTACAAGCAGATCTTGGTAATACTACTAGAGAGGTTTATCAAGTGGTTGATAAATATAAGGATCAAATTAGATTAGTGGAGTTTGGACTCAAAGGTAACTTTGGAGCTTTTAAGAACAATCTTAAAGCCAACTGTTCTGGAGAGTGGATCTTTCAAATAGACGCTGACGAATACTTGAAAGAAGAATTTATACAACACTTGCATGAAATTTTGCAAGACAATCCTACAATTGACTTATTTTTACTACCTAGGATAAACACAGTAGAAGGACTAACAGAAGCACACGTCCAGAAGTGGAGGTGGCGTGTAGATGAGAAAGGGTGGGTAAACTTCCCAGACTACCAGACAAGGATCTTACAGAACTCACCCAAGATCAATTGGGTCAATAAGGTCCATGAGGTTTTGACAGGGCATACAACATATGCCATGATGCCACCTGAGGAATTCTATTGCCTAATACATCCTAAAACTATCGACAGACAAGAATACCAAAATAAGTTATATGAAACAATCTAGTCCGATTACTTTTTGTATATCTACTTACAACAACTTGAACTACTTAAAGATTGCAGTCAAGTCTGTTAGAGAGAATAGTTACTTTGAAGATTCACCTTTTATCATTCATGCAGAGAATTGTACAGACGGAACTAACGAATGGTTAGCAGATAATTCTAGCAAGTATAGACTGCAAGTTTATCTTGACAAAAATGACGTAGCTCTAGGAATAGGTGGAGGCATGAACTTCTGTGCCGACAAAGCAAAGACAGACTATATCATGTTTGTACACTCAGACTTCTATGTAACCAAGAACTGGGATCTAGCTTGTTATGAAGAAATATTGAAGCAAGGAGAGAAGACTATGGTATTCAGTCATAGAGTAGAGCCAAACATGTTCGGCAGTCCACAAAGACATGGTACTGTTATAGTACCTAAAGAAACGTTTGGTGCTTACTATAACGACTTTAATAAAGAAGAGTTCGATGAGTTTGCAAAAGAGTTTGTAGAGATCAACGATTTTACAATACCTAAAGCTGAAGGAGTCAGTGGACTTATCAGTAAAAAAGATTGGGATCATATAGGAGGAAACGATCCTTTATTTGCACCTACTAGTTGGGAAGATATGGATCTGTTCTTAAGAATGTTAAACGAAGGTTACAAATTTGTTTTGACTTCTAAGTCATTAGTATGGCATTTTGGTGCAAGAGGTAGTCATAGATTAGAAGAGAATGGTGGGAAGTCTTCTGAAAGACAAAAGCAAACAGAAGCTATGAACGCTCAGAAATGGTTTAAGAAGTGGGGTCAAATGCCACAATTTGACGAATATGGTATGATAAAAAAGTTCAATTAATATATGGAAAGAAAAATAAAGCTTATAACAAATTGTGAAAGGCCTCCTAATTACTTAATGGACATTAGTGTAAAGTATTGGCTAAAAACATTTAAGGCTAGTGAACTTATCTTCTTGGTCAATAACATATCTAAATTCGATATGGTTCAAAGCCTTAAAGAACAATACGGTATAGAAGCAAAAAGAGTTAACTCTATAGACGACATATATGATCCTGATCAATGTGTAGTGTGGGATGATCTAGAAGAATATGACTATGGAAGGTACCATGACGTAGAAGCACATATCATAAATGAGGTACAACATAGACTATTAAAAGCAGGCGTAGATGTAGTTATATTCTTAGATCGAGATGAAATATTGTACCACCCAGACTTGAGGAATCTATTAAATACTTTTGACAAACCTGTCATAAGACCTAGAGGCATAGAGGTTATTCAATTCACAGACGAAAAACCTTTTGATGTAACTAAGTCTGTTGCTTCACAAAGAAAGTTTTTGAGGTGGTTCCCGTCTAAAAGTAAAGCATGCGTAGTTAGAGAGCCTGTAGATTGGATGATAGGTAGGCATGGTACTACATGTGGTAGATGGCCTCATGCAGATGTAAAAGCACACCCTGAGTTACAATTCCATCCTGATAGAGATGTGTCAGAATATCCTGATTTTTATTTGGTTCATTTTGATAAGATAGACATTGACATGATCTATGAACTTAGATTAGAGAGTCAAAGGATCTTTAAGTCTAACAATAGACACACTGGTGTTATTGATGAAGAACGATTCACTAATTGGTTTAATGAAGCTGCTATTAACGGAGAGCTTTATGAGGACACAGAATTTTTACATAAAGTAGGCATATGATAATCAACAATACAAAATTTGATGTAGTTAAGGTTTTTGTACCTAAAGTACACTACGATGATAGAGGCTTTTTCTTAGAGTCTTACAATTCAATTGTTCAAAATGAATTGAACATAGAGTTTGTTCAAGACAATCATTCTAGATCTAAGAAGCATGTAGTAAGAGGACTACACTATCAATGGGAACCTGTAATGGGAAAGCTAGTTAGAGTAGTTAAAGGTCGTGGTTATGATGTTGTAGTTGACATAAGAAAAGATTCTCCAACCTATGGACAGTGGGAAAAGTTCTTATTGACAGAAGACAACTTCAATATGGTCTGGATTCCTGGAGGATTTGCACATGGATTCTTATCATTAGAAGATGATACCCATCTAATATATAAAACGTCAGGACTCTATAATAAAGAAGCTGATGGATCTATAAACCCTTTATGTGATACTCTAAACATTGATTGGGAAGTTGAAAAAGATAATCTTATATTATCAGAAAAGGATAGGCAAGCACAATCATTCTTGGACTATAAAATAGATCCTAAATTTTAGTATATGAAAAATATATTGGTTGCAGGTGGAGCTGGCTATGTAGGAACCAGATTGTGTAATGAGTTATGTTTAGACTATAACGTAACTGTAGTAGACTATTTTTGGTTTGGAGATCATTTAGACACTAATGTAAAAAAGATTAAAAAGGATTTAGGTCTATTAACAGCAGAAGATCTAAAAGGTTTTGATGCTATAATTTTTGTAGCAGGACTCTCTAACGATCCTATGGCTAATTTTAGACCAGACTTAAACTTTATTGGCAATAGTTCTATCCCAACTTATTTGGCTTACATAGCTAAGCAAGTAGGTATTAAGAAGTTTATATGTGCAAGTTCATGTAGTGTTTATGGTTTTACAGACAACAAAACATTGACTGAAACAGATTATGTTAAACCTGCTTATGCATACGGCATATCTAAACTACAATGTGAAAGTGGACTGACTATACTAGAAGATGATAACTTTAAACCCATACTATTCAGAAAAGGAACGGTAGGAGGTTATTCTCCAAGAATGAGATATGATTTAGTGATCAATACTATGTTGATGTCAGGAGTATCTAAAGGCAAGATAACAGTGAACAATGCTAATTTATGGAGGCCTATCATAGATATTAGGGATGTTATTCAAGGGTACAAACTTGCTTTACAAGCAGATGAAAATGTATCAGGCGTGTTTAATTTATCAGGCAGTAACTATACAATAGGAGACCTAGGAAAGATTGTTACAGATAAATTAAACGAAAGAGGATACAAAACTGAACTAGAGGTTTTAAATAACGTAGATGTAAGAAACTACAAAGCCAATACAGAGAAAATAGAATCGGTATTAGGATTCAAAGCAGTGTATAAACCAGAAGATACATTAGATGAGTTTTTTGATAAGATAGACTTCTCTAATTACGAATTCAACAATCCACATTTTTATAATATAGACGTGTTTAAAAAGTTTATCTAACTATGAAAGTTTATATTACAGGAGGATCTGGTCTTTTAGGATCTAATCTGATATTAGAGTTAGATAAGTTAGGCATAGACTATTTAGCACCATCTAGATCTGATTGTGACATAATAGACTATCAGACTTTGTTTGGCAAACTAAAAGACTACAAGCCTAATGTAATAATACATTGCGCGGCTGTAGCTAAGTTCAAAGACTTTGAAGACCTGCCTTTAAAAGGTTTAGACACAAATGTGTTAGGAACCTATAATATTGTTAGAGCTTGTATGGATCTAAACATTAGACTCGTTTTCATATCTAGCTCTCATGTATTTGATGGAAAAAAAGGTATGTACGAAACAACAGACCAGGTTAATCCTCTAACTAAGTATGCAAAGTCTAAAGTGTCTGGCGAGTTTATGTCTTCTATATTAGACAACTATCTAATCATTAGAACAGAGTTTTGTGAATTAGACTTTCCTTTCGATACTGCTTATACTGATAAATGGACATCGAAAGACTATATAGATAAACTAGCTCCAGTTATAGTACAAAAAAGCCTTAGTGATCAAGTAGGTATCTGTAATGTAGGAGGACCTAGAAGATCTTTTTATGAACTAGGATTAGAAAGAAACCCAAGTGTAAAACCAGGAAGTGTAGTAGAAGCACAATCTAATTCTAAAGTACCAATATTAATTGACACTAGCTTGGTAGTTTAATTATACCACATCACAAAAAATTGTTATATTGTCAAATAGAATAGCTATGTTAGATTGTTCAAATATAAATGAAGACTTTAAGAGAATAGTAGCTTCACCTACTTGGAATTCTTTACAACAGTTGTTTAACAAGAGTAAAGACATTTATATTATAGGGCATGCTGGTAACTTAGCAATTGCTGATTATGCAGCGGCTTGTATAACTAAGCTGACAAATAGGACAAAAAATGCCACAGCTCCAGGATCTGCTATACTCATGACATTACATACACATGATAGTTCTTTTGACGATGTGTTTAAAATATGGTTGAGCAATAGCTTAATCAATAAAACACAAGAGCAGATAGAGTCTTCATTAGTTATAGGGCTAAGTTCGTCTGGGACTAGTTTGAATGTCATTAATGCTTTAGAGTGGGCTAATTGTAAAGGTTTATCAACAGCTTGTATTACTTCTAGAGACTTAGTAAAAAGTCCAACTAATTGTGTAGAGGTTGTCTTAAATGTAGAATACTACTATCTAGGTGAAACAATAACACAACTGCTATTGTATCAATTGTCTGAAGGTGCTGGCTATAGTCTACCGTCTATCAAGAAGACTAAGAATACAGTTGAGAATGTAATCAATGAAGAGAAGTCTACAATTGGTATAGACTTTGATGGAGTCATTCATAAAAACTCAAAAGGCTTCCATGACGGAACTGTATACGATGATCCTATTGAAGGTGTAGAAGAAGCACTAAAAGTGCTGTCTAACAAATACAACTTAGTTTGTTTTACTGCTAAAGCAAAACCAAATAGACCGTTTATTAACGGCAAAACTGGAAAGGAATTGGTTAAGGATTGGTTAGTTAAGTACGATCTTGACAAGTATATATCAGACATAACGTCAGAAAAACCTAGAGCTGTTGTATACATAGATGACAAGTCTGTTAAATTTAATGATTGGAATTCTTGCCTGACTGAATTAAAAGAGTCAGGTATTATTTGATTATGAACATATTAGTTACAGTTGATAAATTTGGTTCAGATGCCAGAAGCATATTAGATTGTGTATGCTTAGGCAAGCATTCTGTTTATTATAATAATAATGGAAGAAAACTAAACCGCCAAGAACTACTAGAGCTAATATCGATAACATCTCCAGAAATCATTATAGCCGGAACAGAGGCTTATGATAAAGATGTGTTAGACGAATGCAAGAACTTAAAAGTGATATCTAGAGTAGGAATAGGCCTTGACTCAATAGACCTAAAAGAATGTGAATCAAGAAACATAGTTGTAGAAAATACACCAGACGCACCTACTAATGCTGTTGCTGAATTAACTATAGCACAAATATTTAATACGATCCGTAGAGTACAAGAGGTTGATAGATCTATAAGAGATAAGAACTGGTTTAGATACGTAGGAAAAGATCTAAACAGATGCACAGTAGGTATAATTGGTTATGGTAGAATAGGATCAAAGGTATGTAAGCTTTTGTCTAACATGTGTAGTTCTATATATGTAAATGAAATAAACGAATCGATACAGGTACAACAACCTGCTGTCAGAGCATCACTTAACAGTATCATTGAAAAGTGTGACATTATCTCTATTCATGTACCACTAACTAGTGCTACTAAGAATCTGATCTCTATCAGAGAATTCAATAAAGTAAAAGACGATTGTGTTATAATCAATACGTCAAGAGGAGGTATAATCAATGAAAATCACCTTTACGATTGGTTAAGTAAAAATAAAAATGCCAGAGCAGCCATAGATGTATTTGAGCAAGAACCTTATGTAGGTAAATTAACAGAACTAAACAACTGTTATCTAACTGCACATTTAGGAAGTTGTACAATCAAGTCTAGGTTAGACATGGAAATAGGATCTGTTGAAAACATAAAGAAGTACTTATGAGTAAAGTAGTTGTATTTGGAGGTTCTGGCTTCTTAGGATCATATATAGTTTCTGAGTTGGTTGAAAGAAACTCATTCGATGAAGTAGTAGTGTTTGACATGTCTGATCTTCCTGTTACCTTCAAAGAAGGAGTCAGTTATATCAAAGGAAATATATTAGACGAAGATTCTGTAAATGATATTATAAAAGGAGCGGATGTAGTTTATAACCTGGCAGCCATGATGGATCTGCAAGATTGTATACAATACCCAGTAGATGCTGTCAAATTCAATACGTTAGGAAACACGATCATATTACAGGCTTGTGTAAATAATGGAGTTAAGAGGTTCATATTCTCAAGTAGTGTTTATGCTTACAATAGTGTTGGTGGTATTTATGCCTCTACTAAAAGAGCTAGCGAAGACATTATAAAGAACTACTCAAAGTATTATGGAATGAACTATACTATACTTCAATATGGTACTTTGTATGGAACAGGCTCTCAAAAAGGAAATAGCATTTACAAGTATCTCAACAGTGCAATAAAGAATAACGTCATAGAATATGTAGGAGATGGTACAGAGGTACGTGAATATATACACGTTATAGATGCCGCTAAACTGAGTGTAGACATATTAGATCAACAGTACGAGAATAAAACTATCATTATAACTGGTCATCATCCAACAAAAGTTGCTGATCTATTTAGAATGATTCAAGAGATGATTCCATCTGACATATCTATCAGGTATAAAACTGATACGCCAGTAGGTAAAAAAGACACTCACTATAAAGTAACACCGTATTCACACTTAAAAGAACTTCCTTTAAAGATGACGAATAATTGTTATGTTGATTTAGGAGTAGGTCTTTTACAATTAATAAACTATATCGAATTAGAAAAAGATAAGACATGAATATAACAGCAGTGATTCCTTGTAGAGCAGGATCTACTAGAGTGATCAATAAGAACTTCAGGCCTTTTGCAGACTCTAGCTTACTAGAAATTAAAATCAGTCAAGCTAAAAAGCTAAACATACCAGTTGTTGTTAACTCAGACAGTGAAATAGCAAAAGAGTTAGCAGAAAAGAATGGGCTTGGTTTTGTGCAAAGACCAGAATATTACGCTAGTTCTAAATGTAACAACAGTGAATACTACGAGTATTTAGGTGGTAGTATTACAACAGAGTATATAATGATACTTCAACCAACAGCACCGTTACTTAAAGACGATACGCTACAAAAAGCATTTGAAAACTTTTCAAACAATACAGACAAGTATGACTCTTTGGTAACAGCACAGTTTGCAAAGAAGCATGCATGGTATCAAGGCAAGCCTATCAATTATGATCTTGCTAACACTCCTAATTCACAGGACTTAGATCCAATTGTTTTACCTACGTTTAATGTGATGATTGCTAAAACGCAGTCTTTAATAGAAACAAGAAACGCAATAACGAGTAAATGCTTGTTCTATGAAGTAAGTGAAGAAGAATCTATTGAAATAGACAATCAATTAGAGTTTGACATTGCAGAATTCATGTACAAAAAATATCACTATGAAAACAAATAACATACACTGTTTGGCACTAAACTATAAAGGCGTAGGCCAAACTGATCAAGAGCCTATCTACTTTTTGAAATCAACATCTTGTCTAACATACGAAGGGATAGAAGTACCGTACCCTAAGTTCAATACATCTGAAGTGTGGACTGAGGTCGAGTTAGGTATATTGATATCTAAACCTTGTGATAATGTTTCAGAAGAAGAGGCACACAAATATATAAAAGGCTTCTTTATAGCTGGAGACATTACTTGTCAAAGTGTACATAACAGAGATCACCATTTGGCTTTTTCAAAAGCAAGAACAGGGTTTTGTCCTATCTCTACAAACGTAACTAAATTGAGACTTAAGAGAAAGAAGCTAGATATGAAGACATATATTAATGGGAAATTAAAACAATTAGGGTCCACTTCGGATATGATTTTTAATCCTTACAAATCTTTGAGTTATATTTCCAAGATAGTCAAACTGCAAAAAGGAGACATCATATTAACAGGAACACCAACTACTGAGAATGGAGGACCTCAGTTTGATTGCATAGTAAAACCAGGAGACATTATAAAACATACAATAGAGGAGTTAGGAGAACTTAATTATTCTTTTAGTCTATGAACATATTAGTAACCGGAGGAGAAGGGTTCATTGGAAAGAACCTTGTAAATAAGCTTAGAGGTCTAGGACACAAAGTTGTGTCTATTGATATAAAAGGATCTCCTGACTATTTGATAGACATATGTAAAGATGATCTGTCTATAATAAAAGAAGATGTCGACATTGTTTATCATTTAGCAGCCCAACCTTTTGGTAAAGGATCTGAGTTGAATCCTTTTATGGACCTTGATTATAACATCAGAGGAACCTTGAAGGTTTGCTACTTTGCACAATCTAGAAAGGTAAAGAAGATAGTGTACACATCTACTGTAGCAGTATACGGAAACAATGAGTTAGCAACAGAAGAGTCGCTATTGAATCCACTATCTAACTACGGTGTTTCTAAATTGTCAGGCGAGTTCTACATTAAAAAGTTTAACATACCTTATGTTATCTTAAGATTGTGGAATACCTATGGACCAGGTCAAGACTTATCAAATGAATATAAAGGTGTAGTTGCTGCGTTTGCAAACCAGGTCAGCAAAGGAAACTATGTCAAAGTTACAGGATCTTTAAAAAGAGTTAGAGACATTATACATGTTGATGACGTCGTATCAGCACTAATACACAGTTTGAACATTAATGAATCAGACATATTCAATGTATCAACTAAAGTGCCTACTACAATTAAACAGCTGATAGAAACTATAATCAAAGCAGAAGATAGAGAGCTATCTGATTTCGTAATTGAAAATGTAGGTGGACATTCTGGAGACCAAGATGGTTGCGTAGGAGATAATACCAAATTAGTTAACAGTGGTTGGAATCCTACTATAAACTTAAACGATGGAATTAAAAGCTTTCTTTCATATATTAAACAATCAAGATGACACTATTAGAATTAATACAAACAAGAGACATCAAAACAGATAAACACTATACTGTTTTTGAACAATCACAACATACGTATGTAGACGTATATGACCAGATATTCTTTCCATATAAACAAGAGAAGCTGTCTGTATGTGAGATTGGAGTTCTACGAGGAGAATCATTAAAGCTATGGCATGAGTATTTTGTAAACTCAAAAATATACGGAGTAGATACTTTTGAAAGAGCTGGTTGGGCAGATTGGCAAGGTTGTTCTATGGAAGATGTTACACAGAATTTATCTGGCTATGATAGAGTATCTCTTCATCAAGTCAATAGTTTTTCTGAAAACTTTGAAGAGGACCTTAAAAGGTTTAACCTATTCAATAGTTTACCTAATAAAAAGTTTGATATCATTATAGACGATGGATCTCATGAGTTAGTAGATCAAATAAAGACATTTAATGTATTCTCGAAGGCACTATCAGAAGACGGTTTATATGTTATAGAAGACATAGGAATAACAAACGGATCTGCCTTTGAACCTACAGAGATATTAAAGCATATACCAGATCTAAAGGTTATTGATATGAGATATGTTGGTTATTACGATAACGTACTGGCTATTTACTACAAACCAGGTTCAAAGCATTCACAATATCTAGACGAGTATGTAAAATCAGATAAATGGAAACAAATAACAAAATAGATAAACCTGTCCTATTACTTAGTAAAGGTCCAACTGCTAGACACATACCTAAGAGTGAGGACTATTTGACGGCGTGCTTGAATAATGCAATAATACTTTGTGAAGAAGTAGACTACTTTTTTATGCATGATCAAGACAACATGGACATTATAGACTTGAATGAATGGAAGAAGGTAAAGAACTTCGTAATGCCTTACTATCCTCAGAAAGCACACCCAGGAGGATTCTCTTCAGACAATGACTATAGAGTTTGGACAGAACCTGTTTTGTCTGTAAACCCTGATTGTAAGTTCCACTTTGTTTGTTTAGGCGTTCACGGCATGAATGGGCTAACATGTCCTAGCGATATACCACACATGGGAGAAACATATTCTGTCTTACAGACTGCGGCCACGTGGCTAGGAATGAATGGTATTACAAACCTGATAACCTGTGGTATTGACCCTGAAGGAGGCTATCACCCTATGTTTGAATTTAAGTACTTAGGAGAAAGAGCTACACAAAAATCTGTGTGGACTCCAGATATGGCAAAAGAAACTGAAAGAAGATTCCACGACATAGCAAGAAAGTATCAGTACAGTATACATAGGCTAATGGAAGATGGATCAACAAATCAAATTGTATAAATCAATGCAACATTATTGGCAAAAGGTAGAAGGATATCTAGATCACTTTGAACTACAAGATTTAGCATTAAGATCTTTTAATTCTGGTAGGTTTGTAGAAATTGGCACGTTCAGAGGAAGAAGCGCATCTTATTTAGGAGTCGAGATCATAAACTCAGGAAAAGATATCAAACTAGACACTATAGATCATTTTGATATATCTAGAGACCACAGTGCAACTTCTGAGAATCAATATGGAACTGTAATTAAGAACTTAGAACCTGTTAATAGTGTTGTAAGAGTGATTCCTATGAAGTCTGTAGACGCAGCTAAACTATATCCAGATCAGTCTTTAGAGTTTGTTTACATAGATGCATCTCATGATTATCAGAGTGTTAAAGAAGATATATTAGCTTGGTTTAATAAAGTAAAAATAGGAGGCATCATAGGAGGAGACGACTATGGTTGGAAAGGAGTAGAGTTGGCAGTTAAAGAACTTATTCCACAAGCACAACCTATTGGAGTTAAAGATTCAAATTGGTACTACATAAAGAGATGAAGATACTAACTACCATAGCCTGTTATGCAGGGAATCAAAATCAATACATAAAGATTGTTGTAGATGAGTTAAAACAATTTTCAGATGTAGTGGTGTTTTCTCCTGAGACCATGAACATAGATGGTGTGAAAACAGAGATAAGGTCTAAAGAACTTGGGCACGGTTTAGTATTTGAACCTAGACAGTACATATTAGATCACATAGATGAATATGACTACTTTTTGTATAACGAAGATGACATATACATATCAGGAGAGTCATTAGAGTTTGCTATACAAACTAACGATAGATTAATAAAGCAAAACATTCAATACAATGTAGGCTTTCTAAGATATGAAATGGATGGAGACAAAGAAGAGTTCGTAGATCTAGCGCCATATAACTCAGTTAACTTAGGAGGAAACGGTGTCACAGATACAATTAGATTTATAACCAGGTTTGATGATGACTATTATTTCCATGCTTGGAATCCTCATAGTGGTAACTTTTTATTTTCAAGAGATCAAGTGAAACTACTTCATCAAAACGGTAAGTTCTCTACAAAAGCAGAAGCAACTTTTGCAGGTATATTAGAAAGTGGAGCTACAGGTTTTGTTGATGCTATCATGAAGTTTTCACCAGTCAAAGACTATAGAAAATTGATGGTGCATCACATGAGTAACAAATACATATTCAACCCTGTTAAAATAAACTGTAATCTATTAGACAACTTCTTTAAATTTTTACCTGAGGATCTGCCTCACTATTATTTAAACTTGAAATGATAGTTACAATTCACCAACCTAATTTTGTGCCTTGGTATCCTTTCTTTCAGAAGATAGAACAAGCTGATGTGTATGTGGTTCTAGGACATTGTCAATTTGAAAAGAACGGCTTTCAGAATAGGTTCCAATTAAACCAACAATGGAATACGTTAAGTGTTTATAAAGGATTAGAACCTATACGAAACAAGAAGTACATTAATCCTATGAAAGATTGGAATAGTATAAAAGCAAAGCTACCCAAGTATTCTAGCATACTTTCAGAGATGGACTATTGTATAACAGATAACCTGTTTGATACGAACTTCTCTATAATAAAACACCTGGTCAATAAACTTAATATAAATACTAGAATAGAAGAGGACTACGAAACAGATCTAAGAAGTACAGATAGACTAGTAGACATTTGTAAAAGATTTGGTGCCACGACGTATCTAGCAGGTCAAGGAGGACATGATTACTTGGAAGAATCTTTGTTTGAGAAAGAAAATATTGAAGTAATTTACCAAAAGGACTTGAATAGAATTCACACGTTAGAATATATTACTAAATGAAGTTATTAGGATTCAATAATGTTTTGTGTATATCACCACACCCAGATGATGTAGAATACAGTATGTTAGGTACTATATTAAAAAATAGTGGCACTAACTTCTATCTTTTACAATTAGCTCAAGGTGGAGATTGTGATCAGACAACAGGAGAATCAAGGCTGAGAGAGGTGGAGAATGTATGGAAACTCGCAAACACAAACAATCTAACTATCATAAACACAGAACATAAGTTTATAAAAGAGTTGACGGAGGAAAAGTGGATTAACTATATAGAGTCTGTATTGGAAAAATACGTGCCTTTTGATTCTATATTCATACCTAATGAAACAGATTCACATTTTGAACACAGGTTCATATCTGGGTTTGGTCCTGCTTTGATAAGGAATAGCAAGATCAGTTTGATTCAATACTATACACCTAGTACACAAGATAATTGGGATCCTAATTACTATATGAATATAGAAGATCAATATGAGACTAAACTAAATGCCTTGAAGGGATTTACTAGTCAGCAACATAGATACTATTTTAGAGAAGATGTACTTAGATCTTTTCACAGTGATTTTCAATGTGCCAAAAAAGGTATACACTTTGTAGAGAAGTACAAAATTATAAACCTATTTAATTAAGATGGAAAACCTTGTTTTATTATTCAAGTCTCATCTGCCTCATCTTAAATATACCAAGCAACTTGTTGAGACAGCTGTTAAACATAACGTAGATAGAATACCAATCTATCTTTCTGTTCCTAAAGAACAAGTTAGTCTATTTAAAGATGGTTTAGGAACTGTTGGTTTTACACTGATAACAGATGAAGATGTATTGAAAGGTGAAACTCCACAGAACTGGATAACTCAGCAACTAGTCAAAATGAAATTTAGTGAGACTGGTTTATGCAAGAACTATTTATGGGTAGACGGTGATTCTTATTTTATAAGAGACTTCCACATTTCAGACTTCATGTACACAGAAGATATTCCTTACACTACTATACATGAGAACAAAGATTTGTTTCAGTGGATGGCTACACAAGGAAACTTATTGGATGGTGTACTAAAAAGCTATAAACAAGACAGAGATAAAGTAAGAGATGCATTCGGTAGAACTGGTAAATACTTTGATTGGACTTGTCCTAACCTATGGTCAGTTAAAGTATTTGAGCACATGAAAGAAAACTATCTTGATCCAAACAACTTGACATTTCAAAGCCTGTTACAATTTGTACCAGGTGAATTGATATGGTATGGGGAATATCTTCTAGTATCTCAAGCAATACCTATCATACCTTGCGAGTCTTGGTTTAAACCTTTCCACTATTTAAAACAACTTGTAGATTGCAAGAACCAAGGAAACACTGAAGAAACACTAGCTAAAAACTTTTTAGGTATAGTAATGCCTAGTAAGGAAACTAACGAACTAAGATTCTAACTATGAGATACGACTTAATGATGATTGAAATTTCAATGAGACAGTTTGCAAATTTCACACCAAAAAATATTTATTAGATAATAACTTTATTGAAGTCTTTTTCATTAGACATGCTCACGATCAAAGTGATTCCTTTTGGATAAAAGACGAATATTGTAAAAGATAATCATGTTAATAGCCACACTAAATCACAACTTACCACAACTTACTGATAATCTAGTTAATCAATTAAGTAGAGATCCTCTATTTAAAGAGTGTGAATTAATGGTAGTAGATAATGGATCTAAAGAACAGTTGGCAGCTTCTACTACTCATAGATTAGATCAGAACATTTTCTTTGGTGGTGGATTCAATGTAGTCTTAGAATATTTTTTGTCCACTAGTCACGATTATTTATATTTCTTAAATAATGATCTTATATTTCATGGACCATCGTTCTTAACTACGTCTATAACTGAAGCCAAAGCTTCTGATGCCGGGGTTTATTCTCCATCAATTATCAATGCATCAATTAAACAATGCCATTGGCAACAGATGTGGAATTGGGGTATAGGTTTAAGAGCTGTTAGATGGGTAGACTTTCAATCTCCTTTGATTCGTAGAGATGTATTACAAAAGATCTATACGTTTCCAAATGAATTGATCTTTGGTTGGGGTTTAGACTTCTATACAGGTTGCATAACTGAGAAGCATGGTATAAACACCATAGTATCAGACACACATACAATCTGCCATTTAAATTCACAAACATTTGAACAGAATAAAATAGATATAGGCATCAATGAATTTTGTAGAGGAGCAGAAACTAGTATGAATAACTACTTTAAAAATTCAATATACTTTAAAACGTACGTTGATTTAAGAATATACGGAGAAAATTATAAACCATGATCACATTTGTAATACCAAGCCACAATAACCTAAGGCACTTGAAGAATGTATATAGTTCTATCAAGAGAAATGCCAAAGATTGTAAGATAGTCTTCTTAGATGACGCATCTACAGATGGTACACTTGACTGGTTAAATAGTCTTCAAGACAAGAATGTTACTTCTATTTATAGGTCTAGTGAGAGAGTTGGCCATACTATTTTGTATGACAAAGGAATTGAGTTAGCTGAAACAGAGGTTGTTGGTATACTACATGCTGACATGATAGTAGGTCCTAAGTATGTAGAGAATGTGATGAAGCACTTAAAACACGGTGTAGTTGTTTGCGGTACTCGTGTAGAACCACCACTCCACCCAGAAGGAAATGAGAAAATGATTCGTAACTTTGGTATGGACTTTGATGATCTTGATGTAGAGGCATTTGAGATCTTTTGTTTTGATAAGTTAGAAGAGTTAAAGGATCAGACTACAAAAGGAATGTTTGCACCTTGGATAATTTATAAGTCTGACTTCGTTAGTATGGGAGGCCATGATGCTTTATTTGCACCATTCCCTTACGAAGATTCTGATATATTTCAAAGGTGGTTGTTAGCAGGTTACGAGCTTGTGCAAGCCAGAGATGCATTCGTATACCACCTAACTTGCCGTGGTCATAGATGGACTGGCGAGATACAAAAAGACGATGACTACTTTAAAGTGGCATCAAAGAATGCAGGAAGAAACTATATCAGAAAATGGAGAAGTTGGATCAAAAATGATGTATATCAGCATCCAATATTATCAAATAAGTATGACATAGGGTTTGTAATTAAGAACTGTGATATTGCGCTGCTATACTTTATAGAACCTTGGGGAACCACTACGTATATTGAAAATGAATCTTTGGCCAGTGAGTATCTAAAGAAAGCACAGTCAGAGACCGTATATCCTATGCAATATCGAGTTAAAACCTTCCAAGGAGAATACAACCATGACGTTGTAATAGAGGTCGATGGATCTAGGATAAACAACACTGGGGCACAATTCATAACCCAGCTTCCAGATATATTAGCAACAGTCACAGAACCTGGCCAGTATGAGTTTGAACCATTCAAGATACAAGTAAACAAAGTGGAGCCTGAGAAGATCGAGCTTCCTTTCTTGACCACTAAAAACGTCTTCTAACTAGATATTTATTTAAAAACAAGATGGCGCAGGCTATTAACCCA
>SXGQ01331839.1_pt1 | contig 17855 bp, 10 predicted proteins | sample 3178371 | NCBI WGS metagenome assembly SXGQ01 (sample SAMN11356859, study PRJNA531348) | freshwater metagenome | isolation source: freshwater sample F1-20 | place: China: Fuxian Lake, Yuxi | collected 2017-12-25 | reverse complement strand
GCAGCGTCACATTCACGGGTGCCGTTGGCGCAACCATCGACCTCGGAGACATCACCATCGTCTCCGCACTCGATGTCACCTTCTCAAGCACACTTGCCGCTGATTCCTTTACTCAGTCCGCCGGAACTGGTGACACCCAGTTCGACGCCGCTGTCACAATCAACAGTGCCTCTGCTGTCGACGTCGCCATCACAACAAACACGGTCCCGATCAACGGTACAATCACCACATTGAACGGCGGGTCCGTCACTCTCACAAACGCTGGCGTACTCGACATTGCACCCGGCGCCGACATGACGCTCGACGGACTCTTCCTGCAAGACGGTGCTGGTGCAGTTCAGACGGCAGGTGATATCACTACCACGAATGACAACATCACTTTCACACGTGCCGTCGCCATTACCGACAGTCACGCTGTAGTATTCAACACGGGAGCCGGAGCTGGCGACGTTTTGTTCACAAGCACTTTAAACGGGACTACAAACTACTCTGAAGATGTGACTGTTTCTGCGGGCACGGGAAATATCACCTTCGGAAACCCGACTGCTGCAGTGGGGGCCCTGGTTCCCCTCAGAGACCTGATAGCCAACAGTTCCGGCACGACGCTCTTCAGCAGCACTGTGATGGCTCGCAGCCTGACCACCAACGCAGGTGGAAACACCACACTGAATGGAAATGTCACCACCACTCAGACTCAGACTTACAATGATGCCCTGCGTATTGACGCAACTCTCACTCTGCAAACCACTTCTGGTGGGAACATTGTTGCAAACAATACCGTTGATGCCGGATCCGACGCTCCGTCTGAGTCGCTGACACTGAATTCCGGCACGACGGGGACAGTGAATGTCAACAGTATTATCGATGTCAACGGCATCGTCGGCGGAGTTGCCCCGCTGTTTGCTCTGATCATTGCGAACAGTAACGGGGCAGATTTTGCCGCTGCAATCACCACTGAAACAACCGCGGACCCGGATACCGACACAACACGCAGTGTGCAGATTCTCGCCTCGGCAGGAAACGGTGGTGGAGGCCTGGATGATGCAAATCTCTACTTCCGCGGTGCCATCATCAGCAATGCAATACTGGCATCATCAGGAGCCAGTGTAGGCTACAACCTCTACATTTATGGTAATGGCACCAACGTTCGTGAGGGAGTGCTGCAGAATGATGGCATCCTCGAATTCGGTGACAACAGTTCCGACAGTCTGATCTTCCGCAATGGCATCACAGCGACCGGTCAGTACCAGATCTTCCTGCTGGGTACCCCGCAGACCTATGGTACTCCGGTAACCCTCGGAGACATCGACACCACAGTCTATGTCTACACCGGAACGACCATTATTGACACAACTCTGAATGGAAATCCGGACGGCGCCAATATCACGTTCGGCGGCAGCATTCTCGGCCAGTCAGGTGCCGGTGGCGAAAATCTGACGTTGCGGGCCGGCACGGATGGCGACATCGTGGTGGGGTTGATCGCCGGTTCTTCCGGCAATCGGATGGGGAACATCCTGATAGAAAGTGCAAACGATGTGACGCTGAATGCCGTAACGGCACAGAGTCTTGTTCAAAGCACCGGGACGAACAGTATTGCAGTACCTGCCGACGTTGCCACAACAACACTGAATGGCGATGTCAATACCAACACCTCAACAGGGGTTGCTCTGACTACTGTAAACATTGTGGTCAACGCAGTGATTACCACCACAAGTGCTGGTGTCGTTTCGCTGCTCGCCAATGCTGGTGCCGAAACTGCCCTGACAGGCATCATTATCCTGAACGACGGTGGTCGCATCGTCTCGTCAGGCGTCGTCACTCTGACCGGCGACCGTACAATTGCACCTTCGATTCTGATCTACGAAAGCAGTCCGGCCGGGGCAAATCTTGTCGGTCAGACTCGAGACTTCATTACGACCAACGCGGCAAATGCACATGTCGTGATCACGTCGTCAATTGCATTCTTCTCCCCGGGTGAAACGGCGAACAACAACTTCATCATCAATACACAAGCCGGCAACAGCAATATCCTGCTGCAGGGAGCCATCGACGGAAACTGGAATAACTTCGTGCTGCTTTCGGGCGGCGGAACGATTGCTACAGCCTCCACCGCCCCAATGACCGAAGTCGCCACGCTGACACTTCAGGACAATACGACCGCCTCCACCGGGCCCGTCAATCTCGATGCCAGCATCGCCGTTGACTGGATCGAGACATTCCCGAAGAACTACTCCGTCAGCATCACAGGCAGCAGCAACACTGTCGGAGTCCGTTCGTACTACAAGTACGGAAACACGCAGCACCCCGTCTTCTGGAACACCGGCGGAGTCCGCTTCGGCAATGATGCCACAGACTACATCTGGTTCCGCGAACGACTGACCAGCATCGAATCAACCACGACCGTCACCGGGGTGATTGAAGCGAATCTCACAATTGCTTTCAGCAATGTCATCGTCAGCAATACCGCCTCACTGATCTCCACCGGGGGCGGAGACGTCAACATCAACGGCAATATCAGCGGCTCAGGATCTACACTCCGGTTCGGCGAGAACACTGATGGCTTCATGAACTACCGCATCACCGGTAATGTCACCCTCGGGACGCTGACCACATTCGCCGATGACACCAGCATCACCTTTCTGGAAGACGTCACCCTCGAAACCCCAACCACACTGTTAAACCAAAGGATTCAACTGGGTGACGCCGCGGATGACATTACCAGCGTAGCCGGCATCTTCAATGCTTCAGCAGTTTCACTGCTCAGCCTCGGAGGTACTGTCGTCACCACCGGCGGTGCAATCACGATCTCCACCGTCACCCTGCTGGCCCCGGTTGTACTCGATACTACCTCCGGAGGAACCTCCGCAGCCATCAGTGTGACACGAGTCGTCGGTAACAGTTCACTGATCGTAGACGCCGGAACAACGGCCGGTGCCACAATCTCCATTGACGAAATGGCACATCTCACCGGCGGACTCACCGTGCGGAACGCTGGCGGGCTTGTGAACCTGGGAACACTCGGAGGCTCTGCCAGTGGTCCGGTGACCATCACTAATTCACAGAACGGTGTGCGGTTTAACAACGCCCTTACAGCTTCAGACCTGACTGTCACGAGTACCGCATCCGGCAGCAGTATCCTGTTCGAAGACGGGCACCTCGTCCGCATCGGTACCTTTTCTGCCGCTTCCGGTGGCTACAACGTCGACATCCGAAGTTCTGAGTTCGTGGTGGTCAACGACACTGATTTCCTCAACACCGCCGCACTGGCACTCGGCAACAACGCCACAGACAGCCTGACCTTCGCCGGTGGACTGGGTGCCGTCAGCCAGTCCGGCATCACGCTTGCCGGGACACTGCTGACCACCAACACCCAGATCGACCTCGGGAATTTCACCCTCGCAGCATCGTCAACCATCGACTCCGGGAGTGCTGCCACCAGCGTTATCAACCTCGCTGCTGTCAACATGGCCAGCTTCGATCTGACCCTCGACTCAGGCACCAACGCCGCTGCTGCTCTCAGCATCACCAGCGTGACCGCCACCGGTTCAGCAAAACTGACCGTACGCGAAGCCGGGGCATTCACCGTTTCGGGTGCTGTCAACGTGCCGGCGGTCGAATTGCGAGGTATCACCGCAGCGGCCTCCGTCGGCGGAAACTTTGCCGCCACATCTTTGACCACCCAGCCCGGCAACTACAGCGTCGCCTTCCTCGGCGGCAACACACAGGTCACCAACGCGGTTACCTTGCTGAACTCCGGTGGAGTCACCCTCGGCAATATTGGTGCTGCACTCAACTTCACTGGTGGCCTCACCAGCACCGCATCCGTCACCTCAGTGAATGGCACATTCAATACCAGCAACTCCCCGGCCACCTTCGGAGCACTCAGCATCGCAGGTGCCAGCAGCATCAATACGGGAACCGGCAACGTGTCCGCCGGCTCACTTGCCGTCGCCGCAAATTCCCTGACGATCCTCACCACAACCGGCACTGTCAGCATCACCGGCGCCATCACCGGAGCAGGTTCACTGACGCTGCAGAACGGTGGGTCCAGCGGCAACGTCGCACTGACAGGCAATGTCTCGCTGGGTTCGCTGACCTTTGGAGCCGCGGCGTATCGAGTCACCATGACCGGCAGCACCAACACCATCACCAACTCCGTCGGCTTTGTCAACACCGGTGGCGTCATTCTGGGTGACGGCGGAGATACCTTCACATTTGACGGCGGCTTCACCTCCACAGCATCAGCGACGACTTTGGCGGCAGCCTTCACCACGTCCAGTGACAACGTCGCGCTCGGGACTGTCACGCTGGCCGGCACAACCTCATTCACTACCGCCGGCGGTGCCGTCAGTGCAAACTCCATTGACGGGAACAGCTCTGTCACTGCCACCCTCGGTGCCGGCAATCTGACCGTGGGAGCCATCGGAGCCACCACGGCACTCAGCGGTATCACGGTCGCATCGGCTGCCACAGTGACATTCCAGAGTACTGTCCGGATCAACGGGAACCTGACGCAATCGGCCGGCACTGGAACCACCACATTGAATGGCATCTCGGGCAGCGGCATCAGCGGGAACCTGAGCCTGACCACCAGCAACGTGCAGTTCGCCACTGCACCGATCACCGTCGGCGGCACGGTCACCATTGCTGCCACCGCGGTCAACCTCGCCAGCGGCACAGGACTGACGGTCGGCGGAAACATCGCCATCACAGCGGGATCCGGCAGTTTCACCCAGTCTGGTACGGCACCGATCACAACGACCAGCAGTACCACGTCCGCAATCTCCATCACTGTCAATTCCACCGGCAATGCGGTGCTGGGTCGACTGAACGCCGACGCCGGAACGCTCACCGTCACTCTCGGTGGTTCCGGCGCAATGAGCGATAACAACGACGTGCCGTCGGTGGGTGTCAATTTCTCAGCGAAGAACATTACACTGGTCGGTGCCGCCGGATCCATCGGCAGTGGAAATCCGCTGGAATTCCTATCGCCAAATACCCCAACGGCCCCCACTGGAGCCGGCCTTGTGAACGGCTCAACGCTTGGCGGCACAACCGGTGGCATCGCGCGGCTTGACTTCGGTGGCAACATGAACTTCACGACCACCAATTTCACTCATGTGCCCAGCAACAAGTTGTTTACGGCCAATGGGTTCGGGTTTGCCGCCACGGCTCTTGCCAGCCAGGCAACGCAGTCCACTGGATACTCCGTTTCAACGATCAATCTCTACCGTGACGGCGTGACAGGCAAGGGCTCCGCACAAGCGAGATTCCGTTACTCCATTACGAATGGCACCTACAGTGTGAGGCTGTATGTCGGTCATCCCACGATGGAAACTTCCACGCGAGTAGAGGCCGAGGGCGGAGTGTACTGGGGCCAGTCCGGAACACTCGCACGCAACGTGTTCTCGACGATTACTATCGGGGATATTGTGGTGAGCGACGGAGTCCTCGACCTCGTCTTCCGGACGCCTGCGGGCTACACCGGATACTGGCTGGTCTGCGGCCTTGATCTGGCAGAAAGCATAGCCAGCCTGCCCACCACTGCTCCGCAACGACTCGACGGGGTAACCTTCAACGAGCAGGGGCTGGAGGAATCTTCAACCTTGCGGTTATCCTCAGTCAGCAGGGCAGGGCAGCTTTTGACCCCCGAACTTATCGAACAGGTTCGCCGAGAAGCGGTCGCAGACTGGATCACCACAGGGCTGACTCCAGGCCAGCTCCTTGCCCTGCAGACTGCCACGGTACAGATCACCGATTTGAATGCAGAGGGAGCCTTTGGCTTTGCCGGAACGCGACTGATTCAGCTGGACGACGACGCACTCGGCTTTGGCTGGCACGTGGGCAGCGGCCCGGTCCCAACCGGAGCCGTGGATCTGGGCACCGTGATGCGTCACGAACTGGGCCACATCCTGGGATACGGTGATCTGGACCCCGCTACGGCGGGCGACAACATCATGTCAGGGACGATCCTGCCGGGTAAACGACGTGCGGTGGCCGGCATGACTCCTGAAGCCGGCCCTGTGTCCACGTCAAACCCCAGCAATCCGGTTGCATCGCAGCAGACTCGCCCCGGGCTCTCACTCAGTGCTGAGTCCGAGGAGCATTCCGAGGCGGCCTCGGTGACTCTGGTACAGGCACAGCGGCAGCGTGATACAAATTTGATCAATCGCAGCAGCCCGGTCAGGAAGCCAGCAGCACCATTGGAGGTCAGCGGCAGAATGATACCGGCGGCAGGGTTCGATGCACCGCTGGAGTCAGCAGATATCAGTGACTTGAAAAACCTGGACGCACTGTTCTCGAATCCACTGGAGGCCTTCTGACAGCTGACTGCGGGCTGGGTTGGCCTGTCGTCGCGGTCATCGAGGATTCAGCCGTCGGCTGCCGGTGATTCTGCATGAAACTCAGCCCAGCGCTGCCATGCGTAGCTCCATTCCATCCACATCCGCATCACCGACCACAGCAGACGCATCCGCTCAAGCTGTTCAGCGGGCAGACGGGTTTGCATTGCCTGAGCTTCGCGAGCCGCCATGTCGAGTCCCCAGCGTCGTGCCAGCAGACGACACAGTGTATCGGCTGTCAGCTGCAGTTCGGGATCATCTTCGTCGGCATCGTCGAAGGGAGCCGCCGCTGCCTCATCAGGGATCAGTCCACTGCGATCCGCAGCAACAAATTGCTCAAACAGGCGTCCGCGGAACGGCTGCAGCTCGAGTGGACGCGTTGCGGCCTGCGCCTCCAGAATCAGTGACTCAACTTCTGTCAGCAGACTGCGGACTGCCACTGGACACTGAACAGCTTTCGCGGCACCCTGATCTTCAGAACTCATGCGTAACTCCGGCAGTCGACATTTCCGACGATACTAACGCAGAACATAACGAACAGGATCTTTCACACCAGCTTCGGCAAAACCTTTCAGCCGCAGTTGGCAGGAGTCGCATTCACCGCAGCTGGCTCCGTCAGGGGCCGGATCGTAGCAACTGTGAGTCAGACCATAATCCACCGACAACTGCAGGCCCTGCTGAATAATCTGACCTTTGGTCAGGTGAATCAGCGGTGCATGAACTCGGATTCGCCCGCCTTCGACTGCGACTTTTGTGGCCAGATTCGCCATACGTTCGAACGCCTGCACAAATTCCGGCCGACAGTCCGGATATCCGCTGTAGTCCACGGCATTCACACCCAGAAACAGATCGTTTGCCTGCAAAGATTCAGCCAGTCCGAGGGCCACTGAGAGAAAGATGGTATTGCGGGCGGGCACGTAGGTCACGGGAATGCCGCTGGACATTTCCGATTCCGCCCGATTGTGCGGCACCGGGATGTCATTCGTCAGGGCAGACCCGCGGAAGATGCTGGTATCCACGCGAAACAGGACATGACTGGTCACACCATTGGCCTGTGCCACTTTTTCTGCGGCAGCGAGTTCAAACCGGTGTCGCTGACCATAGTCAAATGAAATTGCGTGCAGTTCGTAGCCCTGTGAACGGGCAATGGCCAGTACTGTTGCCGAATCAAGACCACCGCTGAGCAGTACCACAGCTTTGGGCGTATTCATTGCATTCGCCTTTCACAATCTGCTGCCGGATGGCATTGCCATGCCGCCGGGAATCACACTGAAATCTCGCCTGACAGACCGGGAAACTCAATGCCGCCGCATGCGTTTCCCGCAGAACGCCTGTGGATTCTCTCAGTTCTCACGCCGGCACGTGAAGGCCCTGCTTTCCCCGGCTGTCAGCAAAACGGCAGAATACTGCTGCGAAATCGGCCTCAGGGCACGTCCGGAACAGCAATTTTGCGCCCCAGACAGATGCGAAACCCGTCCCGCGAATCGGAGTAATGCGGGCCCATCAACCCCAGTCGCACAGCACAGCGCGCGTTACCGGGCACGTCAAAATAATTGCCTCCCCGACACACAGGGCGGTAGTTTTCCTTCGTGAAATATGGCTCTTCGTGCCCTCCGCGAGGATCGAAATGATCCAGCACGACCTCCCAGACTCCGCCACACATGTCTGCCAGCCCGAAACCATTTCGACCACGCTCACCGTAATGATCGACCGGCGACACAAACGCGTAGCCGTCGCTCCAGGTGGCCCGCGCCAGTGGCCACGTGCGATTTCTGTCCGGCAGGAGATCGATGGCCGAAATATTCAGGCGGCCAGCGCCATCTTCCAGTTCATCCCCCCACCAGAAATTCGCACGCGGACGCCCACCGCGACAGGCATACTCCCACTCGGCATCCGTTGGCAGGCGATATTCAAGACCTTCCGGCAATCGCCCCGCAGCCTGCTCGCGCTCATTCAGCCACCGACAGAAAGCTCGTGCATCCGCCCAGCTGACGCAAACCACCGGAAAATTCTCCTGCTGCGGAAACTGCCAGTTCGGATCACGCCAGCTTTTTCCGGCCATAGGTTCCCACGGATGCACCACACTGGTCGTCAACTGGTATCCCTTCCACTGTGGGTTGAAGCACTGGGTCTTCCCACCTGGACGCTCGGCATCCGTCAGATACCCGGTTTCCTCGGCAAACCGACGAAACTGTGCGACGCTGACTTCCGTTCGTGCCATCCAGAATCCCTGCCGGATTTTCATGGGGCGAGCCTCGCCCTCGTAGGTCTCTCGTTCAGTTCCCGGTGTTGCTCCACCCTCAATCCCCGTGGCCCACGCCCGCTCCTTCGCCGTACTTCCCATCAGAAAGTCACCGGGCGGCAGATACAGCACTTCCAGACGACAATCAGAACCCAGATCCAGAGTGCGTATCTGGCCAGTGGCAGGCTGCTGCGCAGTGGCTGCTCCCTGCAGAATCAGAGCACTGAGTGTCGACAGCAACAGTCCATGCAGAAAAGAACAACCAATTGTATCCGATTTCGATATCGACATTCTTCAGCCTCCTCTACTGAAAGCTCGCAACCCGAGCCATGAAATCACTCTGAGCCTGCGGCAGATTAACCAGCCAACATCGTTCGGGCAATCATCAGCGAGCCGTGGTGGCCATGCAGAGTTGTCACAAAGCAAACACCCCGCAGACCAGCCACAGCCGGCAGCGGGGTGCGAGTTCACTGATGCATCTGCCGAGGCCGTTATTCCACGCCGGCAGCTTCACCTCCATCGCGGGTTCCCAGTGCACTGTACACGCGCAGGTCCACGTTCTCGGAAATGAATCGCACAGATCCATCCGCCATGCCAAATTGGGCCCCGCCCGTGTGACGACTGCCAAAGCTGATTTCATAGGCAGCGAAAGCCGCGGAGCCCACGGGCACTTTTTTGAGATTCATGGCAACCCCTGTCGACCCGAGCGCCTCGGACATGTCACCCATATTCGTTGTGTCCACGTCGTCAGAACCAATGCCCCAATGATCCTTGCGTCCCTGAGTCGGCTGGCAGTTTTCCCGCACCGTCCCCATTTCCGGAATGGCCCCCATGTCCGGAGCCGCTTCGCCCATCGCGATGGTGTTCGAAGTGCCATCCGTGATGTCAGCCATCCTCTTCCCGATCATGCCATAATGAGCATCGTTTCTCTTGATTCTCTGATGGTTGATCTTCTGAGAAAACACACCGTCAAGGTCACTGATGACCTCCACCCACCCGGAAGTTCCCCACGGTGTTGCCACATTCCGATAACGACGATCATCGGCCAGTCGTCCGGACACGCAGCCGAGATAAGTCATGGGTGTCCGTTTCTGAACGATCCAGTTGTCTCCGGAAATGTCGGCCACCTGCTCCGGGAACGGATCGGACGGGCAGCGAAACGAGGGGAACTTCTGCTCGCAGACAAACAGATTCCGCCATACCGGAATATCATTGGAATCCCCCGGCTTCCCCGGCAGCGGATAGGCCCACTGAGCATTGATTACGCTGTCCTCCTGCATGGTCAGCATCTGATACGCTGCAGACTGTTCAATGAAAGGCAGCAGCAATCCGCTCCAGGTGGTCCCCACGCCAAATTCCGCCGCCATGGGCCAGCCATTGTACACATCGTGGAAATTGTGACAGGCCAACGTCAGTTGCTTGATATTGTTTTTGCACTGAGTCCGTCGGGCCGCCTCGCGAGCCTGCTGAACCGCAGGCAGCAGCAGCGACACCAGAATGGCAATGATGGCAATCACCACCAGCAGTTCGATCAGCGTGAAACCCTGACGTGGTGACCGTACTGTCCCCGGACGCCCATTGTGAATCCTCATCATCAGCTCCCTGACAAGTGCAATCAGATGTAACCAGTCAAATCCTCAATCAGCCTCCTGCAGACGCCGCAGGGACTGTGACACTGAAATTGAAACTATTTTCACCCGCGCCCACCGACGCGGACTCAGGCGTCGTGGACGGTGCCTCATACTCCGCCGGAAACAGATTCTTCACTCCCCCCTCCACCTCACTCGGCTTGGTCTCCATTGGCAGAGCCTTGCCTTTGCTGTCCACCCACAGCGTGAAAGTCACTTTGTAGTCGCCCGACCAAATCCCCTGTTCACCCTGAGGATGCTGGATCGTGAATCTGCCCTGCGCATCAGTCACGCCGAACCCGAAACCGTGCCGATCCGGATTGAATTCCGTCACGTCCGGAAAGAACCCGACTTTGCAGTGTTCCACCAATTTGCCGTTCAGCGACACAGTGCCGGTCACCTGCCGCATCGGCGGCTTACCGCAGCCGACAGCGAGGCTGACGGCCAGTATCAAGTTCCACAGCACAATCCGCGCCCGTCGCCTGCTCCAAAGACTCATGACATCCTTCCTGTTTTCCTGACCTGCACGCCGGGTCCGGCTGATTGTCCTGACCCTCTGTCCGACTCAGGCAGTCTGCGATGAGCCTGCAAATTTTCCGTGAAATCCCCTGTGAGTTCTGCGTGAAAAAATGACGCACGACCAATGAAGCGAGCATGAGTTTTTATTGACATTCGCGCTCGCTGCAGACCACTCACTGGCATGCTGCGGCAATCACGTCAGAATATCCGGCGGGGGTGCCCATATTCGTCCGCCATTCCAGTGGAGTCCTGCCGTGACGTACCTGCAGATTCTTCGACCTGTCCTGCTGCCACTTGCCTTGACCGTGTCCCTGTTGCCGGCGAGTTCGGCCCATGGCCACGACGGCCCAGATCCGCTGATCCACTGGGATTTCAAGCCACAGCAGCTGCAGGGCTCGAAACTCAAAGCACGACTCGGGATGGACATTGAATTATCCGGACCGTTGCGCTGGTCGCAGGATGAATTCGGACACTCGCTCATGCTCACACCACGAACCGCCGGATATGCCCAGCCCACCGGTACGGATACGACACTCCCGACCAGAGCCCTCACGGTCTCTGCCTGGGTCAGTGTGGATGAACCGCTGGACTGGGGCGGCATCATCGGACGCATTCAGGACGATGGAGATCAGGAACTGGGCTGGATGCTGGGATTTGATCGCCACGTTTTCACTCTGACTGTTTCCACCAGTGGGGCCAATGATGGCAACGGGCGACACACCGTTTTGAAGGGCACCACCGCCTGGGCGCCGGGCCGATTCCACCACGTGGTCGCCGTGTTCGATGGCCAGTCCGCTCGGCTCTATGTCGATGGCAAGGAAGAAGCATTCTCCGCGGAACAGTACGGTGAGATTCTTTACCCGGCCGCTCAGCAGATTTCGATCGGCAGCTTTCGGGATGGCAACGAAGATCATCGCATGACCGGACGACTCAGAGATATCCGCATCTTCGACCTCGCTGCCAAATCGGAATGGGTGCGACAGGAATTCGAGCACGGGGTGAAGGTTGCGGCACTGGCGGCCCGACCCGTGGTTTCCGATTCAGGATTCGCCGTGGAACCCTACCTGCAATTCGGTACTCAGACCAGCATGACCATCATGTGGCGAACCACACAGCCCGGATCGACACTTGTGCGTTACGGTGCCACCGCGGCGTGCGAACAGGAACTTGCGGTGGACGGTCAGCATGACATTCACGAGGTGCTGCTGCAGAATCTGGAACCGGAAACGCAGTATTTCTACACGGTGGAAACCACTCTGGCCGATGGCTCGATTGTGGAAAGTCCGACATACACCTTTACAACCGCCGTGCGCGATCAGACTCCCTTTGCGTTCGCTGTGTTTGGTGACACGCAGAAGAACCCAAAGGTCTCCGGGCAACTGGCCACCATGGCATGGGCTCAACGGCCCTCCTTTCTGGTCCACGTCGGTGACCTCGTTGACAAGGGCACGCTGGCGAATCACTGGACCGAACATTTCTTTCCCGGCATGAAGCCCATTGCACAGCGAATCCCATTCTATCCTGTGCTGGGCAACCACGAAGAGAATGCTCAGAATTACTTCGACTACATGGCACTTCCGGCTCCCGAATACCGCTACACCTTTCGTTATGGCAATACCCAGTTCTTCATGATCGATTCCAACCGGGATATTTCACCGGGGTCAGAACAGTTCGAATGGCTGAAGCAGGAATTGCAGCAATCACAGGCCGTGTGGAAAATTGCCTGCCATCACCATCCGCCCTATTCATCTGATGAGGATGACTACGGTAATCTCTGGAAAACCCGCATATCGACTCGCGGTGATCTCCGAGCCCGCCAGCTGGTTGCTCTGTACGAAGAGTTTCAGGTGGATATCGTCTGGAGCGGTCATATTCACAGCTACGAACGGACGTGGCCGATTCATCAGGGACAGGCGGTCGAGCGGCAGGGGACGATCTACATGATCACTGGCGGCGCCGGCGGCAATCTTGAAACCGCCGGCCCCTTCCGCCCCTTCTTTCAGAACAACGTCAAACACGGTCATCACTACTGCATGGTGGCCGTCAATGGCGGCACCATGGAGATCAGAGCGTTTGATCTGGAAGGTCGGCTGTTCGACACCGTCACGCTGAAAAAATCGGCAGCCAAAGTACCACAGCCCGCCCAGCCGTAATCATGGACTCCCGGGCCGACACATCAGGTTGCGCGAGCAGCCTCGCCTCGCAGGAAACAACCCAGCAGGCAGGCTGCCACCAGCCCGACTCCGGACAGCAGCAGCAACAGAATCGACCAGCCGTGAGTTTCCGCGAGGCGGGTCGCCTGCCAGTAAAATGCGGCCGTTGCGCCAAAGCCTGCGGCGTCCAGCAGCGACACCAGCAGGCCGGCACGCGAGCCACCGAACTCCGCAGAAAACACGCTGGCGGGGATGTAATAGCACGGCGACAGACACACTCCAAAAACGAACAACAATGCTGAGGCCACAAGAGCGGCCGTGTTTGTCGCAAGGCCCAGATCGGGCAGGGCCGCAAAGGCGGCCAGGCAGCCAGCAGCAGTCATCAGCAGTGCCGGCAGCACCAGTGCCATGCGGCGACGCCCCAGCAGGTCAAACACCCAGCCACCGATCAGCACGGAAATCAGGCTGCCAAACGGAAACGCAGAAGCCACCCGACTGGCAACACTGGCGGACAGACCAAGCGAGCCTTTGAGAAACAGGGGCATCAGCAACAGTACGTCCCACAGGACCGCCATCCCCATCAGACCGCCACAGATCAGCCAGCAGCGCGGACTGCAGACGAAGCGTTTCAGGGCGAGTGTCAGGGGCTCAGTGGAACCCTGCGGCTCCACCAATCGCGCCCCATCCGCCGGCCGACTGCGAATCAGCAGGGCATAGACGACGGCCAGGGGCACTGCCACTGCAGCCGTCGCCAGTGCCGGCAGTCGCCAGCCGTAAGCGGAAACCAGTGAGCCAATCCCGAAAGTCGCTGCCAAAACTCCGACGCGAGAACTGGTGGAAAGGACTCCCCAGATGCGACCGGCCTGGCCCGGCAGCGCCCATGCGGAGACAAGTTTGGTCATGGCGGGCCAGCCGGCGGCCTGAGCCAGCATGATGACAAACACTGCCGCACGAATCTGGAGCCCATCGCCGGCCAGAGAAAAACCGACCGCTCCAGCCGCTGCCAGCAGCAGCCCCAGCGTCAGCGTGACCCGACCACCCAGCACATCAGCCAGCCAGCCCCAGAGAAATTTGCCAACAAGCCCGCCCAGCGTTCCGGTGCCGATGATCCGGCCCCACGTCCCCAGGCTGATGCCCAGTCGCGGGTCATTGCAGATTTCAGTGGAAGCGATTGCCGGCAGTGTCCGCAGAGCCATGGAAACACCATAGGCCAGGTACAGCAGCGCGAACACCTGCCAGCGACTGACCGACCCTGATGCCGGTAATTCTGCCGGTTTCGCCGACAGCGATGAAACTGATACAGACGGAGCCAGGGATGTCGGCATGGTCAGGTTCCTGCACAAATCCAAAAGAAGTCGATCTGCAATGCGGCCCAAAAAAAAAACAGCACCGTGAGCCTTTCAGGCCCCCAGAGCGCCAGGCTGGTAGCGACGGCAGTGCACACTTGTCTGGTGCAGCAGGCCGCGCAACTGCAACTCAAGAGACGCCAGCAGCGGATCCGTTTCCGCACTTCGATCGCGAGTGGCCGATGCGGCGATTGGTTCGCCCACCTCAATGACGGCACGCCGCGGACCGACACGGGATTCCGTGCCGTTCAGGTGTTCGTTGAACCGTTCGATGGTCTCCAGAATGCGATCAACAGTTGGATTGCTGGCGACGTAATCCGGCGGATACAGGCTCAGTGACTGAGCGAGCTCGGCATGCTTCAGCTGAGCCCAGCGTCTCTCCAGTTCCGCGGCCGGCAACTGACCGTCAATCATGTCCGGCAGGATGGCTCGACGCAGATCGCGGACGCGGGCAATGACTGATCCTGTGCGAGCCGCCTTCAGCCATTGCTCCTCCGCCGGAACCAGCAGGTGGTCAATCAGTCGCTGCAGACGCTGTTCCAGGCCGCCGGTCTGAGCTGCTCCGAGGTATTCGAGTTCTTTCAGAGCCAGCAGGGCGCCTCCCACACGCACGACCCGTTCGGTCAGCGGCAGCCCGCTGAGTGGTTTCCAGGACAAACGCTGCTCGATGCTGCGAAGCAGGGAATCGGCAGTCGACTCAATGTCGCCCTCGAATACATAACGAATAGCCACCGGCACCACAAACACCTGTCGCCCGCTGGATTCCTGCTGGCGACGACAGCGAGCAGCGGCAGTCCGAGCGATAAACGAAACACCTTCCTGCAGGGCATTCAGCGAATCATTTGCCTGACTGAGCGCCCCCTCCGGGAAAATCACCAGCGGCCGGGATGCCGATGAGAGAATTTCCACGGCCTGATCCACCGCGGCTCGATCAATTCCTTCGCGATAAATACTGAATGCGCCCATGCGACGCAGCACGAAGGACTGCAGCCGACTGCCTCGAAACAGGTGCGAACTGGCCATGACGTGGAAGGGCTGCCCAAGTTTCGCGGACAGAGATTGCAGCACCAGTGCATCCGACATTCGACAGTGGTTGGGGGCAATCAACACGCCGTGCCCGGCCTGCTGCAGTGCCCGCAGCTTTTCGACGCAGCCGGTCTCAACACGCTGCACGCCAAAACTGTGACGCAAATGCAGGGGCACAAGACAGGACAGCAGGCGCGGCCAGAGCTTGCCGGTGTGAGGAGGAACGAACTGGTAGCGGGATTCGGTCTGCAGCAACTGGGTCATGGCAATAGGCTCCTGAGCACTGAAGATTTCTGAATAATGACCTCGTGTTGACTCACTGCAACAACCGCACCAAATACACAAAAACGATCGCAAATTATTGTGAATAAATAACTTCGAACACAAGCAAAAAAACCTGACGGGCTCAGGAAAGCAAGAATTGCCCAGACAAAAAACAAAAAACGCACATCAATCCGGGGCATCATTCAAGGAACCTGGACTGGTCGAATGGCGACTTCCAGCAGGCAGCGAGCATCGCAGTTTGAGAAATCTGCGATGGTTCAACCTTGTACAACGTCGCCTTATGCCGAATAATCCAGCGCTCGGACCCTGTTCTGCGACGCAGCCTCCAATCTGCCTGTTCAGAGTAAAGCCCTGAATTGTGTCCTGTTTCAACACAGCCATCCTGCAAGCGATGCGACTGACTGCGGTTCTGGCCGTTGTCTTCAGTGCTGTGTTTGCGCGGCCGCTGCACGAACTGGAGCATTCCGGAACAGCCGTCAGCAGCGCGACTGACAGGCCGACCTGCAGTTGCAGTCACCTGCACGGTCATGGGCATTCTTCCTACCTGCCGAATCCGATGTCGGACGGTGACTCCGGCAGGCAGCCTGAACAGCGTCAGCCAGACGGTTCGCACAGCCATGATTCGTGCAGTATCTGTCTGGCGTTTTGGCTGCAAAGCCCGTTTGGCCCGGTGCAGCATTTCGCAGCTGATCTCATCGTTGAGCGACTTGCTGATGCCGAACTGACATCACAGTGCGGCGTACAGGCTCTGTGCCTGCCGCCCCTGCGTGGCCCACCGGCGGCCTGAATCCGCCTGCTGCGGCCGCCCTCGGGCAGCCCCGCCCACTGCCTCTCCTGCACGCTTGTTTCGACCGGCACCCGTTGCGGTACCCGTCACGTGACAGAGACCTGCACTCAACCATGCGCACATCCGCGCAGCTGCCCCCATAAGGTTCCCCATGCACCGTTCCATTTCCAGCCGCAGTCGTGGCTTTACGCTTATCGAACTGCTCGTCGTCATCGCAATTATCGCCATTTTGGTGGCATTGCTGCTGCCCGCCGTACAACAGGCCCGCGAAGCAGCTCGCAGAACAAGCTGCAAAAACAATCTCAAGCAGATCGGACTGGCACTGCAGAATTACCATGATGTGCACAACACCTTCCCCCCTGGCTGGATAGCCGTCAACGCCTTCGGCTTGCCATCAGCACACGATGGCGGCAGTGGTATTGGCTGGGCTGCCATGATCCTCCCACAGATGGAACAGGACAACACCTGGCGACTGTTCGATCCGCGCACTTCACTCGTGGACCCGCTGAATGCGGCATTTATTCGAGTTCAGATGCCGGCCTATAAATGCCCGTCTGATCCTCAGCCCGAGTACTTTGATTTGGTTGAGGAGGGTGGCACGACAGTTCTGGCAAGAGCTCCCATTGCCAATTACATAGGCAGCTTCGGAACGGAAGAACTGCATGGCTGCGAAAACGACCCCGGTGATGCCCCTGTCACCCGGACGGGACAGTGCCGGGGCGATGGCTACTTCTTCCACAACAGCAAAATGCGGATTGCCGATGTGACCGACGGCGGCAGCAACACATTCATCGTCGGCGAACGCCGCACCAGTCGCCAGCTCGGATGGTACTCCACCTGGCCAGGCATGTTCGCCGAGGCGGAAGAAGCATTTCAGCGAGTTCTGGGAGTCGCCGACCACACTCCAAATGACCCGCACATCCACTTCGACGACTTCAGCAGCAACCACACCGGAGGAGCTCAGTTCTGCCTTGGAGACGGGTCAGTACGATTCATTTCCAACAGCATCAGCGATGTGGTCTACAAAAGCCTGGCAACTGTGGGAGGTGGTGAAATCGTGGGAGAATTCTGAGTCGAGCCGGCTGCAGCGAGGCAGGATGCACCACGGACGCAGCCAGAAAACACCACGGGATCGCGCCCGGCGAACAGTCGGGCGAGCCTCCCCTCTCAGAGATTCGACAGCCAAATAAGACAACAGAGTCTTTTTTGTAGCAGACATGTTGGATTAAACCGTGCCACTAATGCCGCCAGTTCGCGGAGTTCAGCCCGGGAACGCCCCCAAAATGGACCGAATGACCGATTCCACTGCTGCTGCAAACCCGCAGCCAGCAAAGAATTCATGTTTGCGATGAATTCTGACTCACACAGAATTGACTCGCTTTCCGAACAATAGTAAAACGGAACAGACGGACATCAGTTTGTGATCGGGTCGTCGTTTTTACAGGCTGATCTGCCGTTTATCACAGCATTTCTATACGACTTTTGCGGCTCGTGTCTTTTTTCAGGGGTTCTTCATGAAACTCAGCTC
>SXGQ01810016.1_pt1 | contig 17856 bp, 11 predicted proteins | sample 3178371 | NCBI WGS metagenome assembly SXGQ01 (sample SAMN11356859, study PRJNA531348) | freshwater metagenome | isolation source: freshwater sample F1-20 | place: China: Fuxian Lake, Yuxi | collected 2017-12-25 | reverse complement strand
GCATGGTTCCGGAGCAGCGGGTCCGCACCTACCAGGTGTGCAGGATGGTTCCCGAGCAGCGTGTCCGCACCTGCTCGTACCAGGTCTGCCGCATGGTTCCGGAGCAGCGGGTCCGCACCTACCAGGTGTGCAGGATGGTTCCCGAGCAGCGTGTCCGCACCTGCTCGTACCAGGTGTGCAGGATGGTGCCGGAGGTGCAGGTCCGCACCTGCTCGTACCAGGTCTGCCGCATGGTTCCGGAGCAGCGGGTCCGCACCTATCAGGTGTGCAAGATGGTGCCCGAGCAGCGGGTGAAGACCTGCTGCTACAAGGTCTGCCGGATGGTGCCGGAGGAGCAGGTCCGCACGTGCCAGTACCAGGTGTGCCAGATGGTGCCGGAACAGCGGGTCAAGACCTGCACGTCGAAGGTCTGCCGGATGGTCCGCGAGGAGCGGAGCCGGGAGGAGTGCTACAAGGTCTGCACGATGGTGAAGGAGACCCGTGTCAAGCAGGTGCCGGTGTGCACCACGCGGCCGGTTCACTACACCAAGACCATCGACGTGGTCCGGATGGTGCCGAAGCAGGTCGCCACGACGGTGACCCGCTGCGTGCCCAAGACGGTGTACCGCGAAGTGCCCTGCTGCGAGTGATCGCCTGAGGGATGCTCCGCACGTCCGCCGCAACGCACGGCGGACGGGAAAGAAACGACTGGGAAACGGGGTGGCCCGGGCTGAAAAGCCCGGGCCACTTTCGTTGGCGTGTGCGAGACGTGCGCCTGATGCCGAACCGCGTGCCAGGCGGAGCCCGAGGGAGGGGCCAGGAACGCCGACGCCGGCCCCGGCTCGCAAGCCTCGTCAGGGAGCCTCGTCAGGGAGGGGCGGCCGAGGCCCGCCTCACGACGGCTCCGGCTCGATCGTCGCCGACATCGAGCCCTTCGAGCGGGCGATCAGCCGGTCGGCGCCGAAGGCATGAATCTGGTCGCGTTTCAGCTCGGCATGTTCTTTGGTGGTGGTGAGCACGACCACGCGGCCCCGGCTGTCGACCTCCCTGGCCAGCTTGAGACCGGCCTCGGATGGGTGACCGAAGAGTTTCCGGAGCATGGCGATCACATAGGCGTAGGAATGGTCGTCGTCATTCCAGAGCACGACGTGATACCGCGGCTGCCGCCTCGGGCGGCGGGCCTTCTCGTCGCGGGGAGCCACCGCTCCGACAACCTCCGGCTCGACGGCAGCGGCACTGGCGGAAGCGGGCATGGGTCTGGCAAACTCCGGGCCCGGAGTTGGGCTGCCCCGGGAGCCGATGAGTATATGCGCCGCCGCAACCCCGCCGCGGCCTCGATCGCCCCCGCCCCCCGCCGGAGTTTCCCGTGCTCGACCGCCGTTTCGTCGCCGACAACATCGATCTCGTCACCGCCAACTGCAAAAGCCGCGGATCCTCGGCTGATGTGGCGAAATTCGTCACCCTCGACAAGCTCCGCCGAAAGTTCCAGGCCGACATCGACCGGCTCAACGGGGAGGCTGGACAGGTGAGCAAGTCGATCGGCAAGGCGGCCGACGCCGCCGAACGGGAGGCCAAGAAGGCCGAGGGCCGCCGGCTCCGCGAGGAAATCGCGGTGCTCGAGGCGAAGTCGGCCGAAGTCGTGGCCGAGTCCGAGGCGATCCTCCGCGCGATCCCCAACCTCACCCATCCGTCGGCGCCCATCGGCGGCGAGGACGCGGCCCTCGAAATCCGCCGCGGCGCCACGCCGCCGCGGACGTTCGATTTCAAGCCGCTCGACCATGTCGACATCGGTGAGAAGCTCAAGCTCTTCGACTTCGAGGCGGGCGGAAGGGTGGCCGGCCACGGCTTCTACTTCCTCGTCGGCGACGCGGTGCTCCTGGAACTGGCCCTCCAGCGATACGCGATCGACCTCCTGATGAAGGAGGGCTTCACGGTGATGACCACCCCCGACCTGGCCCGCGACACGATCCTCGAGGGTACCGGCTTCATGCCCCGTGGGCCGGAGACGCAGATCTACTCCATCAACGGTTCCGACCTGTCGCTGATCGCGACGGCCGAGATCACGCTCGGTGGCGCCCATCACGAGCGGATCTTCGAGGCCGATGAGTTGCCCCTGAAGCTCTGCGGCATCAGCCACTGCTTCCGCACCGAGGCCGGAGCCCACGGCCGGGCGACCCGCGGACTCTATCGCGTCCATCAGTTCACGAAGGTGGAGATGTTCGCCTTCACACGTCCCGAGGAGAGCGGCTCGATGCACGAGCACCTGCTCGACATCGAGTGCCGGCTGTTCGACGGCCTGGGGATCCCCTACCGCGTGATCGACACGGCCTCCGGCGATCTCGGCGGCCCGGCCTACCGCAAGTTCGACCTCGAGGCCTGGATGCCGGGACGTGGCGAAGCCGGCGAGTGGGGCGAGGTGACGAGCACTTCCAACTGCACCGACTACCAGTCGCGTCGGCTCGCGCTCCGCTACAAGAAGCCGGGCGAGAAGGGCACCCATTTCGTCCACACGCTCAACGGCACCGCGATCGCGATCAGTCGCGGCATTGTGGCCCTGCTCGAGAACCACCAGAACGCCGACGGCACGGTCACGGTTCCCGAACCGCTCGTGCCGTGGATGGGCAAGCGGACGATCGGCGGCTGACGGTCGGGCCGCCTCACCACCTCAGGCCGAACTTCTCGCCCTGCGACTGGCCGCTGCCCGTGCCACCCTTGAGCGGGCCGGTCCGTTTCCTCGCGACCGGAGCGGCCGGGATCTCCGGCTCCTCGGCTGCCGGCTCATCGGCGGCCGTCCCCTCGGCAGCCACGGGCTTGCTGGCGACCGGCGCCAGGGCCTTGATCGAGAGCGACATCCGCTGTTCGTCGGGATCGACGGCGATCACGCGGCACTCGACCTCCTGTCCCTCGCGGGCCACGTCGGCGACGTTGCGGATGTGACGGGTCGCGAGTTCGGAGACATGCACGAGCCCCTCGACGCCCGGTTCGAGCCTCACGAAGGCGCCGAACTGGGCGATGCGGGTCACGACACCCTTCACGGTGGCACCGACGTGATACTTGTCGGCGGCGTGCTTCCAGGGGCTCTCGAAGAGATCGCGGACCGAGAGTCCGATCTTGCCCGTCTGACGATCGACTTTTTTGACGATGACCCGGACCTTCTGCCCCTGCTGGAGCACGTCGGTCGCGCTGGCCACGCGGTCCCAGGAGAGTTCGCTGACGTGCACGAGGCCCTCGACGCCGTCGCCGATGTCCACGAAGGCTCCGAAGTCACGAACCGAGCGGACGACGCCGTCGAGTTCGGTGCCAGGTTCGAGGGTCTCGAGCAGTTTCGCCTTGGCGTCGGCGGCCTGCTTTTCGATCACGGCCCGCCGCGAGAGCACCAGCCGCCGCGCCTCGGGCACGATCTCGGTGACCAGGCTGTCGAGAGTCTGGCCGATCATCTCCTCGAAGTTCTCGATCCGCCAGGTGCTCACGAGGCTGGCTGGCATGAAGCCGCGCAGCCCGGCCACCTCGCACTCGAGCCCGCCCTTGTTGGCGGCGACGACCCGCGCCTCCACGATCATGCCGTTTTGAATCTGCGACCAGTCCTCGACGGCAATCGCCCGGTTGCCCAGGGCCACGTCGTAGAGGTTGTCGTCTTCGTTGCGGGAGCCGACCGCGACCTCGATCGAGTCACCGATTGCCGGGATGTCGATTCCGGCTTCGATGATGCCGGCGAGTTTCATCGCTCCCTGACGACGGCCGCCCAGGTCGACGAAGGCGGTGTCGGGACCGATCGACAGCACGGTGGCCATGACCCTCGTGCCCGGTTCGAGCGGCGCTTCGGCCTTCGCCGTGGCCCCCGCCGCGAGCAGGTCGTCAACGGCCAAGCCCCCCAATGCGGCCTCGAAGTCGGCCTCGAGCTCCTCGTCGAGCGCCGCCCGGATGTTCGGCACGGCCACGCGCCGCGCCGGGAGCAGCACGTCGGTGAACGACTGCGGCTTCTCGTCGCGGCGGCGATCGCGGCGGCCGCGACTGCCTTGCTCACGCTTCGGGCCGTCCTCGCGAACGGAACCGGGGGTGGTCGTCGGCGGGGTCGCCGGCACGGGGGATTCCGCCGGCAGCGGCGGCGCGGTCACGGCCTCGCCCGCCTGCGGAGCCGGCGGGACTTGCGGGGCGGCCGGCGTGCCCTGCGGGGCGGCCGGCGTGACGTATTCGTATTTCGGCGCGAGCGACGGCGGCTTGACGCCGGGCCGCTGGGTGCCGATCGGAATCCGCCGGGCGGCGGGGCCGCCCGAAGAGTCGGCCGCGTTGTCCGCGGCCGGGGAGTCGGGAGAAGTGCTCATGAAATGTCGCGGTCCGCGGCCGTCCACGGAGGACGGAAAAACAGAAGTGCGGGAAACAGGACTTGAACCTGCACGGTATTACTACCACCAGGCCCTCAACCTGGCGCGTCTGCCAATTCCGCCATTCCCGCGGCGATGGGATGCTGGACGTCGTTCGACGTTCAACCCCCGAGGAGTCCCGTCATTCTCGACCGGTTTGCCGGTCAGTCAAGCGGCCGCGTCGAAATGGCCTGCGGAGCGAGGCTCCGCGGGATCATCCCGCCCGAGACCGCATGCACGGCCGACAGCAGTCCGAAGACGATTGCCGTCCACGCGAGATCACCGACGGGCGTCCATCGATACCACGGCAGCGCGGCGGCGTAGCACTCGATCAGTCCGCCGAGCGTCTGCGGATAGCCCCCCACGAAGGCCCAGTGGGCGAAGTTCGTGGTGAAAAAGAAGACGAGCGAGCAGGCGAGGCTCCCGCCGAAGACCGCCCGCCACCGCGGCCGTTCCCTCCCGAGAAGACCGGACCAACCCAGCGTCACCGGCCACGCCGTGGCCGCGAAGACCACCGCGGCGACGCCCAGGTTGTCATACGCGGGCAGAAACAGATTGCCGATCGCGAGCGCGGCGACCGGTGCGGCGACAGCCACGATGGAACTGCGAAAAATGAAGCCCGCGGCGAGGGCCACGGCCGCCAGCGGCGTCACGTTCCAGATGGGTTCTCCATTCCAAGACGGCTGGCAGAGCCGTCCGAGCACGGCAAGGGCGACGAGCGCCACCCACGCACAGCCGAGCACGAACGGCGAATGCAGTGAATCGTGGGTGGCCGCGCCGCGGGAACGGCGGCTGGAAATCTGCTCCGGGTTCGTCATGGACGCTCTCGACCTCCCTGTGCCCGAGGACCGCCGGATGTGGCCGGCGAAAAGTCCCGTTACACTAGCGGTTTTCACGTCCCAGGCAAGCGAAACCGACGAAAGCACCCCGAAATGCCCGCGATCGCTCGGGATCTCGAGACGCTGACCATCGAGCGGACCACGGACGGCTTCGTGGTGCTGGTCTGCAGCGTGCCCGACCACCGGCACAACGTGCTCACGCCGCGGGCGGTCGAGGAGCTGTCGCTCGTGCTCGACGACCTCGCCGCCGGGCAGCCGCCTCGGGGCGTTGTGATCAGGTCGGGCCGGCCGGGAAGTTTCTTCGCGGGGGCCGATGTCTCCCGGATCGCTGCGATCCTCGGGCGGCCGGCGGCGGAGATCACGGACCTCTGCGATCGCGGGAAGTCGGTCCTCGCCAAGCTCACCGCGACGTTCCCCACAGCCGCGGTGATCGACGGCGCGTGCCTCGGGGGTGGACTCGAACTCGCCCTCGCCTGCGACCTGCGGGTGGCGACTCCCGAACCGCACACCGTTCTCGGGCTCCCCGAGGTGAAGCTCGGCCTCCTGCCGGGCTGGGGAGGCACCGTTCGCCTGCCGCGGCTCATCGGGCCCGGCCCCGCCGTCGAGCTGGCCGCCTCGGGGGAGAGCATCGACGCCGCCTCGGCCCTGAAGCTCGGACTCGTCGATGCCTGCGTGCCGGCCGCGGCCGCCGTTGACTCGGCCTGCCGCCTGCTCGCACTCCGGACCGAGGACGGCAGCCTCACCGCCAGGCGGCGCAGCCTCGCGGCGCCGGTCGACCTCGATCCGGTCGAGCGCGAGTTTCTCGAGCAGACGACCGCGGCGGTGATGCTCGGTCGGACGGGAGGCCATTACCCCGCGCCCGCCGCGATCCTGCAGACGATCCTGGCGGGCTCGGCGGTCGATGCGGCGGCCGCCTCACGGATCGAGTCGGCCGCCTTCGCCACGCTCGCGGCCTCGCCGCAGGCGGCCAGCCTGCTGCGGGTGTTCATGCTCGGCGAACGCAACCGGCGCGACTCGGGGGTCGGGAGCGACCCGGCGACCGTCCCGGAGATCCCTCCCGCGAAGACGCCCGCCGTCATCGGTGCCGGAATCATGGGGGCGGGCATCGCCGCGAGTCACCTCCGCTCAGGAAGTCCGCTGACGCTCGTCGATGTGAACGCGGAGACCCTCGCCGCCGCCGTGCCGATGATTCTCGAAGAAGCCACCTGGAACCGCGCGGCCAAGCGGAGCGATGCGGCGCTGGCGGTGCAGGTCGCCGCCAAGCTGCGGACCGCGCAGGGAATGGCCGCGATCGCGGGGGCCGACTTCGTGATCGAGAGCGTCACCGAGCGGCCCGACGTGAAGCAGCAGGTGCTCACCGAGATCGAGCAGGTCGTGGGCCCCGACACCATCATCACCACCAACACCTCCACCAACCCGATCGCGCGGCTCGCCGCCGGCCTCGCCGATCCGACGCGGTTCTGCGGGCTGCACTTCTTCAATCCCGTTCGCCGGATGACGCTCGTGGAGGTCATCCGTGGCCCCGCCACGAGCGACCGCACCGTGGCCGCAGCCGTCGCCCATGCCAAGCGGCTCGGCAAATGCCCGGTGGTGGTCAATGACAGCCCCGGATTCCTCGTCAACCGGGTCCTGATGCCCTACCTGCACGAGGCGGGTGAACTGCTGCGCGAGGGCGTGCCCCCCGAACGCATCGACCGGTTGGCCCGCGGCTTCGGCATGCCGATGGGCCCGATCGACCTCTCCGACATGATCGGCCTCGATACGGCGTTCTATGCCGGGCTCGTGCTGAGCGCCGCCTACGGCGACCGCATCGAGGCCTCGCCGGTGATCCCCGCGCTCGTGAAGGCGGGGCTGCTCGGTCGCAAGACCGGCGCCGGCTTCTATCGTTATTCGGGTGCCGGCCAGCGGGAGCGGATCATCGGCTCCGACGAGAGGGCCGCCGCCGCGATCGAGCGGTATGCGCTTCCGCGGCGGGAGACCGACGATCGCACGATCCTCGATCGACTCCTTCTGCCGATGCTGCTCGAGGCGCTCCGCGGCCTCGACGAGGGGCTCGTGCGTGACGGTCGCGACATCGACCTGGCCGTGATCCATGCCCTCGGATTCCCGGCATTTCGCGGCGGACTTCTCGCCTGGGCCGATTCCCTCGGCGGCACGGAGATCGTGCGCCGGCTCGGGTCGCTCGCCGCACTCGGGCCGCGGATGCATGCCACCGAGCGGCTGCTGGCCCATGCCGCCAGCGGTCGACCGTTCACGGAGTGAGCCCCATGGCCGGCAACGCACCACACAGCCGCCGCGATCCGGAGACCACGCCCGTCGTCGTCGCCTGCTGCCGCACCGCGATCGGCCGGGCGCACCCGGAGCGGGGCCTGTTTCGCCACGTGCGGGGTGATGAGTTGGCCGCGGCCGTCGTGCGGGCGGTCGTCGAGCGGAGCGGCGTCGATCCGCACTCGATCGAAGACGTCGTCCTCGGCGCGACGCAGCAACGGGGCGAACTCGGCGGCAACGTGGCCCGCACGGTGGCGCTGCTGGCGGGCCTCCCGCTCACCACCGCCGGCACAACGGTCAACCGACTCTGCGGCTCGTCGCTCCAGGCTCTCGCACAGGCCTGTCATGCGATCGCGGCCGGGGCCGAAAATGTCCAGGTCGTCGGGGGCGTCGAGCACATGCACCACCTGCCGATGGAGTCGGCCGTGGACATCCATCCCAGGGCGTTCGCCAGATCGAGCCGGGGCATGCTCTCGATGGGGCTCACCGCGGAGTATCTCGCCGGCGCGCACGGCATCTCGCGGCGGCGGCAGGAGGACTACGCGCTGGCGAGCCATCGCAAGGCGGCCCGGGCCGACGACGACGGACTCTTCGAGGACGAGATCGTCCGGACGATCGGCCACGACGAGGGGGGCGGCCTGCTCGAGGCCGTGCGCGACCAGTCGGTTCGCGGCGACACGAGCCTGGAGGCGATGGCGGCCCTCGAGCCCGTCTTCCTGCCGAAGCTCGGCACGGTCACCGCGGCGACCAGCGCCCCTGTGAGCGACGGCGCCGCGGCGGTCCTCGTGATGTCGGCGGCGGAGGCGGCGCGGCAGGGGCTTTCCCCGCTCGCCCGCGTGGCGGCCACCGCCGTCGTGGGCGTGCCCCCGGCCGCGATGGGCACCGGCCCGATCGCAGCCACGCAGAAGCTGCTCGCGCGGATCGCGTCGCAGGGCATCGCACTGGCCGACATCGACCTGATCGAGCTCAACGAGGCCTGCGCCGCGCAGGCGATCCAGTGCATCGACTCGCTCGGCCTCGCCGCCGAGCGGGTCAACGTCCGTGGTGGCTCGCTCGCGATCGGTCATCCGCTCGGAGCCAGCGGCGCGCGGATCACGACCACGCTCCTGCACGCGATGCGCGACGGGGGCGGCCGGCTGGGCCTGGCGCCGATGTGCATCGGCCTCGGCCAGGGCATCGCCGTGCTCTTCGAACGGCTGGAGTGAACACGCCGTGATGCCCCCCTTCGCAATGCCAAAGACCGAGTCGCGGTCGCACCCGCCGACCGCACCCCGGCGGGCGACCACGCTCGTCGATCTGCTCGTGGGGCTCGTGGCCGCCGCCCACGACCGGCGGGCGATCGTGGATGGGCTGGCCGGAGGCGATGCCCCGGGAGCCTCCTGGACCTGGGGTGACGTCGCCGCCGCCGCCGTGCACCTTGCCGAGGGCCTCACCGCCGCGGGACTCGCGCGGGGCGATCGCGTCGTGCACCTCGGGCCCCACTCACCCGACTGGATCGTCGTCGATCTGGCCTGTGCGGTGGCGGGCGTGGTGCATGTGGCGGTGCATGCCGACGCGGGCCGCGATGAGCATCTCGCGCAGTGCGCCTGGCTCGAGCCCCGCGGCGTGATCTTTTCGGGAGCCCGCCGCGCGGGCGATGTCGCGGCTGCCGACGTGGCTCCACGGATCGTGATCGATCTCACCGCCGGCGGGTCGCATGCGGCAGCGGGCCTCGCCGCCGGCGGCTGGCGGCCGCGGGTGGCGGAGCCCGCGGCTCTCCGGTCGGCGCTCGACCGGCATGCCGCGGCCTGCGAACCCGAAGCGTGCAGCACGATCCTCCTCTCGTCGGGCACGACGGGCGTGCCGCATGGCGTGATGCACTGCCAGGCGGCGCTCGCCGCCAACGCGAACGCGGCGGCCGAGATGTTTCTCGATGATCCGCGGGACGTGCGGCTCTCGTGGCTGCCGATGAGCCATGCGCTCGCCCGCACGGGCGACCTCTACACCGCGATGGTCCGCGGCGGCTGTCTCAACGTCGTCCGCGACCGCACCCGCGTGCTCGAGGCGTGCCGGACGGTGCCGCCGACGGTGATTCTCGGAGTGCCCGCGTTCTTCGAGCGGCTCGAACGAGGCGCGGTCTCGGGGCGGATTCCGGACCTGGGCGATGCTCTCGGCGGGAGCGTGCGCGTGTGCGTGTCGGGGGGTGCGCCGCTTCGCCGCCGGACGGCCGAATTTTTCAACACGCGGGGCGTGCCGCTCGTGGAGGGCTACGGGCTGGCCGAGGCGGGGCCGGTGGTGGCCCTCGGCAATCCACGGATCGCGCGGCCGGGCATGATCGGTCCGCCGATCCCCGGCGTCGAGGTGCGGATCGACACGCGGAGGGAGTCCTCCGGGCAGTTGCTCGTCAAGACACCGAGCAGGGCGCTGGGCGTCATCGGTCCCCTGCCGTCGGCTCGCGAGGGTCTGTCGCCCGTGGTCGCTGATAGAGCCGACGGCTGGCTCGCGACGGGCGATCTGGCCACGATCGACGAGGCGGGGCATCTGCGGATCACCGGTCGCCTCCGCGACACGCTCGTGCTCGCCACGGGCGTGAAGGTGCCGCCGGCGGCCGTCGAGGCTGCGCTCGCCGAAGATGACGCCGTCGCCCAGATCTGCGTCGTGAGCGGCGGCGGGTCGAAGCCCGTGGCCATCGTCGTGCCGGAGCCCGATGTTCTCCGGGCCGCGATCCGCCGCATGGGCCTGCGGATCGTCAGTCGGCGGCAGGCTCTGACGCATCCGCGGGTGCTCGCCTGGCTGGCGCGGCGCCTGGGGCGGCGGCAGCGGGGTCTGCCCAGGGCATGGCGGGTCGGGTCTTACGCGCTCGTGGGCCGGGCGTTCGATGCCGCGCACGGCGAAGCGACGGAGTCGCTCAAGCTCCGACGCGACGTGATCGCCCGGCACTTTGGCGACCTGATCGCACGGGCCGGGCGGGATCCTGGCCGCGGGGGCGAGCCCTCCACGAACCGCTCGTCGGCGGCGACTCAAGACACCTCCTGGCTCGCCGGAGCAGTCTGGAACGGTGTCGAGGGGGGGTTTGCAGCCGCCGCCGCGCAAGCCGCCCTTCCGCTGCCAGACCGCGTCGAGGCCGTGCTCGATCGGGCCGCCCTGGAGATCGCCCGACTCCGCACCGCACGCGGGCTCTATGAACCGGCCTCCACGCCGGCCGGCGACGCGGCCCCGATCGATGATCCGCCCTCGGCGCCGCTGGGCATCTTTTCCGCGCGGGCGGAGGCAGCCCTCGGCGAGGCCGGTCTGTGGGGGCTGGCCGTGCCCGAGGCCTTCGGCGGCGCCGGCGCATCGATGCTCGATCTTGCCCGCGCGATCAGCCGCGTGGCGGCCGACGTTCCGACAGCGGCGGGCATGCTCGCCGTGCATTCGTCAATCGGCGCGGTGTCGGCCGTCGCCGGCTTCGGCACGGCCTCGCAGCAGGCGCGGCTCTTGCCGGCGCTTGCCGGGGGTCGGCTGCTCTCCATTTTCGGGGCCACGGAATCCGACGCCGGCTGCGATCTCGGACGGGTGCGGGCGACGGTCGAGCGGCGCTCCGATCGCCTGCTGCTCACGGGCACCAAGATGTTCATCACCGGTGCCACCCATGGGCGGCTCGTGAAGGTGCTCGCGGTGCTCGATGGCCGGCCGGTGGTGGTGCTCGCGCGGCTGCCCGATGCCGACACGCCGACCTTCCGGCTGCGGCGATACGCGCTGCATCCGCTCAAACACGCCCACAACGCGGCCCTCGAGTTTTCAGGCTTCGAGATCCTGCCGGAGGACGTGCTCGATCCCGGCCCTTCGGGCGATGCGATGCGAATCATCTGGCACGGCTTGAACCGGGGCCGCGTCACGCTCGCCGCGCAGGCCGCCGGCACGCTGCGAATCCTGCTCACTCAGGCCCGCGACCACGCGGCCGCCCGCATCACCTGGAAACAGCCCATCGGCTCGCGGCAACTGATCCAGGGACGGCTCGGCAGGATTGCGGCGTCGATCGTGGCCTGTGACGCCGTGGCCGCCTGGGCTGCGTCGGCGATCGATGCGGGGCAGAGCGGCGAGTGGGAGGCGATCACGGCGAAGGTGGTCGCGAGCCACTGCGTTCGCGATGCCGCCATCGACGCGCTGGGCGTGAACGGTGGCCGGGCCTTCCTCGTCGGCCATCCGCTCGGCGACTCGTTGCACGATCACTTCGCCGTCTCGGTCTACGAGGGCGAGAGCGATCTGCTCGGGCTGGCGCTCTTCAAGGGACTCGCCAAACATCATCCGCTCGCCACACTGGGCCGTGATGCAGCCGCCTGGCGGCGGGCCGGGGCATGGCTCGCCTGGCGGGTGGCCACGGCTGCCGGCCCTCGCCACCAGGATGCAGTGATCCTCGATCGTCGCCTCCGCGATCATGCCCTGGCGGCGCGGCGGAGCCTCTCCAGGACCGCCCGAGGCATCGATCGGCTGATTCACCGCCACGGCCGGAGCCTCGCCGAGCGGCAGTTGGAACTGGGCCAACTTTCCGCAGACGTCCGCGAGGCCCTCAGCGTGCTGGCCGTGGCCCATCATGCCGACGCCTCCGGCGACGACCGCCTCCTGGCGCCGGCCGATGTCTGGTGTCGGCTCGCGCTCGTCAGGATCGGCGGCGGACGGCCTGCGGGCCACGACCTGGCCGCTCTGGCCAGGGTGGGAGCCGGGATGATGTCCGACGAAACCTTTCCTTTCCGACACCGTTGAAAGAGTGTCAAATCACGACGTTGGCATGCCAACGCGGCGATCGAAAACGACTCTCCTTGTGCTGGCGCTTCACATGTGGAAGAAGGCAAGGGTGGGTGAAGCGGTCGGCGAACGCTCGAGGAGTCTTCGGCAGCCGCGGCCGAAGGCGACGAGACTTTTGCCGCCCCGACCCGGCGAGGAACAGATCCCGCGTGCGATCGAGGTGACCTGATGCGGTGGGTGTCGACACTGGTGCAACGGCGGGGGGTGACGGCGGTCGCCGCTTGCCTGATGGTGGTGGCGGCGGCGGGTGGCTCCCCGGCAGCCAACCCTGCCAAACCCGGCAAATCGGCGGCGCGAGCGGGCGGCCTGCCGAAGGCGGTGACGGCGGTGTCCGCCAAGCCCGTGATGGAGGTCGCACCGGTCGATGCCCGCCGCCGCGACAAGGTGCGGGCGCAGGCCGCGGCGATCGATGCGATTCTCTCTGCCCGGTGGCGGGAACAGGGGGCGCCGCCTTCGCCACTGCTCGATGACGCCCAGTTTGTCCGCCGCATCCACCTCGAGTTGGCCGGTCGGATTCCGACGTACGACGAAACCGTGGCGTTTCTCCGCGATGACTCGTCCGTGAAGCGTGATCTGCTGATCGAGCGGCTCCTGGCGAGCCCCGACTACGTCAGCCACTTCTACAACTTCTGGGCCGACATCCTCCGGCTCTGCGAGCGGCCCCAGCGGAACCTGATCTTCGAGCCGTACCTGGCCTACGTGAAGGACTCGATCCGCACCAACAAGCGTTATGACGACTGGGTGCGAGAAATGCTCACGGCCGACGGACGGCTCTGGGAAAACCCGGCCGTCGGCTTCCAACTCCGCGACGACGGCATGCCGCTGCCCTACGTGGACAACACCGTCCGCGTTTTTCTCGGCACCCAGATCGGCTGCGCGCAATGCCACGATCATCCCTTCGATCATTGGACGCAGCACGAGTTTTACGAGCTGGCGGCCTTCACCGCCGGCACCAAGACCCGGCTCGGCGAGGTCGGCAAGCCCGGCAAACCGGGACAGGATCCCAAGCCGATCCTGCCGCCGGCCGTACGCCGACTCGTCAAGGAGGCCAGGGAGACCAAGGGACGCAAAGCGGGGCAGTTGGTCCAGTTCATCCAGGCCAATGCGACGACCGTCAGCTTTCAGGACCGTCCGCTGCGGCTTCCCCACGACTACCAATACGACGACGCCACGCCGCGGGAGCTCATCGACAGGAAAATCCTCTGGGGTTCGGTGCCGGCCAGCGTCAAAAACGCCGATGGCCGCGAGCAGTTGGCGGCGTGGATGGTCGCGCGGACGAACCGGCAGTTCGCCCGCACGATCGCCAACCGAATGTGGCGGAAGGTGATGGGGGTGGGGCTCGTCGAGCCGGTCGACGACTTCCGCGACGAGAATCCGCCGAGCGATCCCGAACTGCTCGAACATCTCACCGACCTCGTCACGCGGCTCGATTTCGACCTCCGTGAGTTCGTCCAGGTGGTGGTGTCGACCTCGGCCTACCAGCGGCGGGCGGTGATCCATGACCCCACGGCCGAAGATCCCTTTCGCTTCACGGGCCCGGCCCTGCGGCGGATGACGGCCGAACAGCTCTGGGATTCGATCGTGACGCTCGTCGCCCGCAATCCGTGGAGCGTCCAGCGGCCCGCCGTCGCCGAGATCGCCGAGGCGGCGGCGGTCGATCTGCGGCGGGCGTCACTCGACGATGTGGAACGGAAGTTCGACGCCTTCTTCGACCGCTACGGCCCCGGCTACCGCCAACGGGTCCTCCAGCGGACCTGCGGCTACCGCGGGCAGTGGCTCATGAAAGCCAGCGAGATGCCCACGCCGCTGCCCCTCGGCCACTTCCTCCGGCAGTTCGGCCAGAGCGACCGCGAGACGATCGAGGGGGGCCGCACCGTGCCCACGATCCCGCAGATCCTCGCCATGTTCAACGGGCAGATCACGCACGCCATGCTCGAGGAGGGTTCCGTGATCTACGAGAACGTGATGCGGCACGACCCCGCCGAGACGATCGATGTCGTGTTTCTTTCGGTGCTCTCCCGCGAGCCCACGCCGGACGATCGCCGCGAGGCCGTCGATGAGCTCGCTTCCGTCGCCGACCCGGCCGCCGGCTGCGGCAACCTGATCTGGGCCCTGCTCAACACCCGCGAGTTCATCTTCATCCAGTAGCGGCCGCTTCCGTTCGGCGCTCATCGTCAGGAGACCACCCATGCCTTCCCGACTCGTGATTCAAGACCACCCGCTCGCGCGGCGGGCCTTTCTCGGTCGTGCCGCCGGTGCCGCCTTCGGGCTCACGTTGCTCGACGGCATCGCCGGAAGGGGGATCGCCGCCGATCAGCCGGCCGGGGGCGGAATCAACGTGATCTACCTGATGATGCGGGGCGCGATGAGCCACATCGACACCTTCGATCCCAAGCCGGGCCGCGATGAGCAGGGGGAGACCGGCGTCATCGCGACGGCCGTGCCGGGCCTCCGGTTCGGTGAGCACCTTCCCAAACTTGCCGCGCTCGCCGACCGGCTGGCGGTGATCCGCTCGCTGACCACGGAGACCGGCGCTCATGAGCAGGGCACCTATCTCCTGCGAACCAGCTATGCCCAGATCAACAGCCTCCGCCATCCGTCGTTGGGCTCGTGGGCCGTGCACGTGCTCGGCAAGCGGAGCCAGGATCTCCCGGGCTACGTGCTCGTCGGGAACGGCAACGAGCATCCGGGCTGCGGCTTCCTCGATCCCGCCGTCACGCCCGTGCCGCTCGCCGACCCCGATCGTGGCCTGGAAAACATCGCCCGCCCGGCCTACCTCTCGCAGGGCAACTTCGAGCGGCGGCTCGCGCTCGCCGACCGGATCGACCGTGACTTCAAGCAGCACTATGCGGGCCGGCAGATCGAGGCCTACGACCGGATGTACGTCGATGCCGTGAGACTGATGGGCAGCGGTGACCTCGCGGCCTTCGACATCTCGCGGGAGAACACGCAGACCCGTGAGCGGTACGGCCATTCACGGCTCGGGCAGGGCTGCCTGCTCGCCCGGCGGCTCGTCGAATCGGGCGTGCGGTGCGTGGAGGTTGAGATGGGGGGCTGGGACATGCATCGCGATCTCTGGGAAGAGCTGCCGGAAAAGGCGGGCGAACTCGACACCGCGGCGGCGGCCCTGATCGCGGACCTCGAGAACCGGGGACTGCTCGCCACCACGCTCGTGGTGCTGGCCACCGAATTCGGCCGCTCGCCGGAAGTCAACGGGAACGCCGGCCGCGACCACCATCCGGCGGTCTTCTCATGTGTGCTCGCCGGCGCCGGCGTGAAGCCGGGCGTGGTTCATGGCAGCTCCGACGCCCGCGGCCACTCTCCCGATCGTGACGCCGTCAGCGTCGGCGACTTCAACGCCACGATCGCCGCCGCCGCCGGGCTGCCCTGGGAGAAGGAGTTCGTCGCCCCCAACGGCCGCCCGTTCAAGATCGGCCATGACGGCCAGCCGATCGAGGCCGTGCTGGCCTGATCTGCCCTCCCACGACCGCTCGCCGCGAGACCGCCCCGGCATGCACGGCAGTCCCTGCGTCGCACCCGATCACTCGCTCCGCACGAGGGCGGGCAGCCAGCTGCAGAGATACCAGCCCCGGGGCGTGGTGAGTTCGGCGATCGCGGCAAGATCGACGCGACTGCCGGGCGCCGCGCCCCCGAGCACCTCGTCGAGCAGTCCCTTGGGCTTGGAATACTTCACGGCCCGCGCGGTCTCCGCGGTCAGCCCGGCGAGTTCCACGGCGCGGTCGATCGCCTCCTCGACGAAACCGATCCGGTCCACCAGCCCCGCGTCGAGGGCCTGTCGGGCGGTGAACACCTGCCCCGTCGCCACCTTGTCGATCGCGGCGTCGTCGAGCTTGGGTCGGCCCGCCTTCACGATCTCCTTGAAGCGACGATACATGTCGTCCACGAGTTCCTGGAGAAGTTTCCGCTCCTTTTCGGCGAGCTCGGGCGTACGGTCCTTCGTGGGGCTGAGCATCTCCTTCAGGGGTCCGCTGGCGATCGAGTCGTCGCGCACGTCGTATTTCCGCAGGGCCTGCGAGATGTCAAAGTGCGGGATGATCACGCCGATCGAGCCGGTGAGCGTGGCGGGCTCGGCGAAGATCACGTCGTCGGCCGCCCGGTTGGCCATCGCCACGTAGTAGCCGCCGCTGGCCGCGATGCCCCCCATGCTCACCACGACGGGCAGGCTCCGCTTCTCGGCGAGCGTGGCGAGGCGGTGATGGATTTCGTCGCTGCCGCTCACGGTGCCGCCGGGGGAGTCGACGCGGAGCACGATCGCCTTCACGGCCTCGTCCGCGGCGACCTGATCGAGCTGGGCCCGGACGAAGCCGTCCCCTCCGAGGATCGCCCCGGAAACGCTCACGATGGCCACCTTGCCCGGCGCCGTCTTGGAGAGCGAGTGATATTTCTCGACCACCGCCGCATCCCGCTGGAAATACTGCGAGAACGCCCCGGCGCTGCCGATCGCGGAGAGCACCGCCAGGCCGGCGACGATCCACGCCGCCCGCGTGCTCCAGCGGCCCCATGGCCGCGCGTGTTCGAGGATCACCCGTGTCGGCGGCTGCCGTGATTCGATGTCCATGCCGCTGTGCTCCTGTTTCCCGGCTGCTCGTGTTCGATCCGTCCGGGATTGTACGGCGACATCGGTCGCGCGGCGCACGAAAAGTTGCCATCTTGCGCCGACTGCCGCTACCCTTGCGGATTCATGGCCGGAAACGGCCCGTCCGGCGGCTTGGCTGCCGGGTGATGATCCACGAGAAGGAGTCTTGGAACGTGTTCGTTTGCGTCAGTACGGAATGCCTGCCCGACATGCCCTTGGCCGACGCGATGGTGCGGCTGTCCGAACTCGAGTTCACGGCGGTGGAATTGGACGTGCACGAGAACGGCGGCCACCTCCAGCCGGCCATGGTGGCCGCCGATCCCGAGGCCGCGATCGCCGAGTGCAGCAACCTGCAGCGGCTGCGGCCGGTGGCCGTGTCGTTCGCCGCCGCCGACACCCCCGTGCTCTACGACCACTTCGACGCATGCTGCCGGCTGGCCAAGTCGCTCCAGGTGGTCACGATGGTGGTCGAGTCCTCGGAGCTCGGGACCCCGTTCAACGGCGAGATCGAGCGGCTTCGCAAGATGGTGGCGATCGCCTCGGGACTCGGCGTCGTGGTGGCGGTGAAGACCTCGGCCGGCAGGATGACGCAGGATGCCGAGACGACGGCGTCGCTCTGCCGCAATGTCCCCGGTCTTGGCGTCACGCTCGATCCGACCCACTTCATCTACGGCCACAAGAAGCCGGCCTCGTGGGAGTCGATCCTGAAATACGTCTGCCACGTGCATCTCCGCGACTCGAAGCCCGATGCCTTCCAGGTGCGGGTGGGCCAGGGCAATGTCGAATACGGCAAGATCGTCCAGCAGCTCGAGCGGGTCGGCTACAAGCGCGCCCTCAGCGCGCACATGCCGCCGATGGAGGGTGTCGACCAGGTGGCCGAGCTCCGCAAGATGCGGCTGCTCCTCGAAAGCCTCCTCTAGTTGTCCGTGGACAAAGTCAGCCATGACCACCCTCTCCGGCACGGGGGTTGCCGGAGGTGCTCGCGACGCCTTGTCAGGGTCGGGGCTGCCCATGCCCCGTCGCCGGACGCTCACTCCGCCCCTCCTGG
>SXGQ01553071.1_pt1 | contig 17860 bp, 10 predicted proteins | sample 3178371 | NCBI WGS metagenome assembly SXGQ01 (sample SAMN11356859, study PRJNA531348) | freshwater metagenome | isolation source: freshwater sample F1-20 | place: China: Fuxian Lake, Yuxi | collected 2017-12-25 | reverse complement strand
CATGAACTGACACCAGTTATTGATAGTGGAGCTGTATTGCATATTGAGAAAATGCATTTTAAAGATTTTAGTAAAATGACTTTTGCCGAGGTCTATATATATCTTTATATGTCAGCTTTAAAAAGCAGCATTACTTTTGAAAACACAATTGATTTAGGTCAAAATCTTGATTCTTTAAGTTTCCACTCAAACATAAGGGTATCTACTTATTTTAAATACCTCTTTTTAAATTTTTTTAAAAGAGGTATTTAAAATCGTCCTTGATTGAATAGCATTGTAATTGCCCTAATATTACCACGATAATTGTGTAAACTTTTGTGGAGTTAGCTGAAATAAATACCGGATTTATACTATTTTAAAGGTGTAGAAATTTGGGCTAGATCCTAATGCTAATTCTCATATTAAAGCCATGAAATTTATTTTACCTGCTGTTATTGATAAACGTAAGGCAGTTTTACTTGATTTGCTTCCGTTATTAGGTGCGTATGCTGAGCCCGATATAGATACGTACGTTGTTAGCTGGACTGGCGCTCGACAGGATCTGATCAGTCTGTCGAAGGATCAGTTTATACAGTCCCTCTCACCCGGGCAAAAAGATCATGATATAGGCGGGTTACAGGTAAAGGCCTCTTTAACAGAGGATATGTTGATCATTGAACTGACTCCGAATGCCGGAGCAGGAGTTCAGACATCAAATTTTCCGGTTGATACCACCGTTTTGTTGACTTGCCTGGCCGATGAATATTCCATCAACTTTTCACTGCTTTGTCCGCTACCGACTCCTACCGTGCCGTCCGGAAAGCTGGATGTGGTAGTTATTTTTCATGCACCGGATATGCGATATGCAACGTCGTTACGATTTTATTATGCACCGGCAAACGAGGTCAAAGAAGCCGGATTGGATTTTGGCTCGGAGGCCTGTCAGATTATGGAAGGTCCAACAGATGCAGCACCACCCGATCATTTTGATCTGTACGGGGCTATGAAAACCAATTATGGGAACACTCCCGAAATCGCGGCATTGGATAATTTAAATATCGAGCAGTTTGATAATGACTTTCAACCGCTGTATCGATCGATTTTTTACATGACAAGCGGCATTTCTTCGGAAGAGTTGGTGAGGACAAAATTTCAATTTATCAGTGGATTTACCAATGCAGCATCCTTGAATCTGCATTTGCAAAGTTGGCGCCTGATACCCAATCTGAAACTTATTGCTAACAATGTCGCACTTCTGAATGTATATCCGCGCGCACAACAAAATTTTGTTTACAAGAGACTATTGGACTCAATCACTAAATCTTTTGTAAAGTCTTTAAAGAAGCGGCAGTATATTCGATTCACCCTGTTAGTACCCAATATTTATAATGTAAAACAGGTAAGTGATCTACAGCATACAGTTCGGGAGCTATTAATATCAGATTTTAAGGGGGTGGAGGTGGGCGTTATCTCAGAGAGTGATGCCGCCTTTTTAGGTGCTTTAGGCAAATTGCATGTGCAACCCAATCACTATTATATCATTGTTGATTGCGGAAAAGGAACAACCGACTTTTCCGTTGTGGAAGTGGATGCGCAGACCCAGTGTAAGACCACCTATCGAAATGGTTTTGCGGGTGCCGGAAATCTCATCACGTTTTCATTCCTCGAATCTCTGCTGCATTTCCTGCAAGATTTTCCGGGTGCTTCCGAGGAGGCGCAATCCGCCTTTCAAGAAAGAATCATGGAAGGATTGCACGACGATACAAATGCGTTTTTACGGAAACAATTATTCGACTTTTGTGAGCAATGTAAAATTAGGTACGACCATACGTTGTCAACAGATGCGGCATCAGCCGATTGGATAAACCGGTTCGATTTTGATCAGATATTCGATCCGGTATCATCTAATCAGCAAGTAATCAACTCGTTCATCAGTACCTTGTCTGCAAGCAACCTTCCCATCGTGGATTGGGGGGGCTACATTGAAAATACCTACCAGCACATTGCCTACAGTGTGAGTAATCAGCTGAATTTCATTTATACAATGTTGGCCAAAAAGAAGATCGAATTTGGCGGGATTGTGTTCAGTGGTCGGGGATTTGCCTTCAAGCCACTGGCAGAGTCAATGAAAAATCACCTCTTTCAAATGGAGGCAAAAATCGGACTCCTTGGCAAAAATAACTCAAAGATTACTCAAGGGAAGTTCGATCAGGAGAGCGGTCAAAATTTAAAGCTGGTGGCCATTCGGGGAATCTTCAACCGAAGCGTCATTCTTCACGCCGATATTATCTCTACCCCTGTCGAATCACATGTTACAACGATTGGGCTCAGCAATACGCCACCAAAAAAATCAAATGGTTTATTGCAAAAGCTGAAAGAATTGCTTTTTGGGGAAGAAACGGCGGTATTTGATCTCGAACAAAATCGATTACCCGTCAAACACATAGACAATTTGGTGAACGTACGTTTTGTGGCTGGCTCTACCACCTATAAGTATAACGTTGCCGTGACCCAAGCCATGGAGGAAGCGTACATCATTCAATCCAGGAACGGATTTCATTTGGTGGATATTGATTCTTCAGGCGGCGTTAAAAGTGCTACTCTTCTTGAGCCCGACGCACAAGCTAATTTGAATACGGATCCAGGTGTCATCAAGTCCTTGTTCCCTGGCTTTAGTGCCAAGAAATATATTTTCAAAAAATTTTAATCAGATACAATGAAGTATTTCCTGACATTTTTGATAGCTTTTTCGCTTCTAACATCAATAGCTCAGCCTGTGAAGCCAGAAGTTAAGCTTGTCTCTGATAGTTTCACGCTAAAAAAACAACTCACTATTTTAGTTCGATCTGATACGTTAATCATTAAGAAATCGATGGCTAAAATAGATACGTTTATACTCCGAAATGAAGATTCTGCAATAAGCTTAATAAATTATTTTAAAATTTGGAACATTGATACAGCTGACAAACAGTTTATAAAACTCAGTAACAAATTAAAGACAAGCAGTAAAATAGATATTTCAAAAAAAATATTCACGGATGATACTATTCCAAGTGTTCCGGTTAAAGATTTAGAAATTGATGAAAAATCAAAAAACAATCAGCTTGCCAACCAGCCTCAATCGCTAAAATTTCTTTTAATTGGTATAGTAGGGGGCTTTATGTTTTTTATTTTACTTCGCGTGGCATTAAATTCGAAAAAAACGAAGTCAAGGAAAGACTTTGTAGCTAAAAACAGTCAATCAAATCAAAGTGATATTTCGGATACTTCTTCTGAGTTTATAACGGAGCAGAAAGTACCAAGCCAAATCACCCTACATACAGATATTCTCGTTGAGCTTAAAAAACGTAAAATAGAAATACCCAAAAAAGGTACCATCAATGACCTTGCTAATAAGTTGTTGTCAACACTTTCAGAATTTGAGAAAAAGCAGGTTGCAGACTTGAAGGCTTTAGAAGGGCTACAGGCAGAAAAAGTAGAGTTTGAAAATGAAAAATTGAATCTTACGAATCAAATTGCTCAGATACAAGGGCAGGTAAAGCAGTTGACAATTGAAAAAACCGATCTGACCGAAAAATTGAGATCACACAAAGAGCTTGCTGCGCAGGATGAAGAAGTCGTATTTAAAGCCCTTGTGTGGATCAATCGGACAGATGATGATATCCACAATCAGATCAGTCGAGGTGATGTTCAGGGTGCTAATCAGCAACTTGTTTCCAGCGCATTGAATGGCCTATTACTGTTTCAAAGTTATTTGGAGTACCGTCGTAAACTCTCTCGCTCGAGTGGTAAGGATGCCGCACCGTCCACACAAAAAAGCGTTGAGATGGATGCCAATCTTCGCATTTTAATGGGCGAACGGGTTGAGCTGAAGCAACCGGGTCCTGGTGTAAGTGATGCGCCACCTTTGACAGCTCATTTGAGAGAAGTTGCCAGTGAACACGGAATAACGGAGATTACACCTTTCGGTTACGACGGTTACAAAATCAAATCATAGACACTGCATGAAGCCCTATTTGAAAGATGGCTTGATGATTTTGGGACTGGTTTCCGGGATCGTACTTTTAAATATGCTCACGGGCCCGATTTCTTTTCTGCTGATCAGTACCATTGTTCTTTCGCTGATCTTTTATTTGGCCAATTTCAGAAAAGACCTAGGGCAGGGGAGCCGTTCAATCGGGGCGCTACAGAATGGTAAGTTGAAAAGGCAGTTGACAAAGACCAAGACGATCTCCATGTTTTTTGTCTTCTTGGTCTTCTGTATTTCCCTGTACGTACTACATGCCTATCAACGACCCACCGGAAACAATCCTTATTTCTTTAATACACAACACCATGCCATCAAGAATACCGGTATCGCTTTCCGGGATGGCATTACGCTTTATTCGGATTCGGCCTTGCAGCAAAAGGGGTTGTGGGATTCAGACAATGGTCTTTTGCATCTGGAGGTTCGTGCCGGGTCACCGGTACTAGTTGGCAAACGTTTTTCTATACCCCTCTTTACCAAAGAAAGTCTGGATGCAGAAACACCCGATAAGTTACTGAATCCTCAATTCCGTGCCGGATTACAGGCCGGTGATTTTTTAGAAGAAGGTGCAAACCGACTTACCATTTCAGCGATCAAGCCACTGACTAATTGGATAGGGAAGCTTACTAACCGATATGATATTACGATACTATTTTCCTCCACGGATAGCGCGGTTGTTTTGTCGGCGAATAAGCGGATTGTAGATACCATCGAGCTTACCAATATCCGTTTATCCAGAGGCATGGAGTTGAAGTCTTTATTGTATGCCAATGAGTCGATCGAGAATTCTGCTACTACGGCCAATCTGCTTCGCTGGCTTTACAATCGGGATATTTATTTATTGCGAAATCATGCCAGCGCCATCCATAGAGAGGCTTTGCATTTATTCATTGCGCCCAACTTCTTTGATATAAATACTCGTTTGCAAGTTGGCGGTCAGATATACTTGGCCAGTAGCCTTTCCCCAAACTTTACCATTCCGATATCGACAGATCAATCGTTTTATATTGGTTTGGAGAACCGACAGCGGTCGCTGAAAGTAACGAATACCAAACAGCTAGACTGGTTGACGCGAAACGATGCTTCCTATACGCACGTGTTGAATTTTGAGGAAGTAGCTTATAGAAGCATCAGTGATATTGAGGATAAAACACAAAAGCTGGGTGCATATAACATATTATATCTATTGAATCACCTGGATAGCCTAAGCAACCATGGAGAAAATAAACTTAGGGAAGGGCTCTTATTTCACGAAGATCTGAAGGAAAACAGCCTGACCAGTTTAGGGGAGAGCTATTTAAAATTCAAGAATGAACTGCCAGGCACCAAACTGGACTTAGAGGTTTGGACACAACCAGAACGCCTGATCCGCGATGATGTATCAGCCATCCAAAATAATTTTGCGATTCGTTCCTACCAGCCTCAGTATGCCTGGCTTTTTGATATCTGGGATCTGGATTCGGAGGGGAATGGATTTAGTTTTCCCCGGCAGGTCTTGTATTTGACCCTTGTCTTTATTGCGATCATCGCCTTATTGAATTTTTCTCCTTCCATCCCATTACTGGCCGTGGAGACTCCTTTTTGGATGATCCTGTATTCCCTGATGGTGTTTCGGTTGTTGTTGTTGTGGCGCATTGCCACCTTCCCGCCACTTCAGAATATCAACGCGCATGAATTGAACAATACGCTCCGTGGGTTTGACATGAATTTACCTGTTATTGGGGCCATTCCAATCCCTTTCTCGGTGCTTATGTTTCTTCTGTTGATCTGTTCTGTATATCTGACTCGGATTGGTCGATTCAAAAGTTGGCTTGATCTTGGGTTATCACGCCTACCGAAACGGCGTATCGCTATTCCTAATAATTCTATCATACGACACCTGGGTGTGCTGTTGCTTGCGTTACTGGCTTCTCGGGTGGTCACAATTGAAATCCTGAATCGGTTGCTTAAGATCGTTGCGCCCGTCATCTGTTATTTCTATTTTTATCATTGGTCGGTACGAAACGAAGCAGATTATTCTTACGATTGGCTTAAAACCACACGGAAACGAACCGCCTTTTGGCTGGAGGTCTTCAAATTATTTGTGAGATCGAATCGGTTTTTTCTCTCCCTCACTACATTAGGTTATTTGTTTTTGACGGATCGGGGATTTGGTGTGATCTTTTTGATCTTTCTAATCTTAAAGGGTGCGCTCCTGAGTCTGACTGCTGGCACTACCAGTCGGCAGCAAGACCGGACAAGGAGAATCAGGATAATACTTGGATATTTCTTTCTGTTGGTCTTTTACTTGCTCATCAGTTTTAAAAATCTAATCCATTATCTGCTGGAATACAAGAGGGTCGTATTTTTTATGCTTTTCGTGTTTTCAGCCGTGGGGACCTTCTATTTAACCAAAGCACAATCTCATTGGAAAAAACCGATAATGGCCTCTCTCTTGTGTTTAATCCTTGTTGTTTTATTCCCTTGGACCTGGAATCCCGTCAATGAGCTCATAGAGGATAAGATCAAACACGTGCGTTACCGTGCTTCCATCTTGAATAAACCTCTACAAGATGTGCTCCTTGAGCAGGAGTATCGGTCGGGGTCTGAGCGAAAAATTATTGAAACTGCTCAAAACCAATGGTTCATCCATAGTTATTTGAATCAGGACCCACTTCGACACGTGGGAATCAATTTGAAACCGCATTTCAAAAAAGGAGTTGACTTTTCTACTCAAACACGCGACGTGGTATTACCACGATTCGTGATCGCTGAGTTTGGAAGTCTCCCCATGGCCCTATTGCTTGTACTATTGGCGATGCCCTTGGCGATGTACATGCTTCGTTACAAGATATTTTCGAACGGAAAGCTGAATGCCGACTCGTTGTTGACCAGTATTTCACTATTGCTACTTTTTTCTATTTCTCTTATCGTATGGCTTTCGGCTACCAACCGTTTCGTATTCTTTGGCCAGGATTTTCCATTTATTAGTTTGACCAGTCGAGTGAGCTTGTTCATTCCGTTGGTGGTGTTTTTTATTGCCCAGACCCGCAATCCTTATTCGCAAGGTGTGAATGCTGATGACCTCTCGATTAACACCAGACGCTGGTTGCTATTTTTGCTTATCACGGCAACTATCATTTTGCTCGCCGGACGTAGTCAGGAGATAAAGGATCGGTATTTTTCACTGAATCTGAAAGATGTTGCCTTGAGTTTTGAAACCAAGGTAAATCAGTTGTTTGTGATGGAACAACAAAAAGGCAAAGTTGACGTTGAAAAAATTCTGAACAATAAAAATCAACGCGATCGATATATTTCACAGTGGTTATCGGACATAAAGCGATCTCCGGAAGGCCAAAAGATGATTGCTGAGCTTTCAATCTATGAGCAATCTATACTAAATTTCGTCACAAAAAATCCTTCCAGAGGTTTTGACCTTCGCTCGCCCGTCCATTTTATCGAGCAGGATAACGAGCTGAGCATCGAGATGAACTCCTACTATCAATTTGAATTACCGGCCTATTCAAGGGCAAATGCGTGGAAAGGTGATGTAATAAGTTCTGATGAGGAATATGAGACTGCCTCAAGGAAATTAAATATACAGTCAGTTATTTTGAATAAAGATCAGATGGGACCCGGGAACAATTCTTTGGCGATCGTATGGCCAGAGCCGAGACAGGGGGATTATTATATATTGCGACGACTTCCCAAAGATGGCCAGAAGGAGTTGAAATCATATACGAGAAAGGATGGGCCTCAGATCGTTCATGAGGGTGATTTGCTTATTTACAAGGCAAACAGCTCTTCCAATTATACAACTTGGAGTTTAAGTGCCTCCACGCGCAAGTTCTTTGCCATCAATATGACAATCAATGGCGTTCAACGAATGGTGTATCCATTGGGCAAATCGTCGCCTTGGATTCGCGAGTGGACGTTGTTGCAAAAACGAATCAAAGAAAACGAGGGCGGACAAAAGCTCAATACCTCCGGAGAGATCAATTTGGATTATGACCTTGCCCGGGAGGTTGGTGATTATATGAATCGTGATGTTTCGAAAAAGATCCCTTCCACAAATACAAAGCGCGTTATATTCTCTGTGATCGGGGCGGATGGAGATGGCCAGATCAGGTTACTTTCAGACTATGCAGAGGGGAGAACAATCCTAAACCCCAATGATGAGAACGCCTACGAGGAAAAATTGAAAATGGAGTATTTTGAACGAAACAATGAAATGTCTCGAATACAATGGGGGAATTGGAACCTTTTACATTTAAAGAATGGCCCTGGCTCTTCTATAAAGCCATTGGTGCTTTCAGCTATTGCATCTCAAAAGAAACTTGATTGGGATAGATTAATAATGAAAAAGGGGGCTGACATCGTAAGAAAGTATGCTGGGCATACTATCAAAGATTCAAAATGGGAATCTGATTCTTATGCCGGGAGCAATGGAGATCTCACTTTGGTTACATATTTGGCTCGTTCGAAGAATCCTTTCCACACCATGATCTATTTTTTGGGTACATATTCTTACGAAGAACTTCAACCATATCAATCTTTCACCGAGTTTCTTCCCAGAGTAAGTGCTCCTGATGATTATCCTGTGATTAGCATCAATAAAACTGACTACACCCTGCCTTCTCCAACAGGAAGACCGTTGGCATGGCCATCTCCCAAAATCTCCAGCCTGCCCCATCACTATTTCACGAATACGGGCTCGCTATTGGGTAATGGTTTAAAAAGTCTATATGATCTTCAGTTAGGATCTGCTTATTCCAGTGAATCCCTCACAGGGCATTCTGATCAATTCACAAAGATCCCCAAAGATATTCAGAGCTCCTATTTGCCGATTACATGGTCAACCCCGGAACGTTCATATTTTAACATGCAGGAGTGTGCCGGTGTAGATACGACCAATAATTTATTTAATGGGATACGTTTTCCCGCTTTGGGGGGTGGGATTTTCCGTCTCACGCCATATGATATCATTAACTTTTATGCCAGGCTTTTCAATTTTGATAAAAACTTTACGGCCTCCATTGATAGTAAGTCAACGAATCGGCAGGAAACCAATCGAATCGATGCAGCTTGGGGTGGCCCAGACGGGTTCATTAATAATTTCCTCGAGAAATATACTTTCAAAGGGATGGCCGGCTCATTTCAATATGGAACAGCCGAGAGTTTAAACAAACAACTTCCTGAATTTGGTCCCTATGATGTTTATGCAAAGACCGGCACCATCGGCACCAGTAATAAGGATAACTCCAAGCGGTTGATCTTGGTGATCATGAAAAAAGGAGACCCTGCGCCAATAAAAAACAGGAAAAAGTATTTTCTTTATTTCAGTGCGCAAAATGCGTATGAAGATCAAGCAAAGAATGGTTGGTTCTTAAAATGTTATGCGGATGTTATCAGGAAAGTCATACGATCCTCAACGTTCCAGGCCTATATGAAATAGAAATCATGAAAAAAACAAGCAGCTTTTTTGGTTTTGTGGTGATCGCGTTGGCGCTCTCAGGCGTTACGATCTGGTATTCTATTCGGTCTACCCCTAGAATGGATAATTCAACCCAGAAGACGAATCTGGAGCCAAATTCATCTTATGAGGTGGTTTCAGTAAAGGCTGACACGTTCATCAATAAATTGATCATGCACATCCAAGGGCAACATGGGGATTCCAATATTAAGAAAAGAGAACAAACTTCGACTTCATTTACGTTGTGGTATGAGAGAGCAAATATTTTCAAAGATTTCGGTATTGTAGATACGATTCAGTTTTATAAGCGATGGGGAAAAAGTATTGCATATGATTCCGCCTCTAGCATGCTCAGAATGGAGTTTCCCATATCGGATAGTACAATACAAGTGCCCGCTGAACTAGTCTTTAATATCTTTCCTAAAACTCCCTGATATATTTTATATGAGTATTCACGACCGTTTGTCGAAAGTAAGCCCCCGCTCGCTGCCCCTGTTGAATCGTTCTGTGAGGGAGGTGACCGGTGAGTATTTATTTTCTGACGAGGAGATGGTGTCGCTGCAGGAATCCAAGGCCTCTACCCGTCGGGCCCGCATCAAGACGAAGCTAACTCTGAAGTTTCCTGATGCAAGTGTGCTGAATCGGGTGTATGTCCATATACTAAAGGCGAGAATTCAAAACTGGGCCTTATACACCTCAGTAATTATTGCATTGAGTATTGGGATTGCTTACATAGTTTTTTTGCAACTCCCCAGAGCATATACCATTGGGCATGAAGTTCGATTGGATCCGACCGAAAGCAGCTCGATTTCTGTGCGCACTCTGAATCTATACATTTCCAAAACAAATACCGGTACCGAGAAGGCAGTGGAGTCAATGCTGTATATGGGAGAAGCAGGCACCAAAGTCCTGTTGACTCCAGATGAATTTATTCCTTGGCTTCTTCGACAAACTGCTATGTATACGACCGATTCGGCAAACATTACAACGGATGCCACTATCCGCGACGCCTACCGATCATTCTTCTCGGAATTCATCGGTTTGACCGACACGACGCAGGTATCTTCCGTTCGGCATCTTGACATTACGGCCCGCAAAAAGATATACGAATTTCTTTTAACAAATCATGTATATGCTGGTGCCGTTTTGGCGAACTGCTCCACCCCGGCGTATAGTTCCAAGAGGAACTGTCCTAGTTCAGGAGTCCCTATTCCTAATACCTGTTTATTACCATTCAATATTAATTATCTGAAGGGCGGAGAAATTAGGTATTTTATTTCTTTGAGAAAGAACGGTGTACGATCTAATCTTGTGATCAGTCAGTTCGGGAACCAGCTTAGGCCCCTGAACTTTAAGTATATTACACGCACTGGAGATGTCTTGGATGAGCAACGCGAGATTATTTGGCTAGCATCAACATCATCCTGTGTTTGTAAGCCGAATGATGTTCCGAAGTATTTTGTTGGGCGGGATCTTTACGCTGTTTGGGAAGGAGATTCTCTTAATTATGTACAGGCGAAAATTCAAGAATAGTCTTATTTTAAACTAATGTCGAGGTTAAAGCCATTCCTACAAATAGTAATAATTTTTATCCAATTTTTTGGATATCAGAATGTTGCTGCTCAGTGTGATTACTTTATACAGCTCGAGGGGCAATCTTCAAAACGATTGGGCCGCGGAGGAGCTAATCTGGAATTATGTGTCAACATAATAACAACCGAAACTGGCACTAAGTACAGGTATAAACTGGTGAATGGGCCGCCATCGGAAAATTTTCAAGTATCCTGGCAATTCACTTATTATACCAAAAAGGGTGATACCGTAACGCGTCAACTTCAACTGGGTATTACTGGACCCTCTGCCAGTGGCGAGGTTGATTTACCAGCGTATAAATCGTATGCGAGGAATTATAAAAATTTGGAAATCACTACAGCCGAAACAGCGGGTATACCCAGCTCATCTATTGTGAGAGACATTCGAATCATTCCTCTCCCAAACGACTTAATCTTTGAGGGGGAAAGCATAACATTTAATTTACCGGAGTTGAAAACGGGTGTAATGACCGTCTGGACTACCAATGGAAAGATAATCGACCGGGAGAATCGGAAATTGACCGTACGGGCGGAGAAAGGACTTCAAGTAGCTGTTTCCTTCCGGAATGGAATATTCTCTAGCGAAAAAATGCAGATAGTAGTTCCCAAAGTTCAACGTCTAGCAGATTATTATACTTATGATGTGACTAAGCCGTTAGCGCAGCTACATCCTGATACATTGCCATTGAGCATCCGCATACAACCTAAACTTAAAAGTGATTTATTTGTCTGGCATTGGTACTTCCAAGATAAAAGGACTAGCAAATTGGAGTTGGGAGGGACTGGCCCTGATTTTATAATTAGTCCTCCTAATCTCAAACCGTTGACTGGATTGCGGGCCGAGTTGCATTATAATGGCAGAGTTGTAGCAATTGAAAAGTTTGGAGTGGATGTATATGAAATACCTGGCCCTCCATCTAATTTTACTATTTCTCCACGACAAATTTTTTTCGAGGGTGAGCCAGCTCGTCTGGAGGTACGTTCTACTGATCGTACTAAGTGGTCCAAAGATCTGAAATGGATATGGCAAATTGGAAAACAAAAGGATACCACTGCAGTTTTATTCTATGACATACCTGCGGTCAGTAAAAATGCAATCGTTTCTGTAAGAAGCTATTTAAATACTAAGGTTTCTAAGGAAGTGAAGCTTGATTTGAAGAATTTTGTAAAAATAAGGAGCGTATTACCTCTTTATGTCCTAGGCGATACGTCGGTATGTGTTGGCAGAGCTGAAGACCTTTTGTTTAAATTTGAAAATACGCAACTAGGTTCGGATAATACTAAATGGGTTTTATATTTCGATGGTAAGGAATATGCTCGATCCAAAACGCCAGAGTTTAAAATATCTACACCTACAAAAATGGGCACGTATCAGCTCCGAATATTTCCCGATAAGGAACCTATGAATGTTTTTTCTTTCAAGCTAAACGTGCATGCTGCACCACAGATTCCTGATGCCATAGTACAGTCTTCTCCTCTAGGTCAACTTTGTCCTGGTAGTAATGTTACTCTTACGACTAATCCATCTATGACCAATTCAAATACATATTTGGATTGGTATATTGTTGAAAAAAATTCTGCACTCAATTATTTGGCCACTGGGCTGCAATTGGAGTATACTCTAAAAAGTAAAACTACTTTTATTTTGAAAAGTCGGACAGATCAATGCGTTTCAAGTATAGAGCGAAAACTTGTTTTGTCGCCTATAATTTTTAATTATAAACCTGATTTTGCAATAATCAAAAAAAATGGAAAGAATAGTCGTTATCGATCAATTAAGGTTTCTTCTCCAGACCTGCCTGGTTTACGATACATGTGGTATCTGAATCACAAGTTGTTGTCAAGCAATCAGGGACGAATTATTAATAATCTTCGTTTACGAAAGGGATTGAATGAGATTAAACTTTCGGTAATGGATGAGTGTAATCAGGAAGTGCAATCTGATGGTTTTATTAATTTACCTAAGCCAAAACCATTTGGATATCTGGCGATTGGCGCTACATCTAATAGATTTGATATGATTCCAAATTGGATGTTCACCGTTGGTTCTCGATCTCTCTACATTAGGGCAAAGTTCAATCCTCTTGCTCAAGCAGCAATCAAAGAAAATATGAGTGGTTTTATGGGCGTACCCTTGGAGGTGAATGATAAAAGCCAACTTACTAATTTTCCGCCGGCAACAGGTATGTTTTATACGATTACTTCCGGTCTACAAGCGTCTCATACAGGTTTGACGGTCGGCGGAATGGTGACGCTTTCTAATCCGCGTTATAATTACCGATTCTTGCCAATATCATTTGTATTTGGCGCGGGATATGGTACAAGGGAAATGTATTGGACTACCCAGATTGAATCGTATACCGATCAGCGCAAGACATCACATTGGGCCAGGAATATTGATCAGTCTTGGAAAGGTTTAGAGGTAGAGGGCGGTGTCTTTGTTCCTATAACCGGGGGGCTTTTTTTTCAACCTGGTTTTTCAGCCATTTTTGATCCCAATAAGCGGTTGCCATATGTGGCAGTTAACTTTTCTTTGGGTATAGCCTTTAAAAAGAAAAATTAATTAATGACTATGAGATTTTTATGCTACTTATTGATTGTCATAATTGGTCTACATCTTTCTTGCACAAAAGACAAGAAGCCACAAGTTGGTGCAACCGACAGGGTTGTAATCAAGAACCTAACACCGCTAAGTGTAACTGACTCCTCTGCAATTCTTGGTGGTGAGGTCACCAGTACAGGTGATATGCGTATTACTGAAAGGGGGTTTTGTTGGTCTACCGGTAATACTCCCACATTGCAGGATTCGACTGTAGCGGTTGTAGATTCTATTGCTGCATTTTATCATACCGCCAGGAATTTTCTTCCTAACACCACATATTACTTCCGCGCCTACGCTAAAAATTACTCAGGAATTATCTACGCACCAGTGTCTAACTTCCGTACCCAAAGAGGTATGCCACGGCTTACAACATCTGCTGCCTCTAATATTACAAACATGTCAGTTCAGTCAGGAGGTACAATTATATCTGATGGGGGTAGTAGTATTTTGGACAAAGGAATTTGCCTATCTACTGTAAATTCATTGCCTACTGTTTCAGATACATCTGTTTCTGTCGGTGCTGGATCTGCTAATTTTTCTGCTACAGTTAACAATCTGTTGGGGGGAAATCGATATTTTATACGGGCTTATGCTAGAAATGCTCAGGGCCTCCAGTATGCTTTGAATGTTATTCAGGTGAATACTAGTGCTGCCCTTCCTCCATCAATGTCTGGGTCAACAGTAAGCAATATTACACGGACTTCAGCACGATTCTCCGGTTCGGTCACCTCTAATCAAGGTGCTCTGATTACTGAGTATGGATTTTGTTATGGGACAACTCCGAATCCTACTATTACTCAGTCACGAATTCGGTATTTTGGAAATGTAAATACGGTCTTTAGCGGAACTGCTTCTGGTTTACTCCCAGGAACATCGTATTATGTACGCGCATATGCCTTCAACTCTGCAGGAGGGCCTTCGTATTCGGCCACATCTACATTCTTTAATACATTGCCTATTGCATTACCCACCGTGGTGACTATAGGAAGTTCCTCTGCTTCCTTCACTAGTGTTACTTTATCAGGTTCTGTTACAGATGACGGTGGAGCAAACGTCTTTGAGCGGGGTTTTTATTACACTTCTACAGGTATTCCAAACCAATCAAGCCCATTCATTGTCGCTTCAGGCACAGGTTTAGGTAACTATTCTGTTACTCTAAATGGGCTGAATCCGAACACCGTTTACAATTTTGTAGCCTATGCAAAAAACGCAACTGGTACTACATTATCTACCACAGTACTTAATTTTAGGACTTTGACGCCTAACCCACCGACCATTACAACTACATCAATGTCAGACATTACAACTAACTCATTTCAAAGTGGAGGAAATATCTTGGCAGACGGGGGAGCTCCTGTCATACAACGCGGTATCTGTTGGAATACTTCGGGAACCCCTACAACGGCTAATAACATAACTAATAACGGTGTTGGAGTTGGTTCATTCACGTCTATTGCGAATTCTCTAGCCCCTTATACAACTTATTATGTTCGTGCATATGCGATCAATAGTGGAGGTATTGTCGGATATGGCAATCAAATTTCCGTTCAGACAAGCCTCTTGGCGCCTACGCTTGTCTCTCCAGCTAATAACATCAATTTACCATGTTGTAATCAATGGTTTAATTGGTCGGCTGTAGCCGGGGCTGCATCTTATGAATTTCAGTTATCTAAAAGCAGTACATTCTCTTTATCGGTAAGTACATTGTCGGTTTGCGGTTCAGGTTCTATGAATGCCAATATGGTTAATAGATCTTTACCGACTACAAATAGTTTTTGCGTAGGTATGGGTAGTAGTGCAAATATTGGCACTTGGTACTGGAGAGTACGCGCTGTAGCAGGCACTAATGTGAGTGCTTGGTCGGCAACACGATCATTATATTATCCTTTCTAGTATAATTAATTAACTACTTCAATATCAAGTAGTAATTATGTAAAATTGCTTAATTACTAATTTTTATAGCTGTTTTAATTTTAAGTAGTTCGACTAACTAACACTTTAATCATTTTTAGATTAATAAGTATTAGTTATGAATCTGCTTTGTATCGCTATTTTTTTAAATAGCAGCTAATACTCAAAGCTTTTATTTTTTTTAACATCTAAGCAGTCATAAAAAAACGATTAAGCAGTTATAGTACTATGAATAAAATTATTTTATTAGTTGTTGTAATATTTCTAAGCAGTTTTAAAATAACCGCTCAGACTATTACATTAAATATTGATAAATTCCAGTGTATTAGATATCCCAAGCAATATGAAAATATTAATGATGCTCGGTTACAGGACTCTATTGAATACTTGAATTCGGGGACTACTAATATTGATTATACTTTTAATATTGATGATAGTTTATTGGTTTATCAATTTGATAAACAACGGGATTCTCTAAAAATTGTATACTTTGATCAAAAGGCACAGGGTTATTTTGAAATATGGGCCTTTAACCCCCGTGCTGCTCAAATATTGGTATATAATTATTTAATTTCTACTGATTCTAGTAATAATTTAATATTTCTTTGTCGAAGGCTAGAAGGGGAAAAAATTGCTGGGTGGTTTGCTCCTTCGATAAACTGTTTTAGCTACACGAAAGATAGTAAATTGATGCCTTAACTCACAAGTAGTTATATGCGAAATACAACTTTACTCACTCAAAATATTCGGGCATATCTAATTTTTATTTTGTGTTTCATTTTGACGCTAATATCTTCACGAACAGTCCATGCTCAGCAGGAATATTTTAAGCATGTAAGAACGCAAATTAAAAGGTACAGTCCTCCTCGTAAAGATTTTGCTATTGTTATTGATTATAGAAAAAATATATTAATAGATCGATTATATATTTTAGATTTATTCCATAACTCAATATTGCTTTGTTCTCGGGTGTCTCATACTTGGAAGTCTGGACTTCTGTATCCAAAAAATTCAGTAATATCAAGGGCTCTGAAATGAGTAGTGTGGGAAATTATATCACCGAAAAAAAATTGTTAGCCCGAAATTCGGCTATGCTATGTTGGTTAGAGGCCTCGATGCCAAAGTAAACACTAACGCACAAATCAGAGAGATTATATTTCACTCAGATAGGAAAATGAAATCTATGTGGTCAAAAAGATGTTTTGCAAGTCCAGAGGTAGTCAATAAAAAATAATTGATTTGACTTCAAATGGCGTATTGGTTTGTGTTATTTCCGGGTAATTTAGTGATTACTTTGGGTTAAAAACCATCTATCGTGCTAATAAAAATAGATATTCCTATATACACGCGAAGACAAAATGTATCTAAAGCTAGTTTCTGATTTGTATCGGGAAAAAGATTTTTTTTGAATGCCTGATAAAACATGTAATAAGAGTGATTTGCTACTAATTGCAACTGATTGTCAGCATATTTTAGAAGCGAAAGGCTTAAAAATGAGAAATCCTTTAAACGGTTTGGGAGTTGGAGGCTTTTATAAAAATTTATCAACATTTCATTTTAAGCAAAAAAATCGCATCACAAAACATTTAAAAATTCATGGGGAAACTCGTTTTGTAGATATAATTGACTTTGAGCATTTAGTTGATAAAACTATTAGTAGTATTGCAATTTAGTTTTACATTGATTTGCTCAAGTCTTGTTAGATATACTTTCAAAAATTAAAATTATGCCTTTAATCTCTAATTTAATTTCGTGAAAGAGCATTAGGGCTAGAGTCATTATTTCTGAAATATATTATATCTATTGGTTAGGAGTAATATCCAGAATTAATCATTTTTGATTAAAAATTTATCTGTTTCTTTTTTAAAATCATTTAAAAAAGGTTGTACAGTTTCTGATAGGATGAGATATCCTTTATGCGCAGCTAATGCTTTTACTGCTGTATTAGAAAGTGACTTTAGGCCATTAAGGGTAAGCCATCCACTTTGTTTTGCTAGTGCTTTTGCTGCAGTTTCAGAAAGTGAAGTTAAACCACTGAGATGCAACCATCCATCAACTTGGCTCAGAGCAACCGCAGCTGCATCTGATAGCGATATCAGTCCTTCAAGACCAAGCCCCTCCTTATTTCTTGATAATATTTTTGCGGTTTTATCAGATAGTGTAGTAAGTCCACTAAGTGAAAGCCACTTTCGAGGCTCACTTAGTGCAGCTGCCGCATATTCCGAGAGTGAGGTTAGTCCATCAAGCCAAATTCCTCCATTATGATTAGCCAATGCTTTAGCTGCTAAATCTGAAAT
>SXGQ01067232.1_pt1 | contig 17861 bp, 7 predicted proteins | sample 3178371 | NCBI WGS metagenome assembly SXGQ01 (sample SAMN11356859, study PRJNA531348) | freshwater metagenome | isolation source: freshwater sample F1-20 | place: China: Fuxian Lake, Yuxi | collected 2017-12-25 | reverse complement strand
TATGCCCTACCTCTATACCATAACCCATAGACAAATCGCCAAAATCCCATTCCCATGATTGATCCATACTTTCCTCATTATCACATAAGCTATTATCTATTTTTGTTGATACCCCATTAGTGCCATTAGCAACACTAAATACAATACAACGACCCTCTTCACCTTGAACATGGTCATCACTTGTATTTGTTGGAACATCATTGTTATGTGATTCAACATTCACACTACTTGTAAATTCTGTGATTTTCATAGACCAAGTATCTAATGCACCTACCTTAAATTCTTGCACACCCACACTCTCAAACTCTATACTTGTTCTTGTTATCAATGAATTTTCAACATCCCATAATCCATCATTGTCTAAATCAAAAAAGTATTTCAAACCAAACAAGGCATCTAAATCACTTGCAAATATTTCTATATCAAACACTTGGCTATTGCTTCGTTGAGTATGATAAACTTGTATCTCTGTTGGGTTGTCAATGATTCTTACCTCAAAAGTTTTTTCATCTTTCAATCCCTTTGAATCAATCGCAATCGCTTTCAATGTATATGGGTTTTCTTGATATGTGTAATCATGTGAACCCACACCAAATGGTAAAAATGAATATATTTGAACTAATTCATCACCCCACAAAACTTGGTATGTTAAGCTTGTATCTTCAATATCACTTGCAACAATACTAATATCTATCTGTCCCCTAGGATTTGTATCAATAACTACATTTTCTATTATGGGACTATTGTTTGTTTCTTCTATTGGTTGCTCGATTCTATCTATATGAATAGGTATCTCTCTAGTTTCTAACCCACCCCTACTATCCAAAACCTTGATTGATGCAATGAAATCTTGTTTTTCTGAAGCATCATAGGTATGGCTAAAAACACCACTACGATTAGATATTGGCATTTGATCAACATCACTTGTAAATGTATAAGTAATTTGATCGTTGTTTGGATCATAGGCTGATACAATAAATGTGATGTTATTTTGACTTTCAATTATATCTACATTTTCTATCAAAGGATTGTCATTGCTCACATCAGCCATATAGCTAGACACTTCAATGTTTCCAATATTATCAACAACATCAATCCCTATAGGTATTAAACTCTCTTGTTCTTCAGCAAAAAATACATAGCTTTCAATAGGGGCATTGAATACCTCTATTATACCATCGCCCATAATGTCTATGGTATATGATAATTTTGTTGCCCCCATTGGCACTTGATATGTAAATGCAAAATCATCACTTAGTAATCCATCTACATCTATCGCTTGTATGATCGCTTGATTTGTTGTATTTGCAAAAGCATCAAAAAAAGATGTTTCAAAAAAGTCATTTATTTTGTTTAGTGCTACAAAATCCACAACACCATCTTGATTAGTATCAAAAAACATAGAAATATCATCTTGGACATCTATGCCACTCGCTTGGATTTTAGCACTTAGTATATTACTTGGTTTCGCTGAGACAAATAATCTATACCAACCATCACCCATGCTTGTTAGAGAAACATTTTCTATGATTGGCTTTTTGTCTATTATATATAGTGTCTTTGCTGATAACACTCTAGGCTTAATGTTTTCAACCTCAACATTGATAATAGTTTCACTACTTAATCCCCCCAAATCGAAAGCCTTGACCCTAATCATATCCACTCTATGCCCATCACCTTGTGCTTGATACTCTATAATACTACCCATATCTTGAGCATCACTCAAATAAGCATCTTGTTCAATCAAAGAACCATTACCACTTATAATTTCATACTCAAACCTTAAATTACCCACACCATCAGGATCATATGATTTTGATATATCTATCAATACTTTATCTAATCCTTGATTGTTGTTTGCTTTTGCAATATGCACTTGATCATCAATAATGATTGGTGGGTTAGTGTTAGGTATTACATAAACACTTGCATTGCCATAGCTACACAAAGAACAATCCTCTCTGTCTAATCCATCTATACATAAATTTGTCCATTGACCATCATCACAAACTCGCATAGGCACATTGATTGTATCACCATCAATTAAACTTGAAGGTAGTAGAAAACCCACAGGATCATTTGTGCCATTTTCTCCTAAATCATCATAATCACCATCAAAGTTCAAATCGAAATGAATGCTTGTGATAAAATCAGGAATACCCATTGGTCTTTCAAGACTACCACCAAAAACAATTTCTTGGGTATCTAAATCATATGATTGTCTACCATCCAAAAAAACTTTTGTGTTTTTATATGCTTGGTATTTTTCTTGATTACCATTTGGGTGTGAAACAATTGTAGGGGCATGATTCATTTTGGATACTTGTATTTCAATAGAACTCCTATCATCCACATACCTTCCAAAATTATCCACTACTCGCAAAATTACATTGTGATTTTTGGTTTCGCCCCAATCTACAACATCATCATACACATACTTGAATTGCTGATTTTTGTTGCTAACCACCAATTCCCAATTGATTTCATTGTCATCAATCTTTCCATTTCCATTCATGTCTTCATTACATTGCTCATCTACATCCTTACAATCACCATCACCATTTTTGTCAATACAACCAACCTCACCAATCGCACAAATAGGCTTACTAGAATCCATATAATCAATGACATTCCATTTGTATTCCACAATCCTTACTGATGAATCTAGTGTGTAAGACCAGCTATGATCAAATACTACCTCAGTGTTAGGACTAATAGACATAGGGGTTGCTCTAGCATATGCGAAAACCTCTAGCCAACTTTGAATCATTTGAACAATTAGTGCAGTTTTTTCATTTGTACCTATACTACCACTCCAAAGCCAATTTCCACTCCAATCCCAAGAACCATTAATACTTTGCTTTGCATTGATATCGTTATGGTAAAAACTTTTTCCACTTACAAAAAAATCTATGGTTTCATTGTTCCAATTCGTACCATTAGGTAGGGTTGTTATTTCAGGAACAAACGATCTTAGACCTTTAGTTGCTGCATATACATAATAAAGCCCCCAATGGTTTGGGTCATTCATTAACCAATCTTGTATTGCATTAACTGCTTGATTTACTTGAGTATTATTACCAATCGTTTCATTTTCAGTCCACCCATATCCTACCAAAGCATTACCAGCAAGCTTGGATATATTTCCATCATAGGTACAAATACCATTGGGGCAATGTAATCCTAACCAATTTCTTTGTGTGATTTTGTATTGATCATAATTAATGACACCATATTTTCTTTTCAAAACTCTCAATGCCTCTGGTGCCCATCCATTTGTGGAAGCATCATCTGTAAAGCCAACTAAATTAGAGCAAGTATAAAACCAACCCCCATCCTGCCCCATACATTGAATCAAACCATCCACTAAATCTTGTGAAATGTTTTTCAAACTAGTTCCAAAAACACCATTTCTACCAACAGGCGATATGTAATTAGGATTTCCAAAATTTGCAATAGGCTCAGTCCATGCAGTTGACTCATAGCTAGACCAAAAGCTTGCACTCAAGCCATTCAATGCTGAAAATTGGAAGCCTTGCCCATCTACCCCAAAAGTATTTGAGTCATCAAAATTCAAATTTCTTAATTGCATAGTAGATAATAATGAATGCACACCACATTGTGTCATATGTCTAAAGTAGGGATCATTATTTCTATTATCACCAAAGCCATGTCCTCTTCTTAGAAATGTATTAAGTGCATGACCTGTTGCATACAAGGTTTTCATACCCCCAACATAGCATAAATGCTCATTATGACCTAATGAGTCATTCCCCTTGTGAATGCCTTGTCTAAAAAGATACCATAAGCCCCTATCTATGTTAAATGCACTATATACTTGTCTTGTGAGGTCTAAGCTTGCATTGTTTTCACAAATCGTTGCATTACCCATTTGCATATATTGTGTGCAAATTCTATCTACCTTAATCAATATAGGATAAATTGCATTGATAGATTCATTACCACAAATAACTTGCACCTTTGAATAGATTAGCTTGTCATGTGTTTGTATAGGAAATTGTGTTTCTATTGGTAATGTAGCAAAAAAACCTTGATATTGACTACTATTAGAAGCCTTGAAGGTTTCATCGAAATCATCGAAATCGCCATCACCATTTATATCCCATCGATATGTATAGCTACCATTACAATCCCCATATTCAGCAATTGCTTGCAATGGGGTAGTTTGACCATTCAATGTTAAATGTGGTATTTCTATATTTGATTGCACCCAAGGTATAATAGAAACCTTCAATGGCTCACCAAACAAAACATTACTAAAAAGCAAAACCAACCAAAATATTATGATGACACCTATATCGATTGGCTGAGAAAGACATAAAGTCTGATACCTTTTATAAAAGAGTTTTTTACTCATTTACAATTCCTTTCTAATTATCTTTATTGAAAAACAAAAAAACTTTTTTAGCTTTTAAAATGAAAAAAAGTAAGTACCAAAGATACTTATTTTTAGCATTTCAAGTATTGTAAATTATTTATGCTAATTCTAAAAAGTTTTTTGTTTTTTTGTTGTGGATATGTATAAAATAAGCAAATGTTTGATATTGCTAATATTTTTTGTTTTTTTCACATATTTTAAAGAATGCTTTTAGTTTTAAAAATACACATTTTGGCAAAGTGTGCCGAGTGTGCCGGCCTTTTTGGCAAACTTTTTTTAAAAATGTAAAACTGAAAAATATTTTTTTTAGATCTTTTTCTCAAAAAGGTCGGCACACTCGGCACACTAAGCTTTTTAGTAAGAAAAGACTAGGAAAATCAAATAGTTGCGATTTTGCAAAGTGTGCCGACCCCCTCGGCACATTGTGCCAAGACCCGGCACACTTTGCTGAGGCATACTAAAAAATATTTGATGTGTCTATGTTTGATTTGAACATAAAAAATCTTATTATATATATAATGTAGTTCTTGCATACGAATGTGCATTATGCTAAAAACATAGACTCAACTAGCTAAAATTCAAAAATCCAACAACATACACACACTGGTTCACTTTATGACAAACAAATTGCTTGAAACAATCAAACAGTTAACAAATGATCGTGTTAATCAACAAACACAAATCAAAGACAAAGCTATTCAAAAAGCTAAGAATACAAGAAACAAAAGACTTGACCCACTCAAAAGCATTGGTGTTAACTACAAAAATGAAACAATTCATGTTCCATACCAAATGAAACAAGGTGATGATTTACCTTTTTACAATGCTACACATCTATATAAGGTGTTAGATTTACCTTTTTCATCTGAGCCTACTAAATGGCTTAGGCTAAATGACCCCAAATCATTCATGCTACAAAACACTAATGTGATCAATCCTTTCGCAAAGGCATCAAAGCTACAAGAAATCTTTTATGACAAAAAATCTAAAAGACTGCCCCTTGAAATCGAAAATGTGTATTTGATACAAACAAAAGGGCAAAATGCCTCTATGTTCATGAGGCTAGATTTGTTTTTGAAATACACTGCCTATTTGGATAGGGATTTGACTAAAAGTACTATTTTGTCATTTCTTAGCAACGAACAAATGGATTTGTCAAAGGTTGAGCACTTCACAAATCTAATTGGGATTGATCCTATTGATCTAGATTCATTCATTAAGAATGATAAAAGTCCTATCAAAGCTAGAAAAATCAAAAAGAGAAGTATTACTCGACTTGAAAACATGAACAAAAATCGAAATCTACGAAGTGCGATTTGTGGCTTACTATGTAGTCAAGGATTGTTTAATGATTCCACTTTCACAGAAGAGTTCTTTAGGAATGTTCACAAAAAAATATACCTATCATGCTTTGGTTTGGACAAGGATGATATGTTTGAACTACTTGAAAGAAAATCAGGTTTGATTAGGGATTTTATGTCAGATGAGGCTTTAGACATTTTGAACATCGCTGAAACCCTCATTCAAGTGCAATTGGCAATTCTCAAGAAAGCTAAAATCAATACATCTTGGCAAACAATTGAAAGCATTATTGAAGAAAGTAGTAGAGTTGCATTCTTTAGTATCTTTAGGCATATGCAAACCATAGACCTATTGGTTAGACCATCCAATCATCAATTCAAAAAGGAGATCAAAGTCAAGCTGACCAATGATCAAACAATAGAGAAAAATATAATGATGAAAAGATAAAAGTTTTTTGTGTTATTCTAAAAAATAACATACACAATATAGAAATCAAACAAAATCAAGCTGAAAACAAAACCAAAAAACTTTTACAACTTTTTAAATTTTTCTTTGAATTATAAATACTTATAAGCTATGTTTTTTTTCAAAGCTGATAAAACAGCCTAAAATGTAATGTTGAAAAAAAAATAATTTTTTTTTGTTCGTATAAATGATTGAATCTATGATACTTTTTTATTTTTTCTTTAGCTTGACTTTATTTTTTATTTGACAAGCTTTTATTAGATGGGTAGATTGCAAAAACCCTATCACAAAACATCTCAATGGAGAGCAATCTTATATGACATCACTACCTAGTAGAAGTAATTTTGCATCGCCATACTATTTCCCATCGTTGTTTGTCAAGGCTAAGACAAATGCAATTACTATGCAGGAAATGTATGAGCAAAACCAAATATTTACCTATGATGTAGATTCTCAAGAATCTGATTTCATTGTAAATTTGAATACACCTATCTCTGATGAGAGATATTTTGTTGGCTATACATTTCGTAGACATAGCATCAACAAAAAAATCATGGACACATACTATCGCTTGTCCAACAAGTCTTTAGATGAACTTGATAATGCCTTTTATATCTCAATGGAATATCTATTCCTTGATTTCGATTTTGGTACTGCTGGTAAAAAAGAAACTTGGGAAAACAAAAACAAGGATGCGATTTGGAATGCGATTCAAAACCATCCAATTCTACAATATTCTATTTGGTATCCAACAAAGCATGGTCTTAGATTTGTATTAGGTTTAGACCCCCTCAAGATTGTTAAGACTAAAACAAATGTCCAAACACAATCTATCAATGATAATGATTACAATCGTTGCTACAAGAAATTTGTTGAGCATATTGTCAAAGAGTGTAAGGCATTTAACAATTTCACTTTGTCTAGCTTAGGACATTTTGATATTGGGTCAACTGCTACACCATTCGCTTTGTTTAGACATCCAAAGTGCATCAAAAAAGGTGCAACACCTGACCAAAATGTAGACCTTAGAGACACCCCAGTGTTTATGCCAAAGGATTTGAATACATGGAAAAAGATAAACCTATTCCAATATTTCAATCCCAATGAAATGAGAGTCATTGAACAAGAAAGTAGACAAAAGGATTTCGATTGTAAATTCGACAATATGGACGAAGAAAACTATTTCTTTGATGTGTTGCTTCAAAGTCTATATGATGACCCTGTTTTTAAGTATTGTCGAGAAAAGAATGTTAGCCTTGATTACAATATGTGGCGAGCATTGGGAACTAATATTGCTGCAGTTACTCAAAACTATCAAGAGCGAGGCTTTAGTTTATTCAACAAATTTTCAAGTTGGGATCAAACATCATATTCAAGAACAAGCCAAGCAGACCTTAGAAAAACATGGAATGGTATTTTATCATCTATCCAAGATTATGGGCCTAATCGTTATGACACGATGAAGGAAATTGGATCAAATATACCAAGTAGTGTTTTTGATGAAGCAATACAAAGAAATGAAGGGTCTGCACCAGCTGGTAGAGCATGGCGATTAGCAACTAAGGCTTTCATGTCAAAGTATAACAAAGCCTTGAGGGTTGAGGGTACTTACAACATGAGTAGTGCTAAAAACATTACTCCATCAAGTGTTCAACAACTTGCAACATCCATGAATGGTGGTTTTACAGTTTCTCAAATTTGGGCTATGCTCAAAAAGAAGGAAAGCAATCAAAAAAAGAAAAAAGCTGGTGGTAAGGGTGGAAATGGTAATAATAGCAATGCCTACGATGATGATGATGATGATGATTTTGGTGGTGGTAATGGTGGCAATAATGGTAATGGTGGTAATGGTGGTAATAATGGTAATGGTGGTAATGGTGGTGGTGTACCAATCAAAAATCTTTTCAATCTTGACTTAATTTTGAGATTAGAGATTGGTTATAAGGGTATGTTTGCGAGAAACATTTTAGGTAGACGAAATGAGTTCAACAAAAAAGAAATTAGTGAGGAAATGATCACTAAGATTAGAACTGAGATTGATGTTAAATATGGTTTGATGTTCAACAAAAACGATGTGATTGATAAGATTACAGAAATTTGTAGTGAAAACACCTACAACCCAATCTACAATTACCTACAAAAGCTTCCAAAATGGAATGGCATTGATCAAGTTCCTGTTCTCTTGGAAGTGTTAGGCATTAACTCTACTAATCCACACTATGACATCTATACTGCCTACATCAAGAAGTGGATTGTATCAGTTGTTGCTAGACCAATGCAATGGCTTAAGGATGATGATGATCCTACTTTGAACATCAAGGTTGATACATTGCTAGTTCTAAAGGGTGGTCAAGGTAAAAAGAAATCAACATTCTTTAAGGAATTATGCCCTACCCCTAACCTATTCTCTGATGCCTTACAACATATTGAAACAAATGAGAAGGATGCCTCTACACATATGCTCAATTATTGGATGATTGAGTTCGCCGAATTTGATGGTATGGTCAAAAAATCTAGTGTGGAAGTTCTAAAAGCTTTTATCACTAGAATTTATGAAAAGTATCGTCCACCCTATGAAAGATATGAAATCCAAACAAGAAGACCTTCAGTTCTTGTTGGTAGTGCTAACTCAAATCAAATTTTGAATGATGCAACAGGGGCTAGACGATTTTGGGTTATTGAAATCGATGATGATGTAATTATTGATATTGCAAAACTAAAGCAATGTAGAGATCAAGTATGGGCTCAAGCAGTTCATATGTTCGAGCAAAACAATGAATGGTGGCTTACTCAACAAGAGCAAGAACTTTCTAATGAAAGCAATATCAAATACACTAAGGAAGATCCTTGGACTGAATATATCCAACAATGGATCAAAGACGAGAAGCCTACCTATGGCTCTCTATCTCAACATGGTTTCACATCATCCAAAGTTTTTGAATATCTAGAAATCAAGGCTTCTCACTTAACCAATGGCGAAACCATGAGATTAAAGGGTATTATGGCAGTGCTTGGCTATGAAGAAAAAAGAGAAAGACATTTGGTTAGTGGTCAAATGAGCATGATTAGAGTTTGGAGAAAGAAAAAATCACCAAATGATAATCCACCAAGCAATAACACACCACCAAGCAACAACACACCACCAAGCAATAACCCACCACCAAGCAATCATCAAAGTTGGGGAGTGCAACCACAATATGCAAACAATAGCTTTGGGTATGGTAGTGGTACGAATGCTAATCAAATAGCAACACCACAAGTAAATACACCTTTGACAAGCTATGAGGTATATCAAAAGCAACCAACACCTACCGATGAACACCCTTCACAATACAAAATTAGTGATGCTGATTTGCTAAGCAATCATGTAAAACTAGACCTTAGTGTATCTGAATATGTCAAAATTGACTTGATTCAAAAAATGTTAGGTAGGTATTTAGACAAAGATGAAAAAGAACCTTCACTTTTGCTATATGAGAAAATAGCAATCAATGGCACTAGAGCGATGATGTCTGCAATACAAAGACTGAGCGAAAGTGTTTTTGAGCGAGCTAGTTGGTATTTTCTTTTGAGCTAGGTGTCGATTGTCAAGCCAAAAAACATGACACAACTAAACTACTATTTACATAAAAACAAAAAACTTTTTATACTAGAAAGAGAATTTGATGAAAATCATATCTTTGTTCGCTAATGCTGGTATCGCTGAAGCATATTTAGAAAGCATAGGCTTTCATGTTGTTTTAGCCAATGAAATAGATGAAAAAAGGGCAAGTGTCTACCAACAAATTTATCCAAATTCGAAAATGATTTGTGGGGATATTTTAGATGAAAAGGTTTTTGAAAGCCTAGTTCAAAATGCCAAAGAATCGGATGTTGATATTTTGATGGCAACACCACCTTGTCAAGGCATGAGTCCTGCTGGTAGAAGAGAGAAATATGACAAAAGAAACGATCTAATCATTCCTACAATAGAAATGATTTCAAGATTGAAACCCAAATATGCCATGATTGAAAATGTTCCTGAGCAAAAGAAAACCACAATTTTTATAGGTAATCAAGAACAAGCTATACCTGATTTCATATCTAGTACTCTTAGGGATGATTATGTCATTCGTAGTGCCATCATCAACATGAGGGATTATGGTGTTCCTCAACAAAGAGAAAGAATGATTTATCTACTTACAAGGAGAGATCAATCAAATCGTTGGGGTTTCCCACAAAAAGATAAAAAAGTTTTTACACTTAGAGATGCTATTGGTAATGTACCAGACCTAGATCCTATTTGTGAAGATATGCCAAAGGATTTGTATGACAAATACTTTCCCAACTTTCAACAAAAATTAGAAATCGCACAAAAAGTTTCCTATTGGCATAGACCAACAAAACACAATTCTCGTCAAGTTTTTGCTATGCTACATACACCAACAGGTAAAAGTGCATTTAGTAATACAAAGCATGAGTACAAGCCTTTGAAACCAAATGGAGATGTATCACAAGCCTTTGATAATGCATATAAAAGACAATTATGGGACATTCCAGCATATACCATTACAACAACAAGTGGTTTGATTAGTTCAAACAACAATGTACATCCTGGTAGTTTTGTAGGGCATGATGATGATGGGAGTGAAATTTATTCAAACCCAAGAGTTTTGAGTATATATGAACTATTCAAGGTCATGACCATTCCAGATGATTGGAATCTACCAAAAGATACAAGTGATACAATGGCAAGAACAATCATTGGTGAGGGTGTGCCACCACTATTTGTAAAAAAACTTTTTGAACAAATAGGAAATGAAAAAGATATGGATATAGAGTTTTTTTGGGGTGTTTGATAGTTTAATATAATACAAATAAATTAGAACAAAAAAAATACAAAACAAAAAAGTTTTTTTTAAAAAATAAACAAAAAAAAAATATATTTAGTACAATTAGTACAATAAAGAAAAACTCAAAAAAATGGAACACTTTCATGAGAAAACATTTGTCAAAATCATTAGGATTGCCTAATCTTTACGAATTGCATAATCAAAGTCAATACTTGACATACCCCCATAAGAACTCAATCGAAAAACAAATGCCTATATTTCAAAATGATTATGTTTTTAATAAAGTCAACAAATTATCATTCATTCCAAAAACATCTTATAGCAATGATAAGAATTTTCAAAATGTCAAAAACAAAATTGTTGATATGTCAATCAAAAAAATAAACAAAGACATAGTGAATTCGCTACAAAAAAATGATCCTATTGAACAAATACCTAATTTCAAGGATTTTGAAATGGCATCAGGACAAAGGTCTAGTGAAACAACAAAAGAGATATCTTCAGAATTAGAAAAAAAACTAAGATTTGATGCCCCTAATTTCGTTAGGTCAAATAAATTGGATGAAGAAACACAAACAAATCGAGATGTTGAAAATGAAAACCAAAATGTTGAAGCCTATAAAAAACAAGATGAATATCCAAATGATTCAAGTATTGATCTAAGTGAACAAAAGAAAAAGTATAGCGATGAATTATCTAATACCTTACTTTGGACATCAATAGGTTTGGTTAGTTTGATTGGTATTGGCTTATATTGGAAGCATAAGCAAAGAAACAAAACAAAATGATAAAGTCAAAAACATATATTTGATTTTTTTGTTGTAAAAACTTTTAATGTATATAGAAACAAAAAAAAAGGATAAATCAAACATGAAAAAGCATCTACTAGGTTTACCCATAGTCTTACAATTCACCTATGATGAAAACAAAAATTCTAGTTTTTTGGATAACAAAGACAATGATCCAAATAGTGTCCAAGCAATAGAAAAAAATATTGCAATTACAAATACATATGATGAAACAAATCTAATACGAGATATTGATTTCATGATGGATTATGCCATAGAATGTAATGCAAAAAAACATACCAATCAAGTGCTCAAAGAAAATGGAGAAAAAGTACTCACATATGGTCTTGTGATAGACCCTAAAGTACTTAAACAAAGTCAAATATCTAGTCTAGAATGTTATCTATTGTGGATGGTTTTCAATTATGATTTTGATTCGAAAGCATTGTTTTCTATTGTAAAAGAAGTTGAAACTCAACGTAGTCCATACGATAGCACAATGATCTTTAAGAGCATACCATTTTTCTATGAAAACTTTTTGTTGACTGAATATGCTAATATTCCTTATCAATATTCAGACCCTCGTAATCAAAATACATATGATGGTAAACCTCTAAAATCTAGAACATTTTTTTATAGTAAGCTAAACACATTACTCAATGATGTGCTTAAACGAATTAAGGAAAAATTAGAAAGAGAAGCAACAATTAATTTACAAGATCTAGGTCAAAATATCTACTATGATGGTGAACCACACTATGTATATGACTACAAAACAGGCATAGGTATTAATGTTAGATATGAAGGATTTAAAAAAATTAGTAGAACAAAAGACACAGGATTTTTGGAAGAAACAACTACCAAAAAGGATGTGGATAAATATGTGATGGTTTTACCTAATGGACAAAGTATAGATATTGATGCTTTTGGCTATCGTATCAGAGATCTAGCTAAATTAGAAGAAGCTAATCCAATACTATCAGCTAATCAAACTGATTTTCTATTCGCATCGCAAACACTCTATAGCTATTATGGTTGTATATTGAAGGATTTTCAAGACCTTTGTGTGAAATTGAAAGCATACAAAAATGCACAAGCGAATCAAAAGCAAAGTACAAAAAATGCTTTTTTTGCTTTGTTTAGATCAATCATGCAAAGAAGAATCAAAGGTGAAATAGAGGAATTGAAATCAATACGAATTGATACTAATATTTTTAACAACATTAAAAAGTATAAATACATTGTAGGTATTGATGGCTTTTACAGCCCTTACTATATCAAATTCTTGATAAATTCTATGGCATTAAAAAAAGCTATGGTGGATACATTTGGTAGTAGTGTTGGATTAAAAGAAATAGAAAAACTTTTTGACTTGAAAGAAATTGGTGTTCTATTCAATCTTCATTTGTCTGAAGATTTCCAATCATATCGAACTAGTCAACTTTATGAACTTCACGAAGAATTAGGTCGAAGAATTGATGCTTATAATGCGCAGCTTGAAGAGGAATCAAAACGACAAGAGTTGGCACAAAACGCAAGAAGAATTATGGCTATCGCTCCATACCTATCAAATCTTTTACAAACCAAACAACCAATAGATATGAATTTGGTATCAAAACTAGTACCATCATTTGTTTTTTCAAATATAAAGCCACCCTCAGTAACATCATCATCACTAACACCACAAGACCAAAGCCAACAAGCGATGTCAAATGACAATCTCGATGATTCAAATGGTGATATAAATGGTGCAAATCAAATCGAGCAAAATCGAAGAATGGCAGAAGAGGAAAAACAAAAGGCATTGCAGTTAGAAAAGCAAAAAATAGCTAATGCCAATGAAACAAAATCTAATATCATAATTTGGTCTACAATAGGATTGATTGGTGCTGTAGGTGCTGGCTATTATTTTTACAACAAAAAGAAACAAGAACACCAATAACAAAAAGTTTTTTTCAAAATACAATTAAAAACATATATTGCTATCGATAGGTATAATTCAAAAAAATTTTTATAATATGTTATTGACAAAGAGCATTGATGTGAATATATATAGATTGCTTCAAGCACACACCCTTACTAATGATCCCTGAAAGGACATTGTGGAAATCATGGCAAAACAAGAAAAAGATGATGCACAAGCACTAGACATTCTTTTATCAAGTGAAAAAACACAAAACGATGTGATTAGTACACTCATTACTGAATACTTCAAAACAAAAAATAATGAACTAGATGTATTGCTAAGAATTAGCGAACTTTGGGTAGATTGCTTCAAAGAATTTGGTAAAGAGGTTTTAGCAAATATGCAAGCATCACGTGATTCTAATGAAACTCTCAATCTTGCAAAAATTGAACATGAACATGACATTAACACTAAAAGACTAAAGCTAGAAAAAATTTCTATTCTCAATAGAAAAAAAGAAATCGCTCTTGATCGATATCGAGTTATGCAAGAAGAAAAAAGACTTTCAGATGAAGCTAAAGATTTTTTTAGAACGCAGCAAGCAGATGTACTTGAAGAACTCAATCAAAAACAAGAACAATCACTCAAAGAAGTCCACCAAAGATTTGAAAAGCTAGAAAAATCCTTTGAAAAACACAACAAAGAACATGACAAAGCAACAAATCATGAAGGTCGACTCAATGCACAAGCAATACAAGATGCTATCAAGGACTCTAAGGATTCATTGATTGACACAAGTGTAGATATTGCAAAAAAAATTCAAACTAAACTAAAGGGTGATTTGGCAAAAAACATTGGCAAGGCAACAACAAAAAAACAACAAAGCAACAATGACTAATTTGAGGAAAAAGCATCAAAACTAGCTAAATCGTGCAAAAAAAAAGTCAAATACATAAAAATATATTTGCAATGCTTGGAAAAAATCTATAATATATTACCACTCAAAAGCACAAAAACTTAAAGACTTGATACTAGGAATATTCCTATATTCATTCAAAGGCACTTGATGACAACTGAAAACTTAAAGCATTTAAGCATATCCCAGCTTAACCAATTCGATGAGTGCCCTAGAAAGCACCATTATAAATATGTTCAAAAAATTGAAACCCCATCAAGCGATGCTCAAGATTATGGTAAGCAATGTCACTCTTATTTAGAGGGTTATCTTAAGGGTGAAATAGTAGAATTCCCAAAGGATTGGCATGGTAAAACATGTAAGGCTGCCTTAGAGAATTTACCAAAGCCTAATTCAGGTGATGTTGAAAAGTATTTTGAAATCAAATTGGACAAGCTATCTGTACCATTGATTGGTTATATGGATTATTGTTCATTCGATCAAGATTCTAATACTGCAATTTTGCTTGACCATAAAATTGTAAGGGATGATAAGTATTTGCTTACAAGTGAAAAATTGGCTCAAACAAATCAAATTATTGTTTATTCTTATTTTTTACTTGACTTATATAAAGCATCTAGTGTAGATGCTTCATACCTTTACATTAAGAGGGGTGGTGGTTGGTCCAAAAAGATAACCACCCACCTAGATAGTGGGTATGTTGAAAAAAGCTTTTCTACTATCGCAGGTCGTTTAGAAAAGTTAGAACAAAACTACTCTCTAAAGGAAGATGATGCTACCCAAATTTTATCAGCTTGTGAAAAATGGGGTGGTTGTCCATTCAAAGACAAATGTTGGGGTAAAAATGCAAGCACATACCAAAACAACATACATACAACTCAACAAAACACACAAACCACAAACAAAGGATTATTAGATATGTCTAATCTCTTTGCAAGACTTTCTCAAAATGCTGCTAAAACAAATGCAGACCAAGCAACAACTCAAGCAACAACTCAAGCAACTACACCACAAGCTAGTACACAAGTTGACAATCAAGCTAGTACACAAGTTGACAATCAAGCTAGTGTTCAAGCAATCGTAAATCAAAACGATTTCAACAAGGTATCAGCAAGCAATCCAATTTTTGCAACAATCGCAAATGTAGGTAATACCCAAAAGCAAGCAAGCACAATCAATGCTATTGAAGACAATCAAGATGCTAATGGTAGCGATGATGACGATGATGGCGAAGAACAAGAGAATGTATTCAAGACTGCTATCGATGCAGATATTGAGCAAGTTCATGTCTTGTTCGCAAACAATGGTGGTGATACATGGGAAAACAAGGATGCTAGTTTCCAAATCAATTCCCCAGAGTATGCAACCATTGATGTAGACTCATATCAAAAGGATTTGACTGCAAGCAAATCCCAAAAGCAAGAAGGTGCTGATTTTGATTTGTTCTCTTTTGCTGCAGAGAAAGAAACCATTGTTGAAGAAAAAGCTATCAATGTAGATCTTGTCAATGACATCAAGAATGACATTTTTTCTATCTACCCTGAAGTAGACGAAACACAAGACACACAACAAGAACAAGACACACAACAAGAACAAGAACAAGAGGTAATTGTGATTGTAGACCAAAAAGACATTATTGAGGTTGTTGATACACACCCCAAAGCAATTGAACAAGATTTAGAAAGTCTAAAAAACTTTTTACTCAAGCCAATCGCTGATCTTGGATTTAACAATAGAACTAGAAATTGCTTTGAAAATCAAGGTTTCAAAAATGTTCTAGAAGCATTGAAGGTTTATGGTAGCTTTGATCAATTCGTTAACATGAAGGGATTTGGACAAGGTTGTATTGCCAATTTGGAAATTGTACTTAAAGACAATGGTATTGGTAAGGATGTTAAGGTTGATGTTTCAGCGATTGAGCAACCAAGTGAATCCAATACCCAAGAAGTTGCTATTGTTGAGCAAGCAAGTGAATCCACTACTCAAGATGTTTCAGCGATTGAGCAAGCAAGTGAGTCAACTACCCAAGAAGTTGATACTATTGAGCAAGCAAGTGAGTCAACTACCAAAGAAGTTGCTACTACTAAGCAAGCAAGTGAGTCAACTACCAAAGAAATTGCTACTATTGAGCAAGCAAGTGAATCCACTACTCAAGATGTTGCTATTGCTAAGCAAGCAAGTGAATCCACTAATGAGCAAGCAAGTGAATCTACTACTCAAGCTACAAACCAAGTAGAACAACCTAAAGAAGAAAAGCAAGACACAAAAGTAAATGCCATTCCAAAAATCATTTTGCTTGGTGTCATGCCACTCAAAGGATTGTCAACTGTGATGTTCGAAGAGTTGATTCAAGGTATGGAAGAAGAAATCGCAAACTCTAATCAAGTTGTACATATCTCTCTTGTCAATTTTAGCAAGGGTTATGACCAATTAGCAGCTGGTGTGAAATATTTGGCACAACAAAATAAGTGGGATTGGAGTAGAGCAATTTACATATCACCACAAGCCCAAAACACCTATGCCAAAACTGTGTCTGTGCTTGTAAATTATGCTGATATTGTTATTAGAGGTGGTTTGTAATCAAGATTTTTTGTATTGTGCTCGTATTTTAATTTTTCATAAAGAGCATATTCATTTTAACAACATATAAAAATCAAAAAAAAATAGAATTATCTTAAAACTTTGGTATATTTGAAATATAGTAATGTAAAAAGTTTTTTCAAAAAAGGACAAAAAAAATGATAGGTAATGCTTTTAGAAGATTAGGGTTTTGCAAACAAAAATATGGCTCAAGTTTTCAATACAAGGTTTGTAAATGGCTTGGTTTAGATTTCAATGAATATAATGTAGAAGAGAGCATTGAAACGATTGAAAAAACCCCAAGCAAAAAAACTAAAAGTTCAAAAAAAAATACACTCTCTTGGCGAAATCACAAAATACACTTGAAGTTGGTTGCACAAGCAAATGTTCTTAACCCTATATCTTTTTTTGAAACCTCTTTAGATATTGATCTAAAAATGTTTGAATATAGAATTCAAAAGGTTGAAGATCAAACACAATTTATTGAATTCCAAACATCTTTTTGTGATGTTGGCTTTGCACATATGGGTTTAGGTAATGAAGATTATGAACATAAAAAAGAAGATGAAATATTTTTGCATTTAGAAAGACCAGATCGTTTTTCTAGTACCATAGAAAAAATAAAAGGAACCAATGAGAAAGAATTACTATTAAATGGTGTTAGTATCACAAC
>SXGQ01782797.1_pt1 | contig 17863 bp, 9 predicted proteins | sample 3178371 | NCBI WGS metagenome assembly SXGQ01 (sample SAMN11356859, study PRJNA531348) | freshwater metagenome | isolation source: freshwater sample F1-20 | place: China: Fuxian Lake, Yuxi | collected 2017-12-25 | reverse complement strand
TCTCGTCACTCCTGTCGTTACGAACACAATCACGATCACGGCAGCCGAAGAAACGACCAACTTAGTAATTCTCGTTACTACCGTCGACATCCAAGTATCGGCTCCGGCACCAACGGTTCATCTCGTCATTCCTGTCGTCACGAACACGATCACGCTTGCGGCTGCGGAAGAAACGACCAGCTTAGTAATTCTCGTTACTACCGTCGACATCCAAGTATCGGCACCGGCACCAACGGTTCATTTCGTCATTCCTGTCGTCACCAATACGATTAGACTCACGGCAGTCGAAGAAACAACAAACCTGAAGATTCCGGTTACTGCGACCAGTATTATGGTCATTGCATCGACCGCCAGTAGAGCCGCAAGCATTGGGTTACCCGTAACCTTTGATACGTATCTCACGGCTTTCGGAGAAGTTGTAATAGCGCCGTCTGAAAATGAAAAGTTGTCGTTGTATGTGCGACGTGAGGCAAACCGAATTGAAGTTTCCGCTCCGACAACGACTATTATTTGATTGGTATAAATAGATACGGAGAGAAATCAACCATGCCCGTGGTGACTACACAAAAATATCATACGCACAGTGCGAAACAATTTGTTGAATCGTTGACGGAAGGCTTCCGTACGTATGGGGCAAATACTATTACCGCTAATGCCAATAGCACGGTGTTGACTATTTCTGGCAACGTGTTCAGCACGATGCGAGTAGGGGACATTCTCATTGTTAATACGGAGTCGCGACTTATCAATGCGATTGCGAGCAATGGCACATCGGTTACGGTTAATTCCGCATTTTCAACGGCAATCACTACTCAACTATTCAAAACACGCGAACTGCTTGCGGCCTACGATTCGTATTATTTGTTTATTGGTCGTTCAACCCCGTGGGCAAATTCGGATACGTCTCCCGAGACCCCGACCGACACCATCAACAATTCCGCCTACGATTACTTGCGGGATACCATCGCTATTCGTCGAATTACCGATACAGATGTCGTGTACGTTGTTCCACGACATACATGGTCAAATGGTTCTTATTACATGATGTATGACCACCGCACCACTGCCAATGCTGTGTTGAGCAACACCACTCATTTTTCCTATGTGCACACTTCGACCGATGACGTATTCAAATGTGTGTTTAACGGTCGCACCACTTCGAATGATAGCACTATTCCAGCCAGTATTTCCGAACCTAGCATTACGGACGTGTCGTCACCTAGCGATCTTGTGACCACTACTGCCGAAGATGAAAAATTATATCGTTGGAAATATATGTATAGTCTCTCACCGACTGATATCGACAAATTTGTGACGGCAGATTTCATGCCGGTCAGAGATGCCTCGGATACGATAGATACAGCAACGGGTGATGTACAAGCAGATTCGTCGTCCGGCTATTTGTCTTTTAATGACGCGAGAAATACTGGCAACGGCGCCATCTATGAGATTGTGGTCGATGTCGGGGGTACGTTGTATGCCAATACTCCTTCGGTAAATATTGTCGGAGATGGGACGGGTGCCTTGGCGACGGCTGAGATGACAGGTAATGTCGTTACTGGGATTCATATGGTAGCCTATGGAACAAACTATAGTTTTGCCAATGTGACCATTACGGGGGGCAACACCGCCGCACAGCCAGTGCGTCCGTATACGGTGAACAGCGTTGCATCGATAAATGCAACGGCAACAGCTATCATCTCTCCACGTAACACCTTTTCAAATACTAGCGGAACCTACTATGTGTCGAACCATAGTATCAGTAATAAAGACGAACTGTACGCACACCGAGTGCTGCTGTATGTGGAATTAGCCGATGACGAAGGGGGGCGGGTTACGACCGCGAACGAGTATCGACGAATTGGCATCTTAAAAAATCCCTTGTTGCTCAATGGAGAAGTTGCGTCGGCAAACGTGTATGACATGTCTACGATTCTTACCGTAGTTACGGCTGGTAAGTTTACTAAAGATGAAATTGTATGTCAATCGGTCACGGGGGCCTACGGTGTGGTGGTCGAGCATGAAGCATCCGTGTTGAAATTAGTTCATGTGTCGCGTCAGCCTTTTTCGATTACCGGCGACACCACAATTACTGGAATAGGAAACGGTAACAGCAACTCGGAGATATATCGCACTCTTAGTGGAAATGCGGTGCCCTCTGCGTTGCCTGCGCCATTTACATCTGCGGTTGTAGCTTCATCTGTTACGGCTACAGTATTGGCGGTTGAAGTTGCACCGATTCTTCCGTTCACGGGTGAAGTATTGTATGTGAATCAAGTTCAGCCGATTTTTCGTGGAAATAATCAGACAGAAGCTATTCGAACAATTTTGACTTTTTAATAGGATAACAAAAGTATGCCGCTATCAAATACAACACAAGAGGTATTGCGCAGTTCGCCATACTGGGATGATTACGTCCGCGATAAGCGGTTTCATCGGGTTTTGATTAAACCCCGCGTTCCGGTACAAACTCGCGAGCTAAACCAGATTCAATCTATCTTACAGAATCAGGTAGAGCAGGTTACCTCTAGCATCTTCCGTGAAGGCGCTGCTTTGACTGGTGGGCAACAGTTACTATCAAATACGTGTCTGGCGTTACAGGTGGTGCGTAGTGATTCGGTAGACATTGACAATTTTTATAACGCGGAGACTTCGGTAGGAGCTATTGTCACTGGGCTTACGAGCAATGCCAAAGCGATGGTGACACAGGTCAGCACGCAAGCGGGATCGGATTATTCGGCAATTATTATTGCTCCTTTAAACGCCACAGAATTTGTGGGAGGGGAAGTTGTTGAGTTTGTGACTGCTGAGACGGGTTCTACAATTACCACGATGCAGTTAGCGCCTGGCACTACCACGGCGCCCGCAACAAAGAACGCTGCCACGTTTTCGGTGGCCGCCGGTGTTTTCTTTGTACGTGGTCACGCAGTTGACGTAACCAAGCAAACGGTCATTCTTAGTACGACAACTCATTCTCCTTCGAAACGTATTGGATTTACCGTAACCGAGTCTGTAGTTACGTCCTCTGTCGATGAAACATTGTTAGACCCAGCGTTAGGGTCTACCAATTATGCGGCTCCAGGCGCAGACCGATTGAAGCTCGCGGTCACATTAGAAGCGAAAGACGTGCGCAACGACTCTGTTGCTGTAAATGCCGACGAAGATTTTATTGAGCTAATTCGTATTCTTAGCGGCGTGATACAGCCTACACACGATCGTCTAGAGCAGGACTTTATTGAGAATACACTGGCTCGTCGCACCTACGACGAATCGGGTGATTACGTGGTAAAACCGTTTTCGTTGGTGGTCAAAGATCACGATCCAGACGTAAATGTTCCGAATATTACTGGATATGTGTCTGCCAATATTACGAGCGCACAGATTACAGCCACGAACACCATTTCAGTGCTCACCCATGCCAATGGCTCGACTTCAAATGTCACTACGCTCTTTTTGTCGGAAGTTTCCGCAGGCGATACATTAGTGGTGAACGGTGAGCGTCGCGAAGTTAGCTCTGTGACTAATAACACAGTATTGATTGTGAATGCTGCGTTTTCGGCAGCGTTTAGTAATGTGACGGCGACCGTAACATCACCAACTAAGGTCAATTTAGAACTGGGCGCCGGCACGGCGTATGTGCGCGGATTTGAAGTGCGCACATTAAATTCAACTAAATTGGCGGCGAACCGTGCTCGCACCACTCAAACTATCAATAACGCTTCTGTTTCGACAGGATTTGGCCCGTATACGATTGTCTCCTTAAACAAGGGGATGTTCGACATCAACACGATGGAGCTAGCCGAGTTACATTGTGTGCCGTTTGCAAGTATTACTTCTAACGCAGCCAATAATACGGTTAACGGAATTTATCCCGCTAGTAAAATTGGGACAGCGCGAGTGCGTAGCGTATCGTATTACACGGGTATCGGCGACGCCAACACAACATATAAAATGTATTTGGTAGACGCGGAGTTTGACACTAAAACATTTCAAGTTGCTGCGGCCAACACTAGCAACAATACATTTTTGAACTCTAATAGCACGGTTGCCGCAGTTGTGGTGGATGCAACGGCTAAAACATTGACGTTACGTCAAAATACTGTCAGTGCAAACGCGAGTGTGTTAGCATTAAGCAACAATGCCTATGTTGGTGCGATTGTTGAACTGCGCACGGTTGATAATTACACCTTGCGATACCCTGTGTTGTCATCGGTAGATTCAAGTACCGGCAATACACGGATACACACGCTCACGCTCAATTCTGATTCATCATTGTCGTCGGTCAATTCGACCGCCAATGTTCAGATTATTTTTAGTGATAAGTGTATTCGTGGATTGACAGAGTCGAACGCGCTGAGTAAAGGCGCGACGGTTAACTCGTTAGGTAAGGTAGGACTAAATTCTAACGCAAATACAATCATGCAAGGGACGGACTCCACCTCGTTGCTATTCCAATACCGCAATACACCAATTGACCCTGCTTCGATTGCAGATGAAAGTTATTCGGTGTTGCGTCGCGTGACCTCGGTGACAGGTAATTCTGGTAGCACCGGCACGGTAGGATTCACGATTACCGCAAATGCCTCTGTTGGTGTAGGAGAGATTCCAACGTCACAAACAACTGATGTGTGGCGACACATGGTCGCGGTCTTATCGAGCAACGGCTACATCATTCCCCTTGCGACTGCAAATGCGGCGGTGGATTCTACCACTATTGTGTTGAGCATTGCAAATACCATCGTGGCAGGAAGTTCCGTAATTGAAGTGTATGCCCCGATGGACAGAGCAACGGCAACCGCTCGCACCAAAACGCTGTATACAGGAAATACCAATCTGAGCAGTGTGTCGGTGAATGCTACAGGGTTTTTGGTATCCAATACGGAAACCCTCAAGGGACACATTGCAATCAATAGTATTAACTCAACGTCGAATAATGTGATTGGGTTGGGTCTGGCTGATGTGCTAACGCTACAGAAAGTATATGCCGTTATAAATGCCAACGCGATTAGCACCAATACGGCAGCGTCTGTGGATGTTACCTTTCAGTATGAGTTGGATAATGGTCAGCGCGATTGGTGCTATGACCATTCGTCGATTAAATTGCGTCCGGGATATGTCCATTTCACAACTAATTGTTCTCAATATCTGGTGATTGTTGATCGGTGGGAACATAGTGCCTTAAGTAATAGCTTGGGATACTTTACTCCGGCTAGCTATGCCAACACGGAGTTGGAAGATATTCCTACGTTCACAAATCTTAAAACACAGAATACGGTGTCGCTGGCAGCATTTGCAGATTTCCGTCCAGTACGCACGGCTAATTTGACTCTTGCGAATACCGCAACGAATCCCTATGTCGCGTCTACGACAACCTTTAATTCCACGGTGCTGCCAACTGCTGATGGTCTGTATCGTGTTGATTATAATTTTTATCTGGCCCGCGTCGATAGAGTCATAATCACTAAAGAGAAAAAGTTCCAAGTTATCACAGGCACCCCGAGTATTACTCCTTCGGCACCGCCGGATACCACGGACGGAATCACATTATATTTACTGACATTTCCGCCGTATACTGCGGTTCCGGGAGTTGTAAATGTGAAACCTTTTGAATATCGTCGATACACCATGAAGGATATCAATCGGCTAGAAAGACGTATTGAGAATTTAGAATACTACGCTACGCTGTCTTCGATGGATCTTCAGACATTAAACAACCCAGAGTTAGATGCCTATGATAATGAGCGATTTAAGAATGGTATTGTGACCGACATGTTCGTGAACGATGGGGTAGTTGATTTTGCTTCGGACGAAACAACAATTGCTCTCGATCATCAGAACCATGAAATGCGTCCGAGGGGCGAGGCGACTGGTCAGACGTTGGTAATTGATGTGGACAATTCGATAAATGTGCGTGGACTTGGCGATAATCAGCAAAGTGCCTCGTCGCAACTAATGTCGTTGCCCTACACAACGGTAGAACTGACCAAGCAGCCGCTGGCATCAAAATCTATAAACATCAACCCATTCAATGTGTTTACGTGGCGCGGAGCATTGACGTTATTGCCTTCCAGCGATACGTGGTTAGATACTATCACTAAACCTGATCTTGCTGTTTATAAGTTTGATAAAAATGATGGCATCGTTAGTGGTCGCTTTGACGGACGTTGGGATTATTGGGTAACACTTGAGGCCGGCACGCGAGAGATACTGGGCCCAGAAAGATTCGAAGAGTCGTGGGAAGAATTTCAGGACGGTCAGGATGGACGACCCTTTGGTAGACCAATCAAACGACAAATCACTATCGAGAACACAAGTGCAGGCATGACTAGCCAATGGGCAGAAACGGTGCAGACGGTTACGTATGATGAGTATGACGGTCAAAGTCGCGTACTTGACACGTCCATATCGCCTAAAATGCGAGGCACCGATATTGATATTGTGACTACGAACATGTTGCCTGGGGTAACGCTGTCTGCGACCTTTGATGGCATCGCTGTAACCGCCTATATAGAACGGTCTAATGAAATCGAAATCACTAGTAATAATGCCGCACTATTTCGCGTCGGGGACCATATCACATCGAGCGGTAATGGATTCGCCCGTATTGTAGGTATTGGTCTTAATGCCTCTACTGGCTCAGGTGTATTACACATTGTGGATGCCACGGGAACCTTCTCAGACGGCACTATCAGTCTTTCAAAGACTACAAACTTTAAAAATATTTCGACAGACAGCGTCCGAGAAGAGACAGCGGTGAGTGTTGTATCGTATACCCATCTTCACGGTATAGCACAATCGGTGAATACCGCAGCAGGATTTTACACCGTGCAATTAGATGCGGGTGCTCCAACCACTGATCCTAGCACTACCTACGTGGGACAAGTAATTCACTTCACTGACGGTGGATACGTTAGTAAAATTAATTTATTAACCCATCAGGAATCCGTGCAAGGTCGGCTGACAATAAAACCGGTACCCGGATATAATAACTTAGATTCTGGTCAGATGGACGCCAGCGGTGTTGGTGGAGTTCAGGCTACAATTAAATCATATGATGGCGCCACTCGCACCGTGACATTAGAGAGCGTGTCGACGGCCGCCGCGGCTGCACTTGATGCGCAAAAAGCAAATTATACAACCACTAATCCGATTCGGTATAGCATTGGGACTCCACAAACGTCAGGAACAGGCACATTAGCTCTACTGACTCCTCCCGGCTCATTCTACGGAATGTTCCGTGTGCCGGGATATCGTCAACCAACGACAACGGGAAGTGATGCTCACGACCGCGTGATGAGTACTTTGTTTGACGGAGAGCAATTTAATGTGGGCGAACGAGTATTAAAGTTGGTCGGTAATAGTCCTTCCATTGATACATCTGCGTCGGCCACTTTCACTTCGCAGGGATCTACGATAACAAAACAAAAAGACATTATTAAGACTCGCACCGTCGACCGACAAGAGAATGTTCGTAGTGGTAACATAGTGACTACTGCACCGGTAACAAGTTTAACCAGTGCCGGAGAACGAATAGTCGGCTATTACGACCCATTGGCGCAGACCTTTCTTGTAGATAAAGATACGTATCCCGATGGGGTGTTTGTAACACATGCAGATTTGTTTTTCGCAAAGAAGGGCACTTCGGGTATGGGTGTGACGGTGCAACTGCGACCGACCGTAAATGGATATCCATCGGCAGATTTAATACTAGCTTCTTCTGTGCTTCCGGAACATAACATTAATGTCGTGCCCGAAGGTGCGACACCGAGCATTGGAAATGCTACTCATTATACGCGATTTGCGTTTGATATTCCCGAATATTTGGCACCAAATGAAGAATATGCATTGACGATTGTGTCCAATTCGAATGAATATGAAGTGTTTGTGGGAGAGATTGGCAAAACGCAAGTCGGTAGCACTGCTGTTATTACACAACAACCACACGGCGGCTCACTCTTTAAGTCGCAGAATGCCCGAACATGGGTGGCAGAACCTCTCGAAGACTTGATGTTTGTGCTGCATCGTGCTCAGTTTAGCACCGAAGAAGGTTATGTAGGATTCCAGTTAGCTAACTCGGCGTTTGATGTTATCGCAAACGCATCCTACGATATCCTGCGCGTCAATATGGACTATCTTGATTTTGATGTGACGCGAAGCGATAGTACCTTCACCGCGACCACAGTGACTACAGGAAACGTGACTACTGCACTAGCTATACTTCCAAATCAGAATATCTACCTGTCGGAACGGATGGAAATTGCGGCAGGTCAAGAGTCGGCACTCAGAGTGCGGGCCCACTTACGCACAAAAAATCCGCATGTCTCGCCCGTTTATGATGTGCAGCGAACCAGTGCTTACACTATTCAAAATTATATCGACAATGGTGGTCTTTACTCCAATGGGTTTGTGTATACTCCCGGTGTTTCCAATACGTTGGCGAATGCCAGCTATACGGCAAGCGGAAATTCATATGTTCTGACGGTCACTACTGGAACTGCCAATAGTAATACTGTGGTTTATGCGAACACCAATACTACGGGATATGTAACGAGCATCTATGTGGCCAACGGAGGATATGCACACCTCACAACGCCGACCGTAACGCTGGCGTCCAACACACACTTCACCACACAGCCGACATTCACCTACATGGGCGAAACAAGTCCGAACTCGGCCGTTCATGGAGAACATAAGGCTCGCTATACGACTCGAAGTATTACGTTGGCGGATGGGTTTGATGCGAGTGATTTGAAAGTCTATCTGTCGGCATCGCGGGCGCCACAACACAATATTGAAGTGTATTACAAGGTACTTGCAACGGGCGATACTGAGACGTTTACACAAAAATCGTGGAAGAAGATGGTGATAAAAAAAGAACAAGAAAATGCGTATTCGTCGAGCAGTCGTACTAAGCAAGAGTATGAATATACAACGCAATCGCCCGATAGCACAACTAGCGAAAATAAAGCCGCGTATGTGTCAAACGGGATTACGTTTACTCGCTTTCATACTTTTGCCATTAAAGTCGTGTTACGATCAGGAAAACTCAGTGATAATTATCAAGCGGATACTATCACTGTCCCTCTGATATCTAATTTACGCGTAATTGCGCTGGATGAGTAAAGGATAAATACGCATATGGCTTTAGTTCAAACAGATGATTCTCGGGTAGTGCGGGATACCGAGACTCGCGCGTTATTAGCCACCGATATGCAAGAATTATATCGGTCTCGGCGATCGCGTTCTACGGCTAAACAAGTTCAGCAACAGCAACAAAATACTGAAGCAAAATTTAATTCTATTGATGGACGTTTAGACCGGTGTGAGACGTTATTGTGTGAACTCATTCAGCACCTTTCGGCGTTGATCGCGAAATACCCAGATTCTTTTTCTAAGCGAGAATAACTATGCCATTACCTAGCCCTGTCGCAAGTACCGATACCTTTAATACGTGGTTAGATGCCACTAACAATGTCATTAACCATATTGCAAATACTACCGTATATGTGTTGGTGAATAATACTGCTACGGGAAATGTTTCGGTAACTGGACAAATCACCACTGCAACGTTGGTAGCAAATGCCAACGTTGTCTTGGGTGGAGTTTCGCTCGCCCAAACCTCACCGGTGTTTAAGTTAACGACTGCTTCGGCCAACACCAATACTATTTCGATGTTCGGCACAAATCTTACGATTGCGATGACAAATACCGTCATGTCCGGCACGTATTTGTCTATTGGTCAGAACACTGCTATTGCCGGTATTGCAAATTTATCGGCCAATACAACTCTCACTGGAATATTTGTCTTGACATCAAACGCAACACAGAACACCATCACGGCCGGCGTCAACGTGCTCTCGATTATCGTAAATTCAACAACAACAACATATACTACCAATAGCACGACCTATATCGTTACTGGTACTACGACATTAAGCAACACTCTGACAGTGACGGGCGCAACTACTCTAAGCAACACTCTGACAGTGACGGGCGCAACTACTCTAAGTAACTCTCTTGCCGTTACTGGAGCAACCACGCTGACCGGCAACGCCGCCTTCTCGTCTAATGCCATATTCAGCGCGGGGGTAACATTGGGCGGCCCCGTGGACTTGAAGAGCAGTTTTGTTGTCAACAGTGCCAGTGCGCTCAGTGGTGCTGGAGTAGCCTCTCCCCTCGCCGTAGCTGCGGACACCAGTATCTTCCGTCTTGCCTCGTCAGTGGCCGATAAAGTTGTCGCTGGCATTCAACAAGCGAATACGTCACAGTATCGACAGTTAGTGCTGTTCAATACCAGTGACTATGGAGTATACTTCCAACACGCAAATACTACGGCTAATGCAAATTCTGTGCTCTGCCCTGGCAATACGAATTTTCATATTCCCACTCACGGGACGGCTCTGTTATACTATGATGCAAACACGTCAGTGCAAAAGTGGCGTGTCATTAGTGCGCCTATTAGCGATGCAGTTATTGCGAACACCACGGCTAATGGCTATGTAAGCACTACCACGCAGAGTTTTGAAGGAGCAAAAACCTTTACGGGGGCAGTAACTGCGTCTTCGACATTAGGAGTTACAGGCGTCACCACTCTGAGCAATACGTTGGCCGTTACTGGGGCGGTGACAGGTGGGACGTATAACGGTCAGACCATTAATGCGACGGCGGCGTTTACCGGTACACTCGGTGTCACGGGTGCCGCGACCCTGAGTAATACGTTGGCCGTTACGGGCGCCGCGACTCTGAGTAATACGCTGGCTGTCACAGGTGCCGCGACCCTGAGTAGTACCCTCGCCGTTACGGGTGCCGCGACCCTGAGTAATACGTTGGCCGTTACGGGTGCCGCGACCCTGAGTAATACGTTGGCCGTTACGGGTGCCGCGACCCTGAGTAATACCCTCGCCGTTACGGGTGCCGCGACCCTGAGTAATACGTTGGCCGTTACGGGTGCCGCGACGGTGAATGGAATTGTAACGGTCGCGAATACAGTGAATTTAAATGTGACGTATGGTCGATTGGTGTTGCCGGTCGGTGCTGATAAGTGGAGTGCATAATATATGGCCGCAAATGGCTCGATGTGGATTGAAGAAACTTATTTATATTGGAAAAATCAAGCCAATACGCGATTTCGTTTTAACGGAACTTCTGTTGCCACTCCTGCCGGCGCAACGGCAGGTAGCATTTGGATTGAAGCAAATAACGTTCACTACATTGATGCCTCAGGTGTCGAACGTCGTGCAAATGGCTCGCCAATTGCACTCCAAACAGGAACGGCCGGATCGGTATGGATAGATCCCGACTATGCTCCATCGAGCGCAAATGGTCAATTTCATTTTCTTGGGGAAACTCAACACGAACATTGGTTGCATGAAGATATTTCCTTTAGCAATGCTCACACGGATACGGCGCACAGTGATATCTCGTTCGTCAATTCTCATTCAGACATCTCGCAAGTTAACACGCATTCCGACATCTCGGAAGTTGACACGCATAGCGATAGTCATACAAACATCGCGTTTAACAACTCTCATACCGATGTTCATACGGATATCGCGTTTAACAACTCTCATAGCAATGCTCATACGAATATCGCACATGATGATCATTGCGATGGAATTCTCGATTGCGTCGGTAACGAACCGGAGCACACAAACATCGCATTTGAGAACTCTCATACCGATGTTCATACGGATATCGCGTTTAACAACTCTCATAGCAATGCTCATACGGATATCGCGTTTGATAACTCTCATAGCAATGCTCATACGGATATTGCACATACCGACAATCACACGGATATTGCACATACCGACGGTCATACAGACATCTCGTTCAGCAATGCGTCGTTTGGAAATGCCCACACTGACATAACGCATGTAGACAAACCAGAATCCATTTAGTGTGATATAATACATACATCGAGGATATACAATGAGTATTGAAGTACGCCCAGTGGGAGTAACCTGCAATTTGCGATGCACCTATTGCTATGAACAGCCCATACGAGATATCGACCCAGTTCTTAAATACGATAGGAATAAAGTATTAGCCGAACTACAAAATGTCCAGCATCACTGGTCGTTGTTTGGTGGCGAAGCCTTACTCATATCTCTTGAAGATCTCGAAGAATTGCTGAAACTCGCCTACGACAGGTGGAAACAATCCGGCATTCAAAGTAATGGCACGTTGATTACTCCAGCACATGTTGCGTTATTTGCCAAATATCATACCCACGTTGGTATTAGTTTAGACGGTCCCGACGACCTCAACGATTCTCGCTGGGCCGGCACGGTCGAAGCCACACGAAATATGACGGCACGCACTCATGCGGCGATTGATATGTTATTGACCGCGGCCAACGAGCAAAACAATCCCAAATTAATTCCTAGTCTTATCGTCACCATTCATGCAGGAAATGCATCTGTAGAAAAATGGCCGCGAATGCGCGATTGGCTTATTCAGTGTGACCAAAAAGGAATTAGGAGCATCAATTTTCATGTGATGGAGTTGGATCATGAAGCTACCAAAGGCAGCGAATGGTATTTGCCCCATGACCGTCTGAAAGAGGTAATGCTGGAACTGTGGGAATTATCCACGACCTTCACAAACATGAACGTAACAAATTTTAAAGAATACACCACCCTTCTGCGCGGGGGAGATAACACCATGTGTGTATGGCATGCTTGCGATCCGTGGAACACGTCCGCTGTGCAGGGATTAGAAGGAGATGGCTCTCCCTCACATTGTACGCGCACCAATAAAGACGGGATTGATTGGTTGCCGGCGGAGGGTATGGGATTATCCTCTCCTTGGCAGATAGGATCGTTTACGAGTGCAAAACGATATCACGAACGACAGTTGTCACTCTATGTGACGCCTCAGGAACACGGCGGCTGTAAGGACTGTCGGTTCTGGTCGGTGTGTATGGGTCAATGCCCTGGCACCGCAGAAGCATCGCACGGAGAATACGGCGACTGGCGTCTACGTTCGACCTATTGTCAAACATGGGTTGATATGCTAACAGAGGCGGAACGTCGTCTGTTAGACGTTGGAGTACGTCCTCTTTCTCAGCACCCACGATTAAAAGCCATTGAAGCGGCGTTATATCAATCATGGTTACACGGCGCTGAAATGTCGTTAAGCAATGCGATTAGGGTGGCCGAGGGCACGATGTCGTACGAAAGTGCAGTATTAAGGGATTGTGTGAGTAATTCGCATGGGGACCATACCGATGCTGTCAGATTGAATATACCGCACGGTGACGCACATGGCGATCATACCGATGTTGCTATTCAGATTGTGCCTCACGGCGATAGTACTAATGGTAATGATCAGTATGTGCCCCACGGCGATCATACCGATGTTGCTATTCAAACGGTGTCCCACGGTGATGAGCATGGCGATAGTACTAATGGTAATGATCAGTATGTGCCCCACGGCGATCATACCAATATAACAACTCTTTCAGCATCACCCCAGAAAAAAGAAGTAACGTTGCCTATGCTGGTAGCACCACTTACCACCAGTAATATTCCACACGGCGATGAACACGGCGATCACACCGACGCGATCAATAGGTGGTAGGACTGTATTATGTCAATTGAGGTTCTTCCTGTAGGCGTAACCTGTAATCTTCGATGCGATTATTGCTATGAAGAGGCCGGTCGTCGTCTTACTCCAACCGCGAAATATCAGCGAGAGAAAGTGCTTCATGCGGCGTCCCAGTCACAGGGATTTTGGCAACTATTTGGTGGCGAACCTCTATTGATTAGTTTGAAAGATTTAGAAGAGTTATTAAAATTAGGTTACAATCAATGGCAGATGACGGGAGTGCAAACGAACGGTACCCTCATTACTCCTGCGCACATTGATTTGTTTCGCAAGTATCACACACAAGTGGGTATTAGCTTGGACGGTCCCGACGATCTCAATGATTCTCGGTGGGCAGGTACGCTCGAAGCAACGAGAAACGCGACTGCGAAAACCCATCGCGCAATTGACATGGTGTGTGCTCTGTCAAAAGAACCTGGCGCGTGGTGGGGACACGGACCGGCATTAATTGTTACCCTGCACGCAGGTAATTGTTCTCCGGACGTGCTGCCTCGATTTAAACAATGGATACGTGACGTAGATGCTAAGGGCATTAAATTCATTAATTTTCATTTTTTAGAAATAGATGCCGATGCTAATAAGTGGTATTTGTCCGATGAACTTTTAAAACAAGCGATGAACGAACTAGAGATATTGAGTCGCGACCTCGTCAATGTTAAATTTTTAAATTTTGATGAAGCATTACAATTGTTGCGCGGGGATGGAAGTAAAGCCATGTGTGTCTTTAATGCCTGTGATGGGTGGAGCACCGCGGCCGTATATGGCATCGGACCCGATGGTGCGCCTGGGAATTGTACCCGTGCAGTGAAAGACGGTATTGATTGGTTGCCCGGCGAAGGCTTTGGATATGATGCCACATGGCAAATTGGTGACCCCTTCCCGAGCACTCGCGCACATCTCCGACAACTTTCATTGTATGTGACGCCTCAGGAACATGGAGGCTGTAAGGACTGCCGATTTTTTGTAGCATGTACGGGTCACTGCCCCGGCACCGGCGAAGTGTTACAAGAAGGTTACGAGGGAGATTGGCGATTACGTTCGACGCACTGTGAAGTCTTGAAAGAGCAGTTTACGTTGACGGAGAAAAAACTTCGAGGTGCTGGAGAAATTCCGCTCTCTCAAGATCCGGATCTTAAAAAAATCGAACAGTTGATGTATAATACATGGGTCCGAGGTGGTGCAATACAATTGACTCAGGCGATTAAATTAGTGCGCGCCGGACATACGAAGGTTCCGGTGTATTATAGTGGAAATGGACATGGAGATCATACCGATGCCGCACGATTGTCGGGAGAATCAACTCCACACACCAACCAACACGGCGATCACACAAATATGGTACCACATGGGGACCATACCGATAATGAAGGTGAAGGATAGCATGATATGTCAGCAATTACAACATCAGTATTAGATCCCAGACGACCTGTACTTCCAGAGTGGACCCGTTGGGCATGGGCTTCTCTTCATGAGCGAGCTTATTGGTTGCCGTTATTTGAGAAGGCGTCTGCGATTCGAGAAGAAATTGAATGGCTTACGGTGATTGAAGGGATTCGTTCGGCATTGTATATCTATGTGCAACCGAATCACTTAATACAAACCAATGCGCGGGCTGCATCGCATGGATTAGTGGTCGTTCCTGTGGGACAAGAAAATATCTCCGACCAAGCGTACTCTGCGTCAAGAGGGTCAGCCCCGTTTGATGTGTCCAAACCCTGGGCGTATCGTACATTGATTACACGACCCGAAATGCTTTCACTTATTTCAAGCACACCAGACATTGTCAACAACAATGAGGTGTTGGGTGAGGTGCTGGGGTATCCCAAGTGTTGTCGCGATTTTTTCCATCGAACATGGGGCGCAGGTCAAGTGGATACTACGTGGGATCAGTATGCTGAGACCGGCGATCCTAACGGGCCCGTAGAAGCAAATTTGCTATGGCGATGGAAGAATATTCGATGGGTATCGCATTTACCTTGTTCGTTTCAGTGTACCGCCACCGTAGATGTAGGTCGAAAGACGCGAGAGGTTGCGAAGAAGCACGGGTTTGTTGAAGAAGCGAAAATTATTGATGCCGTGTTATCATGGCCGGTACGTTGGAGTTCTGTAAATGGTATCGCTGAAATCGTGGGTCCGGCCCTCAAGGTGTCTGTGCGTTCTGATTGGGCGCCTCCTACCGATAAGCGATACTTCAACAGAAAAGGATCATACACAAAACCCGTTGAGACGATGTGGACGCATAATGGATTTTCTGATTATGGGCCGATGATTCACGCTCATGCCCCTATTATTCAAGAACTGAGAGATATAATTCCCGAGAACGGATCCGTCATAGATTTGGGGTGTGGGAATGGTCGACTGCTCAAAACACTCAAGCTCCATCGCCCTGACGTGTCGATTGGTGGAGTCGATGTTAATGCAGACGCTATTATTTCGGCAAAATTAGGATTAATAGGCAAGTGGGATGCATCTAAAATTCAAGACATGACGTGGACCGAATGGTTCGCTCCCGAACACACGGTTGCATTATATTCTCCGCCGCGAATTTCTCTGGGAGAAATGATCGAGGAAGACTTCCAACGAACCCGCGAGGCGCTGTCGGTATACAAAACGCACGTCGTATATGTCTATGGAGACAATTTACGCATACACCCGCTCGAAGAGTGGGTGAGGTTAACAGGATTTCCTGTGGATCGATTGACGGTGTTCTGTAATGAAACGACGCGAGATGTGACCGTAGGGATTATAACATTGTCATAGTATGCGTTTTCATGTCACCTCCTATGATGTTCACGCGATACCAACAGAGAATGTTGTATTAGCCGATGGGCATACTTATAATTTACCCACGTATAATGTACATGGCAAATTTGGACTTCGATACAATGAAGCGTTAGTGTATGAAGCGGTGCAACATCTTCAGACACAAGGATATGAGGTGTCGGGAGAATCCGTGGGGCCTAACTCTAGAGACGAAAACTATATTTCAACCTTTTCCTGTGATGGTATTACGACCATTGGTGTCTATAATTGTGATGTTGTCGTAATTCGCGAGCTGGATTCGAATACGTTTTGCATGATTGACATGCAAGATTATCCGACGTTTGGTCGTCAATGGTCGGCCAGTCCTAACTGTCTGGCGGTGTATATGTCCATGTATGAGCGAGAATGGGTTTATATGCATACGAAAGCTCCTGAAAAGTATCGCCCGTTCATGTATTTCTCCATGTATCCTGACGCAACTCATCGGGCGACAAATTTTTTGCCTAAACTTCCCGCAGCCACAGCCACAGATCTGCGATTGTTTTTTGCAGGAACGCTGGGATCCGACGATAATTATTCCTATAGCTATACGAATAACGACGGAACGAGATACCCATGGCGTGAAGTGGCGATATATCTCCATGCTTTAGCTCCCGATGAGGTGGTGGTGTGGAGTCGGAATGAAAAAATACCACGAGAGCAGTGGTGGATACAAGCCGCACAGCATCGGTGGAATTTGTTTTTAGCCGGTGGTCCGTGGTGTAATCGTGAGCATGAGTTGTGGTCGTTGGGATGCGCCACTATTGGATTTACTTATCCTCGTCACCCTCTGATGGTGCCATTATTGCCAAATATTCATTACGGGGCGATTGTTGCTCCTAACGGCACCGATGGAGTTGGTCGACCCATCAATCCCCAACACGCAGCACAGGCAATTCTTGATCGCTATAGAGAATTGCGCGATGACACCGCCAGTGCGGTGGCTTTTGCGACACAGGCGCAATCGCGTATGCGACAGGATGCGACTCCGAAAAATGCGGTTCGTCAAATATTGAACGAAGTCTGGAATGTAGACACCACTCGGGCCGCCGAAAGGACAATCTAGAACTGACGTTATATCGGAGTTTTCCTTATTACGTTAGGTGATTGAGACAACACGAAATAAGGAAACGTCCCTAATAATGTCAATACGGACGATTGACGATATTTCGGCCACCACACGCAATAAGGAAACGTCGCTAATAATGTCAATACGGACGATTGACGATATTTCGGCCACCACACGCAATAAGGAAACGTTCCTAATAATGTCAGTTGCCGCTATTGGCGATATCTTGACCACCAAGTCAATAGAATGTCACAAGTAAAAATCCCTAAATACAATTAAATACTGGGTTATTTTCCTTAATGGAGAGGCTATGCCATTACCTGCACAGATTCAATTAGCAAATACGTTCGGTAACTGGGTCGATGCGACGAATGACATTAT
>SXGQ01513272.1_pt1 | contig 17863 bp, 19 predicted proteins | sample 3178371 | NCBI WGS metagenome assembly SXGQ01 (sample SAMN11356859, study PRJNA531348) | freshwater metagenome | isolation source: freshwater sample F1-20 | place: China: Fuxian Lake, Yuxi | collected 2017-12-25 | reverse complement strand
ATGCCTAATAGATTTTCAAAAAACATTTCAATATGAAAATCTGTTGCAAAATAATTGTGATCTACTGCATTAAAAAAGCTTTTTTCTGCATTGCGAACCCAAGCAGTTTCACCTATTAGTCGACCTAAGAAGTCATGAGGATCATAACTGCCTGCATGCCAAAGTGCATGAATTGTTACAGGAATCTGTAACAATTCGCTCATATATTTTAGATTTATAATGCCAGGGTGCCAAGCATCAGTAAAAAGAAAATGATCACCAGGCTTAATTGCTCCGGCGCAAAATAACCTGCCCATACCCTCAACTTGTAGAGACTTGTAAATATTAGTGCCACCAAAGTTAAGAAAAGCGCCTGGAGTGGTTGCACTAGGGATATCTTTAGGGCCAGATAGAATTTTAACATTATGACCTGCGTTAGTTAATAGTTTAGGTATATGTTCTTTCCATTGTGCTGTATACCTTGTTTCTACTGGCTCAAGGTCTACTAGAAAAACATTAGCCATGACGTGCCTCTTTAAGAGCGCGATTACGCTCTTTTTCAAACCTGCGCCATTGGTCTGTTTTGTAAAGATCTCGTTCATCGAACCTAAGCATGTTGTCACGACAATAATTTAGATAATCTTCGAGATCATCGAAAATTTTACTAACTTCAGATTTCATACCATAGTGTCGTGCAAATTTTTTATCAGCCATTTTAAATTTCCATTGAAAGAGTTGGTACAGTGGTTTCGTATTTGATTAATGCCCCGTTTTCATTATCCTCACTTACTTCAATCCACACCGCACGATCCGGGTAACGTGCTGCGATTTCTAAGTACAGATCATCGCTGATCATTTCACAACTTTTATAGTTTAACTGAAGTGTGTTATTCTTGTAAAGATTTTCGAGCCATCGTTTAAATTGAATAAATTCGATGTCACGATCGTCATGAAATACTTCAATCCAAACTCGAAAATGAAAAATATGACGATGTGGTGTTGCAAGAAAACTTACGTCATATTCATCTCCGGTTGCAAGTTGTGGATCGCTAGCAGCCGCAGGATAACAATGAATTCCTTCTTTTTGAAAAGTAACCCAAATCATACGATCAGCACGACTTTTAATTCGTTCAATAGTTTCTCTTTGTTCCTGATTAATCATTTTGTTCCTCAAAAATATTATTATAGGTTAGGTTGGACATATCTTCAAGTTGTTTCATAGCAGTATCTGTAATTCTAAAGGCATAACTATTAGATTCTGTTTTTCTTTCAAAAAACCCCCAATAGCTTCCAGGAATATATGAATCCGTACATCCATCGGCCATGAGATTTCTGCCTGATTCATATGCCTCTCGAATTTTTTCTTGTACTATTTTACTGCTAAAATCCACAATGTAGTTTTTAATGATAATTTGATCTTTGGTGATGACTCTAAATTGCTGTTGCATTTTTTCCTTTACTACACTGGCATCATAGTTTTTTTTGATAATATCGGATAGTTGCATACTGCCAATTGTATGAGGACTGGTAGCATCTTTATCCCTTGTCTTAACTTCTACATGATATTCTTTAAGATCTGCTCCATATCCTTTTTGTAATGGATATCCTCGGCTTATAAGTAAATTTTCAACATACATACCTGCACTGGCATGATCCTCGGGAACTTTCATTCCCGTCAAATCTACTTTTAGTTTTTTAACTTTGATTTGAGTCATTATAGATCTTCTGAATAAATTGGGGTATCACCTACATATTCTGACCAGTCTGTATAAACGTTTCTCGTTTGTAATTCATTTAAAGGATGACACCAAACACCTGGATTAGTATCGCCCCAGGTTTTGTCATCGATTTTAACTGTTGTGTTATAATTGTATAATTTAATATATGGAATTTTAACACTAATCATTGGAATAAAATTATTATGTTCACACCATCCTTCCTCGTGAAAATCTTTTGCATATTCCACATCAAAGTCTAATGTAACCCAATAATTTTTAGTAAGCAGGCCTTTGATCATTTCATCCCAATCACTCCATTCATAAGGATTTTGTGGATGAAAACTTTGACTTGTTCCCAGGTAAATATGATTAATTTCGTGTTGTTCCGCTAATTTTACAATTTCATCTATAGATTTAACTCCTACTACAAACAAAGTTTTTTTACCTTTCATTATGGTATTTTCTACTTCTACGCCAATAAAATAATCAACTTGTTGTCTTGAAATAGTATCAATTGCCATATTTAATTCCAATAAATGTATCCACGACTGTAATTTTTTGGACGATTTAGCCCGTCTGCGAATGCTTGTTGCCATTCAGTATCCCTATTATAGCCTTTGGTCCAGAATTTGTCAACCATAAGTTTACCAGTTTGAATATAATAAACTGCATCACTCATACAAGTATAAAACTCTTTGGATCTAGGGCTGGGAAATACTATAGTTGCAGCACGCCAACTAAACTGACCAAAGTCTGTAGTTATGGTTTTTTGTGTGCCCAAAATTAACAAACCTTCGGGTTGAAGAGGAACTTTATCGAAAACTGTAGTACTTGAATTCAAATCGATAATAACATCATAATTATATGATGGTAAAGTGTCTTTCATTATCACTTGTACAGAAGACCAAATATCTTGATTGCTAGATCCGATTACATCTATTTCGAAATCCAGATTCATGAGTTTTAACGTATTATACGCCACCCAAGCAAGAAAACCTGAACCCATGATGCAGAGACGACGCCCGACTCCACTGCGTTTCAATATGTCATTATAGGGCTGATAAATTAGATTCATTCCGCAAGCAACTGGTTCGATAATGTATTTAGGTTCAGCACTGGGTACACGAACATACTCGCTATTCTTTGCAATATACATATCTGCGTATGCAGGTTCGCCCCGGGTTGCTACGTAATTTCCTACTTCTACATCTATAACATTGTCACCGATTGCAATAACTTTACCAAGTCCTTCATGACCCTGCATACTTACAGGCAACGGACCGAATGCACCTATCATCATATCAATGTCACTTCTACATACACCTGTCATAACATTTTTCACCAGTATATCATCGACTGATAGTTTTGCTGTAGTGAATTCTTTTTCTTCAAAAAGTCCCTTACCTTGTGTTACTAGTACTCTGTTCATAAATTTATTTTCCCATGTATCCAACAATCTATATACAACTGTTCTTCCCAAAATGAATCATTATCAATATTTTTTACACAATCCTCTATCATATGACGATACGCAGACTCTGGACACAGTCCTAATTCTACAAAATGAGAATCGAAATGAATTCCAATATCATTGGGGTTCCCAGTACGCCAACTTGATCTGAAAAAATATCTATGTTGTCGTACTGTGCATTCAAAATCAACATGATCGTCTACGTTGTAAACTCCATTATGATCAACTTGACCATAATCGCCGTCAGTTAAATCTTTTAATTCCCAACGTTGCCAAGCATTTTTATATAACCACGCAGCATGTTCATAATTCGGTTCTAGTGCAATGAATAAACTTAGCAAATGAGGCAATAAATCTCTACTGACTCCCCCAAAAGCAAGATCTCGATTAGTAAACCAACTTCCTGGATGGGGAACTCTATTTTCGTTTAACCAGTGAAATCGTATTTCATTACTTTTTTGACAAATAGCCTTGAGTTCAGGAATATTATCCCGCCACATGTTATTCTTGACCATAAGGCACCGTGTATTGGGATTTAGACTAACTAATTTTCGCCAATCGGATTCAAATCTTAGTCCCGGTTTTTCCACAAACAATATACGACAATAAGGTGCTATTTCAAATGCAATAGAGTTGTGAGTGAAGTTTGGTGTACAAATATGTACAGTATCAAATTTTTTATGATCTCGAACAGCATCTTGCCAAAATTTATAATCAGCAGGCTTATTCAAATCTGCTGTAATAACTTCGAAATTTAATTCGTTAAGAACTTTTTGATATAATTGTCCGATCCCCATACCTATTACGAGGCTTTTCATCTAGTATTATCCGTAAAAATTTTTAGTGATTGGATTTAAATTGCAAGCTTTTTAATCTTGTAATTTCGTCTTTATAAATTAATTTTTGTTTTTTTAATTCTTGTAACAATTGATTTTGACTATGTGGGTGATTGCGTTCGTGTTCTGCAATTTTGTTATCTAAAACACGATGCATGTCTTTTAAATGCTTAATACGATTTTCATACATGTGGGCTCCTTATATTGAATACAGCTTCAAAAGACATATTGTGAACTGTATCCATTTTGTTTGTAAATTCTACAAATTTTTGATAGGATTCTTTATCATCAAGTGTTTGTATATTATCTAATACATTTTGTAGTTCGTTTATACTTCTACTAGGATTACTAGCTATAGTTGATAATAATTTTATACTATTTTCTAATTCTTGTTTAGCTTTTTGAGCATATTGATCCTTTAGTAAACTTGGTCTTAAATATGTGGGCCATTGACATAGACCAAACCAAAGTTCTAATCTGGTGTTAATATGTTGTTTTTTCTCTACAAAAAATTTTACCGTATTATAAAGATCCAAAACACTGTAGGCACTCAATGTAGTATTAAAAGCAACACTGTTACCTAAAGATAAAATAGTATCTATATTTTTCTCTACTACGGCCCACTCTGTGCCCACTCTAATGTATTCCGCAGTTTTATTAATACCATCTAAACTGATTGTCCAATGTGTCCTTTTAAATTGTTTTATTTTATCTATCCAATAAGGATTAATTGCACTTGCATTAGTTATGATACAGATTTCACAATCAGTATTACCTAACTCTACTAATCTTTCTAAAATTTTTATATTGTCTTTGTTTAGTAAAGGTTCCCCTCCAGCAAAGTTTATTCTTTTGACAGTAGATAAGTTTTTTTCAATATCGTTAAAAATCAAATCATAACTATTTTGTTTTTTTGTATCGTTATAATAAAAAGTTTGTAGATCAGGATTTTGTTCTACAAGTCGTCCAATTGAACTACTAAAATCCGGACTGCACATTTTACAACTAAAATTACATAGGTTATTATATCTTAATTCAAGATATTCTATGTTTTTCGGTAAATTGGTTGGACTGTAATTAGGCCAATTTCTAATAGATTCTTGTCTGATACTAGTAAAACCCCTGCTCTCCAGTTTAAAGCAATTTGCACAATGTGCGTGTTCTTTACCCTGTAAAATAGAATGTTTTATGTCTTTAACCACAGCACTGTCTGCAAAATCATTAGGAGTACAGGGTTCTTCATATAGACTTTCACAACAAGTTTTTACACCTTTAGTAGTAATAAACTGGTGCATCCATGGTAATGGGCACCAAGTATCAGTCATTTTGCATCTGCTCTAGTTGGTTTAACATTTCATTATCTAATCCGCTGTCATCTCGATCCTGTAATGAATTGTCAGTTGTGGCAAATAAATTATTGAACATTGAACTTGCATTTCTAGTATTTTTTCCGGTCATACCCCTTGTGCCAACAATACATTCCCAATACTTAGAGTGATGTTCGATTATACTTTCTGCTCGGCCACGATCACTGGTAGCAAAAATATCATTTACAATATCTCGGAAATATGTTCGATCATACTGTCTGAACACACGTTTATTGGAAGTGCTACTAATTAGCATTTCCGGAGATAGTCCCTGATCATACTGTCTATTAGCTTCTTGAACTGCATAAAGATGAGTCCAAACATTATGTGCCATTTGTAATGTATAACTAAAACTGTCCCAACTTGTACGTCCTTCCTTGCCAATCTTGTTTTTATCACCTGGTTTATAAATGCAGACATCACGAATTTCTAATCTTTTACTAATTGGACTTTCTAAAAAAGTTTGCATTTTGCCATCTTGAATAATTGCATCTCTGAAAGATCTTGAGTCAGTGGCATATTTTTTATCATCTACACTGGGCCGCATATAGTAGCTCCATTTAGATCTATCCACAGTTCCTACATCATAATAAATTTGACCATTGGCAGTAGCAAGAAAAGGACTAGCACAATCAAAACTTATAGTAAAGTTTTCGTTATGATATCGTCGTACAGCCCGTTGTACATCAGTTAATAACAGAGCCCACTCAAGTTTACTTGTACCAAGAAAATGCATCCAATCATGAAGACCAGGTTCCAGTAATCCATCGAATCGCAATGCAACAATTCTTTTAAGTAACAAATGAACATCGCACATGTTCTGTCCTCCCATGGCCCAACCCTCAAAAGGTTGACTATATTGGTTGGGATCACAAAACTTTTTCATTTGGTTATACCAATCTTCAGCTTCGCCGTGATTTTCGCCTTGCAACACATTAAGAAATTTACAGCGACCATTACGATTACGCATGAAATATTCATTGTTAATCATAGTAGCATTCACTGCTTCTTGATAACTTGTAACTCCAGTAGCACGTTGACCCGCAGGACTGCGAGCTACCCAAGCTGGTACATCAAGTATCATGCCTCGATCCATGTATGCATCCATCCAAGATAAAACTTGTTCTCGCTTCTTTTGTGCTTTAGGGCAGTTAGGATCTTTCCAATCTCCTTCCCACACTCCTTTACCAATTTGGAATCCACCGCTGTCTCCCAACACAAACGTATTAGGATCGCGATTACGAACCATGTCCTCTTTAGGATCCATCTTGTTGACATCTAAATTAGCATGACCTGCACTGTAAAGAGCCCATTTATAATGAAAATACCCTTGTTTATCATTCAACCAGTTCATGCCTTCGATACCATTATTAAACTGTTTGGGTATCCTTGTTGAATCTATATAAGTAGGATCATGCCGCTGTTTGCCTATGTAAGTTGCGTAAAAGCTACTCAATGCTGGCAAGAATACGGCATAGTCCTGTTGCTTACTAGTCAAATCGTCTTGATCGAGCAGCAATGTCATTTTGTTTGTGCTGGCAGAATGTAATTATACTCAGCAATACCACTGTCTACGGTAATCATAGCAGCTCCTTCGTCGCTGATCTTAAAAGTCTTGTCTCCTGGCAAATTTAGAATACTAATAACAACTGCAATAGGCCAAGCCCAATTTTTTGTAAGTTGCCCACTTACTCCAGCCTGGAAAACAAAATTTCCTGCATGGCTGCTATGATCACCAAAATAAAGTTTTAGATCTCCGTTTTCAGTTTTAGCAACAAAAGTTGTTTCTTCGCTGTTTGCGCTGGCCTGAAACTTCAAACGTTGAATAGCGGCCACAGACGGAATAATGTCTATAGTCCACTTTACCGGCCGCATTTTAACAGTTTTAAGTTTGTCGTTAACAATGTCTGCACTCATAAAGCGATAATCATTTTTAAAATCGCCTGCTTTATTTTCAAAGTGAACACCAACTGGTACTTTAATATCTTCTTTCATCTGTGTGGCCACAGTGATGTTGGCATCTTCCTTATACTCAGGAATATTAAGAATGGTATTTAGTTTGCTTAAATTTGGCATACCAAAAGTACCAATAAATTCAGGAATTGGATTTTTGGATTTAGCTTGCAAAATTACACATTTATTTTCAGCAATAGCTTCAATTTGTGTTTCATTTTGATCACCTACGATTTTCACTAGATCAATTTCGCCCAATGAATGAGTATGATGAACAATATCTAATAGATAGTCTTTCATGTATTTCTCCTATACAAGATTATAATATGTTTATTTAGAAAAATCAACGGGGGATACGAACAATTTCGCCTAAACTTTGATGTACTTTCACAGTTGATAGTTCGCCTGGCTTACGAATTTCTGCCCAATGCCAACCACTGTTTGAATCAAGGTTAATAATTTCAAATCCTAATTCTAAGATTTTGTTTTTGAGTAAAGATTTTGGCATCCAACTTGCGTAACCTATTTCTGCAAATTTTGCACAGTCTACTTCTTCACAATTGTTATAACTGAATACCATTACACCACCGGGGCGCAAAAGTTTGTAAGCACTTATTAAAAATGCGGTTGTATAATCTAATGGAAAATAATTGAACACATTCCAAGAAAAAATAAAATTAAATTGTGACTGGGGCAATAGTGAACAATCGCTGTCCGGTAAGTCGCCATGCAGTATTTTATAGGCACGTATTCTGTTTTTGTATTGATCAGGATATTTGTTTTTGGTATTATCTAAAAATTCTTGATGCCGATCTAGTAGATAAAGAGGATCACCCGCAACCAAATAATCAGTCCAAATTCCATCGCCTGGGCCGATTTCTAATACAGGATATGCATCGTTGGTATATTTCGAAATCAGTCCATGAATTCGACTTTTTACATCGTACGGTACTTTTCCTTCTCTAAAGGTACGTTCTGACTCTGCATCTAACTGACTACAAGCTTCTCCTGTATTTGTTAAATAACCCATTTTATACCAATCTCTTACTATAGTATCGATCGATTGGTCTACTAGTTGAATAAGTTTATCTAATAAATTTTTTAAATCATCGGAAGATTGATTTATAGAATCGATAGTAGTATGCAATTCATTTTTTATATCTGTAAAGTCAATAACTCCTATTAGATGTAATAGTGTTCTAAAATTGTTTAATTCTGAATTAATAAACATTGATTCAGTATTTTGAAATTTTAATAATCTGTTTTTTAAATCAACTAATTCGTGTAGCTTCATTGTATATATGTTGTAGATTTGTAAAATTAATTTTAGGATTTTTCAGCAAAGGATCTTTTAATATTTCTAAAAAAGTTGCATAGAAAATATTATTTTCCTTCCATACTTCAAACGAATCGAAATCTTTTATAAAAGTCCCCCAATTTTGAATCTTCTGAAAATTTATTTCATCAAAATTTAAGTTTAAGCAGAGATCAGCATACTTTGATATGTCCATAAAATTTTCACTTTGTACTACAAAATTTCCTGCTAGAGAAAAATTACTTTTATATGTTTTCCTCCATTCATTGATAAATTGTAAACTTTCTAATAAGTGAGACCAACTTCCTCCTCTTCTAACTATTTCATAAACTTCTTTTGAGCCTGCGTCAATTGAAATTTTAAGCCTTACTATATTTTTGTGAATACGTTCGATTTTGTGCCAAAAATCTTTAATTAAAATACCATTTGTGTTAATTTCTATTTCTAAATTTTTATTATACAAATTACTAATAAATTGTCTATATAGCAAACTCGCAAAAGGATCACCATCTCCTGCTAGACTAATAATTATTTTCAATTTACTTTTGTTAACTAAATTCAGTATATGATTAATTATTTTTAACTTATCTGCATATTTAGGATGATCTTGATCTATAAATTTCATGCCTGTTCTACAGCTTGGACAAGATAAATTACAACTTTCATCAATTGCAAGATTTAATAAAATACTTTTACTTTTAGGTTTTTGTTGCATTAAAATGTCAGAAATTATTATGCCACAGGAAGTATGATCACAATAACGATAAGATCCATCTTCAATTGACGACACAATATTTTTTGAAATACTGTGCTCTAAAATTTCATCTAAAGTATTAAATTCTAAAATATTTCCAATGGAAATCGGTAACCATGCGTGGCATATACATCTAAATATCGATCCATCTGAATCTATTGTAATTGTTTTGTAAACATGATCACAGTATTTGCCCTTAAGGTTTAAATCTTTATTAAAATTCATTAATCGAGATTTAAACATCCATTTTTGTGTCTGCGGAACGTTATCTATAGTAAGAATAGGAATAATTTTATTCATAACTAAACAAACTATCAAAAGTAGAATGAATGTTTGTATTGGCACTAATGTCCCAATTGAGAACACCAAGCAAATTTTCTACTTTTTGATCTACAATAGTATCTTCCATTTCCCCATCGTCAAAAGGTAAATCCTTAAACCATTTAGGAATATGTGATTCATCTGTTGGATAGGCAACACTTGTATATCCTAAAGGATTTGATTTAAGTTTACACACAATAACTTTCATTCCGTCGACTATTTGCATACTATAATTATCACTATGCATACGTCGTAAATTGTTCCAATTCATTGCAGCACGTACATGACCTGGCATGTTCGCTTTACCTAAACGATTTTCTTCTGCTGTATACTTTGTTAAGTTATTCACACGTTTAGGTGTACCTTTTTCCCAAGCAGGTCTGGCTTGAAACTCTAGCTTAAATTCACGAACTTTTTCAATGATGTAATCGCGTTCAGATCCAGTAAGTACATCTAATAGAATACTGCTAAGAAAATCCTGAACCACCTTGGGAGTGTCACTGCGTTTTAAATCTAATCCCATGGCTTTTACATCGCCCGGTTTACCTTTTAGATCCTTTCGTTTGCCTTCTTTGTCATAGATAAGTACCGCGTAACGCTTCTTTTTAATAAAAAGGCCTTTACTAGCAACCAATTCTCTGCCACCTTTGATAATTGCCCCATTCTGACGGGGACAATGAAATGCACGTTCCATAAATGCAGGAAAACTTTGATTTACTTGATCTCCGATCTGATCATATAATTGTACACAAATATCTTTGTTCCATTCCATACGTCCTGCTTCGACATCGGCACGAACTGCGGGCCAAGCACTGAAGTATACAGAATCTGTATCTCCATATATGATTGCATCGCCTACATGATCATATTTACTAAAGATACACTCATTAACAAATGCATCCATGTGTCTGGCAATCACACGACCTGTCAGTGTAGTTGACTGTCCTATACGTTGATCAAAGAATCTACAACCTGGATTAAGAATAGCACCATACAGGCTATTAAGATTAATCTTCTTTACTAGTTGTCGCTTGTCCCAGTATTCTTGATCTTCAGTTGTTGTTGCTTCCTTAAGTTTCGCCTGCATTTGTTTACGTTCAGCATACCAACGTTCTAGCAGCCCTGGGACTACACCTTTGCGTTCAGTTGTAAAGATAGTACCATTTGCACTCAAGACCCAATCTTTATTACTGTCAAATATTAGTCGCCAAACATCAGCAGCACTTAATATATCACTGTCGCCCGATTCCCAATCAATGGTGATTTCAGTACCTACTTCGCCGTTCATTACAGCAGTATATTCTAAGCTACCAAACAAACCTTCCCATGCTTCAGCAAAACTGGTACCTCCTTGAATTTTTTCTTGAATGTATCTATCTGTCATTACTGGGCGCAATTGTCCTACGATTGTTTCGGGTCCCATGTTGAGGGATCTAATAGCCGAGGGATAGAGACTGTTAATGTCGATTGCTCCGATCCATTCATGCATACCCCTTTTGGGATAAGCAACATAGGCACCTGCCGCTTGCGTGTCTCCACCTTCTTCCCTACCTTTCCTGTTAGGAACGACCAATCCTTGACTGTGTGCTTCATTGATAATTGCCTGCTCTGTAGTTGCAACTGCACCCATTGTTGTCATAAGCAACACCGTGTTGTCATGAGCAATGGTATTTGCTAGATCTAAAAACTTTAATTTTTTATCTAATTTTGCAATAAGTCTGGTATCCTGCCTATTATATTCTAAAAACGTTTTATAGTCTTTATTGTATAGTTGATCTAGAGTACCTTCGTATGCTGTTTTACGTTCATCGAGTTCATATTCACCGATTGCATCTAAGCTATAACTATGACGTTCTTCATAGGTATATTTACGATACAATTGCATATAATCCATATGCACCCTACCTATTAGGTCATATGTAATATTAGTAGCACCAAAACGTTCGAATTCTCTTTGTTTAGGGTATTGCCCCCAAAGACACAAACGTCTAGTATCATCCTTGCTCAAAACTCTTTTTATTCTGCCAACAGTATAAGGAATATCATATCCCTCGCTGTTCCAACCACTGAGAATATCTGCATCATCTATTAGATTCAAAAAGGTGTCTAACACTTCCTCTTCGGTACCAAAGATATAACAATCAGAAAAATTTGCTGCAATTTCATTTGCAGTTTCATGACTCATTGATCTTGGCGGAATACTTAGTGTAATAAGCTTGTCCAACCAATCTAAGTAAATACTTATGGCAGTGATTTTATTAAAAGGATCACTGACTGGACTGAACCCTCGTTCAGGATCAAAATCTACTTCGATGTCAAAAAATGCAGTTTGTAATTTTGGAGTATCGGCGCCAAGATAATTTTCCTCCAAGCAGCGAAATACAGGTTTGAAATCACTTTCCCATAGTTTTTTGCTGCCCTGTATCTTGAGTTCTTTATGAAACTCTTTGCTGTTATGTGTAGCAAAGCGTGAAACTGGTGTGCCATATATGGTACGATGTTTCCCCTTGGGATCATCATAATAAAAAATATAGTTAGCAGGATATTCTGTGTATACTCGTTCACCTTTTACACGTTCTACAACATGAATTCTATCCCGCTGCCTATCATAAAGTGCATCAATATAACTCATTACAGAGTCTTACCAACAGTTTCCAAAATAGTATTCAGTTCATCATGGTCACGATTGGTCTCCCCCAATTTCGACTTATGTGCAATCTTAATTGCTTTTTTAAGTGTAGATGGTTTAATTTCTAATTCTTCTGCAATAGCTTTGATAGTTTCATTCAAGCCGGTATTCAAATCTTCTACTTCTTGCAACACAGTCATACCCTCATTAATAAGTTGGGTCAATTTAATTTTGGCATCACCACTAAAACTACGATTGTAATCACTCATACAACTCTCCTAATAAAAATAAATTGTAACAAAAAATTATTCATCTGTAAATAGATATTTTTTGGTATGATTGTTTAACCAAGTGGCGGGCGGCCAATTCGTGTCGTTGAATACTTGTCCAACATGATACCAATTGATATAAATTCTAGTCATATCTAATAGATAGGTATCATATCCTTCTGCCGCCTGATCATCTGTCAAGTCTGGATTTTTGACAATTTCTTTGGTGTAATTTTTCCAAAACAAAGGCAATTCAGATTCGATAAATTTGTAATCTAAACCATTTTCGTTGTCAACAGTATAAAGATTTTCCGAAAACGGATTTACGTTAACAGCATTCGAATCTCTAGAATTATACCCGTAACGAATTGTCATAGACTTATCAAAAAATCCAGGAGGAATTTCTATGGGCGGACAAATGTCCGGTCCGATTTGTACATGAGCATATCCATCAAAATGTCTGAATTGTTCTTTTGTTGGAATATATAATTTATTGTTTACGATTCCAATATTATTCCAATGCTCTGTTCTAAATAACAAAGCATCCGAGTCTTTGGCTGATTCTATGTATTGATCAAAGAAACTTCTTTTCATTACCCTAATTGCATCATTATTGGGCATGGTATAACTTACGTAATTACCACATTCCGTCAATTGACCACTATAAACAAAAGCAGCTCTAATACTTTCAGGCCAATGGCTAGTCATGAGCACTGCATAGGGGTGTGGATCATTTTTAACTAATTCTAACCCCCTTGCAAATACATCTATATTGCTATCGAAAAAAATGTGATCTTCATTACCAGCAGGAAAAATTAGATCATCGTCTATGTCCTTAATAGATTCTTGAAATTCACGCCATTCAGAAATTTTGTTAATTCTGTGCCAATTCAATACCAGTTTATTGTCTGGAAAAATTGATCGCAACCAAGATTCCATTTCGGTCTCACGTCCTGCATGCCCATCCGCTAATTCTAAATTAAAAATAAATTTAGACACTAAAGGTTCAAGTGGAGCAAAACTAGCAAAACTATATCTAGCTACATCGAATCTATTATCATCTCTCAAGTTATATCTGACAATATTCTGAGGATTTAATCTTTGATCTGTAATTTTACAGTTAAACCAAACTATCATATTTTTTCCTTTATTAATCCCACAATATCACTACAAATACCGTAGGCTGTAAATCTAGCAATCTGATCTGTTGCCCAAAATATTTCAGGCAATACCATTACACATTTATAGTTTGTTTCTATTTTGCCAGGGTATGCCCAAACATAACCATGTTTTGTAATAGTATAATCGTCTTTTGTGTGCCAAAAACAATTTAAATCGTGATGTAAAGCTATGTCAAATGCTTGTTTATCTTTGCAATGTACCCATAACATGTTTTTACGTTCAAGTAAAAAATTCACATCAATTAAATAGTCTGGCCCATCATGGCCTAAGTATACACTATTTTTTTGTGCACGTAAATCTATTTCTACATCATATCCTTGTGCAATTGCTTGATCTATGTATGAGGGATGATTTTCTTTGCTTGCATCTTTTTCGAAAATATTTCCTCTATGTGCAATTAGTTTCATTTATGATTCTCTAAAAAATTTTTTAAGTCTTCTGGGGTACCTAAACCCCACATACGATCTATCATTTTAATTCTGATTTTTTTGTTGTCTGCAATAGCTTCATTGAATACCGGACACACATAAAATTCATTATTTGTTCTGATATTTTTTGAAATCATTTGTTCAGCGTACTTTACATAGTCTGAGCCTCGACTCCAAAAGTAAATGCCCACAGTGGCTATATCTGAAATTGGATTTTTTTCTGCGACCTCACTTACAAATCCCTGATCGTTCAATTTAACAAAACTCCATTTAGGATGTGTTGCACGAAATGTTACTATGCCTGCATCAATGCCATCTGCGGTGAACGCATATAAACATTCATTACTATTCCACTCGACAAATTGATCACTGTTGGCTATTAGTAAAGGTTGATCTGTGTTAATTAAATTTTTGGCCAACAAAGTTGTACAGGCTGCACCATCTGTCATCCCGTCTACACAAACTATTTGACATCCTGGAGCTATTAGATTTAAAAATTGCTTAAGATTGTATCTGTCATAGTGTGCCTGTTGAACAATGAAAATATAGTTTGCTTCTATATTTAAATTATCTACTACTACTTGAATCATTGGTTTATTGTTTACTTCTATTAGAGGTTTTGGAAATGTATAACCTGCCTGAGCGAATCTTGATCCTGCCCCTGCCATGGGTATTAATACATTCATAGTTTTGTCCTTCCAAGGAATATGTTGTACAGTTTTGCCATGTAATATATCTACAGCAAGGTATATTTTGTCCTTCGTTAAATCATTTGTATTTTTTATGGGAATTAAATGTGCTCCGGAATTAATTGCTGCTTCCCTTCCAATATGGCTGTCTTCAAATATTACAGTGTCCGATGGTAATACATCCATAGCAGTCATACATCGCCAAAACATTTCGGGATAGGGTTTAGGTCTACGAACATCCTCATTACTAATAAAATAATCTACAAATTCTATTATTTCTAATCGTAATAGTGCTAGCTTAACTGTGTCTCTAATGCTGTTACTAGCAACTGCAATTTTTATACCCTTTCTGCGTAAATGAAAAAATAATTCTAATAATTCATCTCTTGGAGTGAATTTATCTATTAATTGTAAAGTTGCTTGTTGTTTATCAGACCAAATTTGATTATAGTATTTGGCGTCTAGATGTTTGTATTCTGTTAGTAATTTTAGTTTTTTTGTCGTGCTTAACCCGTCGTATATGCTTAAATGTTCCTGTCGGTCAATGACAAATTTTGGGTCTATTTTAGCTAACGCTAAATTCAACGCTTCAAAATGTAAGTCTCTTGACTCTATTAAAACACCGTCAAGATCAAATATAACTAATTTATTTTTCATTGATATTTTGCTCACTTTTGATATACGGTAGCGAATCGTACTCTAAGGCAGCAGCCGCCTACTCGGTCCTAAGGCCAAGTCCTAATCTGTTTTAAGTTTGCTATATAAGTCAGGCCATAATTTATTAAATGTATTTACAGAAGTAACCAATGTTTCTAATTTTTCAATATAGGTCAGCAACTCTTTGTTTTTATTGGGACGAGTAATATTATCTATAAGTTTAGATCTAATATCGTTTAATGTTAAATCTTTTCTGTTCACTCTATCTATTTCATCAATAGCAGATTGTATAATATTGTTATTATGTCCAAATACTATGAAACTATCAGTAGACCAATCTGATAAATCTTCTCTAGGCAAAGCCAATTGCCATGACACAGGCAATTGATGCAAATCTGCAAACTGATAATATTCGTTCAAATTTAACGCATTCCAAATAGAATAAACAGGATGGCAAACAATATTTTTTGAGAAATCCTTTTTTAATCTATCTAAATTGCCTTTAAACACTGACCACTCAGCTCCGTATCTTACATATTCAAATCTTTGATCCACATTATCAAAACTTAGATTCCAGTGTACATTAGAAAACTGTTGTAGCTTTTTATAAATTTGATTATTATTTAATGGTACACTTAGATTAGTCAAAATATCTATTTTGACATTTTTATCTAATAAATCTAATAATTTTAAATTTTGAACTTGTAGTAAAGGCTCACCGCCTAATAGATATACATTAGTTATGGTTGACGCATTTTTCGCTACTAGATCAAACAATGAATCATTATATTTTTTGTTAACATTAGGAATAGGAATATTAAGTTTTTTACTCCATTCACTACTATCGGTTATATTACAGTATCTGCACATTAGATTACAGACATTACTCCATCTAATGTCAATGAATTTTAGATTTCTATCTTTTTGATATCCAAACTCATGGTTAAAGGCATATTTTTGTGTTGCAGTAGGGGAGACAGCTTCTGTCGTAGAGCATCCCGAACAATAAGAGTCTTGAATATTGTTGTGAAGATTGTTTCGTATTTCTATAAATCTATTTTTTGTAAATATTTTATCAATTGATTCTGAATTTACATCTCCTAAATCTTCATTGCCACTGCAACATGTTTTAACTTTACCTGTTGTGTAAACAAATAACCCAACATCTATGGCTGAACAGTAAGTAGACATTAAATTAATTCGTTTTTGATTAAAGGTTGCAATAATTTGTTTTTAAAGTTTTCACTGATAAAGTAGTTTCTATTATATTGTAATCTATCAAAATTATTCAAATACAATTCTTCAATGCTTGGAAATATTTCTTTTAACAATTTTATCATATTATCAATTCTTTGCATAAAATCTGAATGATTTTCATAGTTATGATCATAAAATAAATCATAAAAACATTCAAACCCTAAATGTTGTAATGCCCTCACGCTTTTGGCTCCGTTGGCCGACAAAAACAATTGTCCTGCTGCCAAGGGTTTACAAGTTTTTTCTGTATAAAAAGTAATACAATGAGTAGATTCAGTTATAATATTTAGATATGTATCTGAAAACGCTGGATGAGAAATTGAATGATCGTTGTCCCATTTATTATCACCAGGCATGCACTCACGGTATAAATCCATTTTTTCTATTTCATTCTTAATATTTTGAGGTATGTCCCATAGATCTAATGTTGTCATTTGTCGATTAAGATTATACGGATCTTTAAGACCATTACTACTGATCAAAGACTTATCATTTATTAAATTATTTTGATCAAGTTGAAAAAATGTGTATACCTTATGCGGGAAAGGAAATCTATTTAGGCAACTAAGATTGTAGTTCCTCTGTTTTTTTACTGTATAGGGAAAAGACTTATAGTTTATATGTTTTGAAAAAAGCCATAAGGGACAAAATAAAATTCTATCTTCTGTTTTATCGATATATTCTATTTCTGAAGTAAGATAAACAATATTATCAAATTTTAAATTATCTAAACTTTGTTTGATGTCTTTTACAGTTTGAAATCTTAGTTCTGCATGATATTGATCTCTGGTTAGATCAAATACAACCAGTTTATTTTCTTCGAGTTTTTTTACAATATCTTGGTGACTATGCCGTTGTATGGGATCAAAAAATTGTCCCGTATTGACATTATACATTGCGGAAAAAAATGGTACCCTGAATTCGGGTACATGATACTCTACCATTACTTCAAACTTGAACGAAGCATCCAATTATGTTTTTGATGTGCATCCATGCGCTCAGCAAGAAAATTACTTAGACCATGCTCACCTGCATCTT